>Ga0181529_10003075_pt1 | contig 19378 bp, 3 predicted proteins | sample PEATcosm2014_Bin_36_FD_119763 | JGI IMG/M metagenome (GOLD analysis project Ga0181529, IMG submission 119763) | Peatland microbial communities from MTU Mesocosm Facility, Houghton, MI, USA - PEATcosm2014_Bin10_30_metaG | ecosystem: Environmental > Terrestrial > Soil > Wetlands > Peat | place... | reverse complement strand
GGCGACCTCACCAACGCCGCCGTGAAGCAAATCGCGCTGGCCGATCCGAAAGCCGTGCCCGCCGGGATTTACGCCCAGGCCTGGCTGACCCGGCAGCAACTCTGGCCCGCCATCGAGCCGAAGGTTGTCCCCACGGAAAACGTCCGCGCCGCGCTCGCGGCGGTGGAATCCGGAAATGTCGAGGCGGGCGTCGTTTATAAAACGGACGCGGGCATTTCCAAAAAAGTGAAAGTCGCCTGCGAAGTCCCCACAAACGACGCGCCGGTCATCAGCTATCCGATGGCGCTGGTGAAGGAATCCAGCCAGCCCGCAGCCGCGAAAAAGTTTTTGAATTATCTCGACTCCGCGGAAGCCGGCGACATCTTCAAGAAATTCGGCTTCATTCTGCGTGATTGAAGCTGCGGCGCAGCAACCGCTTCGCAAGCAACTTGATGAGCGGCATTATCGTTGGGCGAACCGGCTCAAGCATGGCGCGGCCCTGCCGCTCCGAAGGCTTGAAGGACGCCCGGAGTCCGGTGGCCGCGCTTTTTGTGGCCGGGGCGGAGGACAAAATCGCGCCGGTCAAGGACGTGGAACAATTGCGCGCACTGGCGGCACCCGGAAGTGAATTGATTGTGCTGCCTGATGCCACGCACGAATCGGTGACGTATTTTTTCCCCGCCTTGGTTCCACCAATCTTGACTTGGCTGTCGGGAAATGGGGGACAGAATCATTCACCGGCACCCAGCGCGAATTGGTGAAAATCAATCGTCCTGCGTCAAGGAGCGGGTGTGGGTGTAAGCTGGATGGTGTTCGTGGCTGGAAAATCGTCCACCCAATTAGCAGAGCCGTTGGCGTAGCCTTTCATTGCGACCTCCACGGAAATATGAGTCGTCCGCGATTTCGGATAACGGATGACCCCTTCGCCGGTTTCGCCGGTGTAGAAAGGCGCGGCCACCATGTAGGGGCCATCCACATCCATGGCCGGCTCCACCAAGGCTCCGCTGATGGGCTGGCCGGTGGCTTCGTCCCGCACTTGCACGGTCAACTGGTCACCAAAATGGCGTTCGGGTTCATCCGAGGGAACCGGACTGGAAACGGCACGATGGGGATCGAAGTCTGCCACCGTCATGGCGTATAACTGATACCCCGCCATGTGGCGGGTCGAAACTACGTCCAGCGTCTTCACCACTGTCAGCGGATAGGGATTGATGAATTTGCTCTCGAACACGCGCAATGTGGTTTTGAGACTGGGATTGCCCGGCCCGCGCCAGACGATCTTCGAGTCGGGGTCGCTCAATGTTTCCGACTCCTCGGTGCGGTTGCGGTGGCCGTCCCGGACGTGCGCGCCATAAATGATCGGGAACTCATGGCTGGTGCCGTCGGCGTAATGCAGGCGGATCACGGTGATGGTTTCGCCATCCACGTCGGGCCAGGAAGTGGTGTGGAGCACATGGAGTTCGGCAAATTTCCGGTTCACGGGAACTCCCGTCAGGTCGGGATAGTTTGCGCCCGCGTCCCCGTCCGGGTTGCCGCGATTGTCCGAGTTTACCTGGGTCTGGCCGTAAAGGGTGATTTTGCAGTCCACATGAAAGGGCAGGCCGTCGAAGACTTTTCGACGGGAGAATCCGCCGACGGGTTTGCCGGGCGTGCCTTTGTAGTATGGGGCATAGTCAATCGCCTGCGGCGCATCGGCCTTGGGATACTGCGACTTTTTCAACTTGGCGGTGGTTTGAGCGGACTGCTTGGAACAACCAGAGATCAACAACCCGGTCGCCAAGGCCGCGAGCAGGAGAGTGCGGGCGCGCATAATATAGTCCCGGTTGAATAAACTGCCGGGCTGCTGGAGGTTGTATCCCCCGGCCCGATTTGTCCAGCGCCATTTGCCGGTCGCGCGCAACCTTTCATCGGCGTGGCGAAGACAAAATTACAACCCTCTCAAAGACGGGCTTGTGTTGGCCAAAACTTCAAAAATGTTGGCAAGCAATGCAAATAAACAGAATTAGAAACTAACATTCAAGGCGCAGACTTTTAACAAAACAGTTGTTGACTTGATTTCGATGCGAATATAAAAACGGTCAAGTTTTCCCGAATCAGTCAGTTGTCGGGCCATGGGCTTGTGAAAGCATGAAGGCGGGATTTATGGCATCTAAAGATACAGTGGACAGCTTGATGCGTGTTGTCGTGGTGGATGACGACGAGGATGCGCGCCTCTATTTCAGGGACATCCTTCAATCCACCGGGGATTTCACGTTTGCGAAGGATTTTGCAAACGCCACCGAAGCCTTGGCCGGCATCCCTTGTTTGCAGCCTGATTTGGCGGTGATGGACATATGCATGCCCGGCTTGAACGGCATTGAATGCACAAAACGGCTGAAGCGCGCAATGCCGGGTTTGAAAATCGTCATCCTGACCGGAACACATGATGAGGATTTGGAAAGACGATCCCTGCAGGCCGGTGCTGATGCCTATTTGACAAAGCCGGTTACCGCAGATCAATGCCTGGCAACATTAAGATTCGTGGCGGTCCAAAAAATGGAAACCTGGCAGAACCTACAGGAGACAGGGCCGGAATTATTACCAGATCCACAGCCGGAGACCGGCCCGCCACTCAGTCCAAGGGAATCTGAAGTGATGATAAGCTTGGCGAAGGGGCTGCTTTACAAGGAAATATCCAGCAAATTGGGGATCAGCCATTCGACGGTTCGCAAATATCAGCGCAACATCTTTCAGAAACTTCGGGTTAGAAATCGGTCAGAAGCAATCCGTGCGTGGCTGGACAGCGGTGGTCAATAGTCTCCGGGCGGATGCTTTTTGCAAGCACTTCTCCTGCCCAGCATCCCATTTCTGACAAAAAAGACGGCGGTAGGGGGTAGCCGTTTGGCCACCTATGCAGAACTCAAAAAGGAGCCTAATATGCCGCAAAAATTTCGTCGCACATCGGGCAATGAACAACAAAACCCAAACGGTTCCGACAATTCCAACGCCTGAAAAAAGAGCAGGGACCGCGACTCGGGCTGGCAGCAGAAAGGCATCCGCAAATTGATCGTATGAAAAATTCATATTTGACCATCCTGATATTGGCCTCGGCAATTTTGGGCGCGCACGGAGATACGAATCCGTCGGGTTACATTCATACCAATGGCATGAACATTGTCGTGCGGTCGCCATCTTTTGCCTACACCAATCACACCACGCGCCTGTTATCCCGCAGCCCGTCCCTTCTTTCAGCGCGGTTGAACACCTCCAACCGCCTCGCCAGCGCCGCTGTTTCAGTTCGTTCCGTGTCTCATTCTGCCATTCAGCAGATCCAGGTGGCCTCTGACAGCGCCCGTGCAAGCTTTGGCCTTCACAAAGTCGGCTTTGCCGGCAGCCTTGGCGGGGCGCAGCCCGTGTCCATCACCACGCCAGACAATCATCCCCTCTCATTCCGGCCAACCTTGCTGGCCTATTATGACACCAGCAGCGGCCAGACCGTGCCACTGGCCGAAGTTCAGGCTTGTGGCGGCGCGGTCCAGCAACCCGGTCTTGTGGTATACGCAAACGCCTTCAGCAATTTGGATGCTGACGTGCAATACATCTGCACCACCAATTCCCTCGAACAGAACATCGTATTGCGCCAGTGCCCGCCCGCGCCTGATGATTTTGGGTTGAACCCGGACACCACGCGTTTGGAAATGTGGACGGAATGGTTCGACACATCGCCGGTGCGGACACAGCAAAGTGTCATCACCTTGAATGGCGGAACCAACAGCACCAATGCGGTCACAGCCACCGACACGGCGCTGGATTTCGGGACGATGAAGATTGTGCGGGGCCGGGCGTTCAATCTGGATGGAGTGTCCAATGCGGTGCCGGTGGCCAAGGAATGGGGTGAAATTCAGGGCAGAAAGTTCTTGCTGGAAGCAGTTGATTACAGGGCCATCCAACAGAATCTGCAAACGTTGACGGCGGCAGTCACGCCTTCCGTTAAAAAGACCTATGCCAGTCGGGGACAAATCATCAAAGCGTTGTCGGCCAATGCCGTCAAGCCGGACAAAGGCCGCATGATGCAACTGGCCAGTGCCGATGCCGGGCAAACAAAAGGCGTGGTTCTGGACTTCACCATCATTGATTCCATCCCGCTGCCGGAGGGTGCCATAGAATGGTGGCCGGCGGATGGTGATGCCAATGACGTTGTTGGGGGAAACAACGGAACGATGATGAATGGAGCCACTTTCGGCGCCGGTGAGGTAGGGCAGGGTTTCAGCGTGGACGGCATAAGTTCATTTGTTGAAATTCCTTCGTCCACCGATCCCACCGGCCCGTTCACCATTGAGTTCTGGATGGAGGCCGATCCCAATAACCAAATGGACACGATACAGGGGCTGATAGTGAATGATTTCTACGGCATTGAGATATCCTCCGGCTGGGGTGGAAACAACGGGGCCAATTTCTTCATCAGCCCAGATGGCGGCTCCACTTGGAACATGACCTCCACCCCCAATGGAGGCGGGGCGGTGATTTCGTCCGGTGACTGGCATCACATTGCAGGCACTTACGACGGAACCAACATGCAGCTGTATGTGGACGGCCAGGCCTGGGGCGATTCCTGTCCATCAGGCCCGCCTTCATCCACCACAACCGGGGATTTTCTGGCGTTTGGCTCTGAAGATGGAACTTGGCGCAGTGACCGGTATTTTGACGGAATACTTGACGAAGTGACGATTTACAACCGGGCCCTGGCCCCATCCGAGATTGCGGCCATCTACAATGCGGGCGGCGCGGGCAAGGACAGGCCTGACTGTGTTGCTCCCCCTTCCAACGCCATCGGCTGGTGGGCGGGTGACGGCAATGCCGACGACCTTGTCAGCACCAACAACGGCACGTTGCAGGGCGGCGCAAGTTATGGCTCCTGCGAAGTCGGGCAGGGATTTGTATTGGATGGCAGCAGCGGCTATGTGAATGTGCCGGACAACGACCTGTGGGCTTTCGGAAACAATGATTTTACCATCGAGCTGTGGGCGAATTTTGCCAACGATCCTTCCGGCGATGAAGGTCATCCCTACAACGGTGGTATATTCATCAGCAGTGACGAAGGCGGGGGGAATGCCAACAAGTGGTTCTTTTCCGCCGCCGGCGACGTTCTGAACTTCCACATCAACGACCCGGTCAACGGCCCCATCTTTTTGATAAACAGTGCTTTCACTCCAGATTTGAACACATGGTATCATCTGGCCGTGACCCGGAGCGGGGACACTTTTACGGCCTATGTCAACGGCGTGGCAGCGGGTTCGGACACATGCGACCGGGCGATTCCCAATGCGGCCGCGCCCTTGATGATTGGGCAGGCCGAGGGCTTTTATTTCAACGGCTCGCTGGATGAGGTGACCATCTACAACCGGGCGCTTTCCGATTCGGAAATCAGCGCGATCTATTCCGCCGGTGGCGCGGGCAAATGCAAGACGATGTCACCTTTCATCACCGTCCAACCCGTGAACGAGACGGTGCTTCAAGGAAGCAATGCGACATTCAGCGTGATGGCAGGAGGCTCCATGCCGTTGAGTTATCAATGGTATGGCGTCAACTGCGGTCAATTGACGGGGGCGACCAATGCCACGCTGACATTTACGGGCGTGCAGGCCGGCAACGACGATAATTATTATGTGGTGGTGGCCAATGCCTTCGGGTCGGTAAACAGCTCCAGCGCTACACTGACGGTGCTTGTGCCTCCGGTGATCACCGAACAGCCGACCAATCAGGTTGTTGTTCAGGGGAGCAACGTGACATTCAGTGTAATGGCGACCGGAACCGCGCCGCTGAGTTATCAATGGTGGTTTAGCGGAACAAACCTGCTGGCTGGGGCGACCAATTCTGCGATGACTTTGACCAACGTTCAGACCACGAACGCAGGCAACTACTATGTGATCGCAACCAATGTGGCGGGCAGCGTGACCAGTTCCATCGTTACGCTGACGGTGCTTGTGCCGCCGGTGATCACTCAACAGCCGACCAATCAGACGGTGATTCAAGGGGGGAATGTGACGAACAGCGTGATGGCCAGCGGTTCAACACCATTGAGTTATCAATGGTGGCTTAACGGCACGAGCCTTTTCGGGTCCACGAATGCTGTGCTGATACTCACCAATGTTCAGCCAACGAGCGCGGGGAATTACTGGGTGGTGGTAACCAATGTTGCGGGCGGCGTGACCAGTTCGAATGCCTTGCTGACAGTGCTGGTGCCACCAGTGATTACCCAACAGCCAGCCAATCAGACGATAATTCAAGGGGCCAGTGTGACGAACGGCGTGACGGTGACGGGGAGCGCGCTGTTGAGCTACCAGTGGCAGTTCAACGGGATGAGTCTTTTGGGAGCGACAAATGCCTTGCTGGTATTCGACAATGTCCAGACAACGAACGCGGGCAGCTACTCGGTTGTGATCACAAATCTCGCCGGCAGTGTGACCAGTTCGAATGCCTTGCTGACAGTGCTGGTGCCGCCAACGGTGATCCTGACCAGCCCAACCAACGGGCAGGCCTTTCTGACCAATCCAGCAAGCATAGGATTGTCGGCCACGGCCACCGATCCTGATGGCAGCATTGCCACGGTGAGTTTTTACAATGGGGCCAATCTTTTGGGGACAACAACTGCATCACCTTACACATTCACATGGACTAATGCCACAACGGGCTTGTATGCCGTGACGGCGCAAGCCGCCGATAATTGGGGGCTGGTTTCCACGTCAAGTGTTGCGACCATTGTTGTAGATGCGCCACCCACAGTCATGATCATCAGCCCCACAAATAACACCCTCATCATTACTCCAACCAATCTGACCATCAGTGCCACGGCATCTGGAAGCGTGACACAGGTTCAGTTTTTTGCGGGAACCCATCTCTTGGGCGCAGTCGCCACAACTCCTTTCAACCTGGTTTGGAGCAATGTGCCCGCCGGAATCTACAACTTGAGCGCCGTTGCGACCGACAACCTTGGGGTGACGGGCAATTCCGGCACCGTGCTTCTTTCAGTCAACGCCATCACAAACTGCCTGCCCTTGGCCGATGCCTATGTTCAGGATGGCATTTACACCAACACCAACTTCGGAACCAACACAGCTTTGCTGGTGTTGACCGCTCTTGGCCCCGGCACCAATCGTGACACATATTTTAAATTCGGGCTGGGCGGTCTCACCAACATTAGCAACGCCCAGTTGAGTGTGTTTGGCAGCCTGAACACAACCAGTTCGGTTCCCACCACCGTCTATTCAGTGACCAACACGGGGTGGGGCGAGACGACGATCACATGGAGCAACATGCCGGCAGAAGTGGCCGCGTTGACAACCAATACAGTTAGCGGCACCAACGGAGCCTGGTATCTGTTCAATGTAACGGGCTATATTCAGGCGCAGGCAGCTGCTGGTTCGAATGTCGTCAGTCTGGCGATACACGATCCTGCCCTTCACACCTCGCTGATTACTTTTAATTCAAAGGAGAACAGCACCAATAGACCGTCTTTGATCATCACAACGACCAATGTTCCACCAACTGTCAGCATTACCAGCCCGGCCAATAATGCAGTTTTCACGGCCCCTGCCAGCAACATAATTATTACTGCGACCGCCACCGATCCCGATGGCAGCATCCCCGCGGTCAGTTTTTACAATGGCACCAACTTGTTGGGTGCGATGACTGCTCCTCCCTACTCATGTGCATGGACCAATGTTGCCGCCGGGACGTATGTTCTGACCGCCGTGGCTGCCGACAACTATGGATTGATCACCACCTCCAGCGTGGTCAATGTGACCCTGACGCCTCTGTTGACCGGCATGACGTCCTGGTGGCGGGCGGAGGGGAACGCTTTGGACAGCGTCGGCACCAACAATGGCACGCTGCAAGGCGGAATCACTTTTACCAACGGCATGGTGGGGCAGTGCTTTAATTTCAACGGGACAAATGGTTTTGTCAGCACATCCACCATGTTTACAAATCCGCAAAACTTTACGCTGGAAATGTGGTTCAAGACAACCACGACGAATGGAGGGGCGCTGGTTGGGTTTGGCGATAGCCAGGCCACCACGGTGACCAATCATGACCGGCTATTATACATGGACAACACTGGCAGGCTGCATTTTGGAATTTATAATTCGACTTTTTATATGGTGGATTCCATTAACAGTTACACCAATAGTTCCTGGCATCATGTGGCGGCGACAGCGTCCACAAATTCGGGAACCTGCTTGTATGTGGATGGTGTTTTACTGACAAATAGTGCGGCTGCAACAAACGCTCAAAATTACAACGGCTGGTGGAGAATTGGAGGGAACAGCCTCAGTGGCTGGCCCAATGTGCCTTCCAGCTATTACTTCAACGGGCTGATTGACGAAGTGTCTCTGTATAGCCGCGTTTTGTCCTCCAATGAAATTGCATCTATTTATGGTGCCGGCAGCGCCGGGAAAGCCCCTAATTTGAGCATTTCGCTGACCAATCCTTTGAGCAACGCTGTGATGCCCGCCGGTTCCAGCATCAATCTTGGCGTTAGCATATCAGATGCTGGTGGAGTCGTGACCCAAGTCCAATATCTTGTCAACAGCCTTCTGTTGGGAACTGTCACCAATGCGCCATACGGTATGACTTGGACCAATCCTCCAGTCGGGACATTTATTTTGACCGCCATTGCCTGCGACAATAATGGATTGTGGGCAACGTCTAGCGTGGTGAATGTCAGTGTCAGCACCAATCTGGGGCCGTTGGCCGACTCCTATGTTCAGGATGGCAGTTATACAAACACCAACTTCGGCACGAACACAACCCTGCAAGTTCAGTCAAGCAGCGGCACTGGCACAAATCGCGACGCATATTTCAAATTCGGACTGGGCAACGTTACCAACATCAGCGGTGCCCAGTTGAGTGTTTACGCCAGTTTGAGCACCACCAACCCCGTTGCCACCACCGTCTATTCGGTGACCAATACGGGGTGGGGTGAGACGACGATCACATGGAGCAACAAGCCGGCCAGGGTCACTGCCTTGACGACCAATACAGTGAGCGGCACCAACGGAGCCTGGTATCTGTTCAATGTAACGGGCTTTATTCAGGCGCAGGTCGCCGCCGGTTCAAATGTTGTCAGTCTGGCACTGCACGACCCGACCAATACCACCAGTCTCATCACGATTAATTCCAGGGAGAACAGCACCAACAACCCGTCGTTGATTATCACAACTACCAATTCTCCTCCGACTGTGAATATCACCAGCCCAACCAATAATTCCATGTATGCGGCGCCTGCCGGTAATATAACAATCAGTGCAACGGTCAATGACAGTAGTGGGATCTATCTGGTTCAGTTCCTCCAGGGAACGAATAGTCTGGGCGCTGTCAGCACCGCCCCTTACAGTGTGACTTGGAATAATATGCCCCCCGGAGATTACGCGTTGTCTGCCATTGCCACCGACAATTGCGGCCTAATATCCACCTCTGCCGTCGTCAATGTGATCGCAGCCTGGCCGGTGTGGGAGGAAGCTGACACAAACAATCCCGGTGGAGGCATTCTAAATGTGTGGATAGACAGTCCGGCCAACGGGGCGGTAATTCAGTAATAACCCAAACCCTTACCTTTGATTATATGAACTCCTATTTCTCAAGCACCGTCAGATGTCTATTGTTGTGTGGCGCTGCCATTGGCCTTTTGGCGGCGGACCCAATTTCCGGTCATGCCCAGGGCATCTCGTTTGAGTTCACAGCCAACAACTATACAGTCGTTCAAGGCGGATCAGTTTCCGGTTGGATAGGCATGTATTCTGAAAATGACAGTTATGACGCATGGTATGAGACCGACGGGAACGGCTGGGAATGGACATACTATGGAAATCTAACTGATTGGTATGTGCACAGCGAATATGATGCTCCAGCCGAGGTTTACTATTCCGGAACAGGCAACTATCAGGAAGTGGATTGGAATGCCGGCAATTACGGTGATGAGAGCTTCTACTTCCAGGTTCCGAATTCTGGAACCCCGGGACCAGACACCACAGCGGAACTGACGGTTTATGAATATGATCCCTATGATTATCCATACGACAGTAACGTAGATGACAATCCATATTGGTATTGGTGCTACGATGAGGGTTATTCTGCGTATTGGGATTATCCGGATTCGGCAACCGTGACCGTGCTGAATCCAAACACAACAATGGGTGTTGTGGTCAATGGGCCGTCAACATTGACGGAAAGCGAAACCCAGGAGGGCACCTACTTGCGCATCTATCGTTCTGACAATTATAATAACAGAACCGTGTATTATACGGTGGGCGGTGATGCCGTCAACGGTGATGACTATACCGCTTCGTTCAGCGGAAGCGTCACGTTTACGGCTGGAGGCTCACTCTACGTTGATATCCCCATCGCAACATTAAACAATATTCCTTTTTCAAAAACGTTGACCCTGACCATAACGTCCGACGCTCTGGGATCTTATGATGGTGTTGGAAACTATGCTACCATCATCTTTTCACCCTATGTTGCAGATGATTCCGATGACGAAGACTATTCGGATGACGCTGATGACGACTCGGCACAGACGTTTCAGACTGTAACAGCACCATTTAACGGCATCAACATCAGCAACCAGAAAAACGGCCTCGGCGCGGGCAGCGCCTCAAACATTGTGGCCAATCTGCCATTCGCCTTCATGAACGTCCAGGCTGTTTCGCCCTATGCCACAAGCCAGACTCCTGGTGTGTTCGAGATAACACGCAGCGGTGGCACCAACGCCTTTACGTTAAACTATACCATTGCTGGCACGGCCATTGCCGGCGGCAATTACATGACCTTGCCAGCCTCGGTGCAACTTGCGACAAACCAGACCAGCACCAATTTGCTGCTAAATGTATTGACCAACCTTCCCTTGACTTCGGCGCAGACGGTGGTTATGACCCTGACCACCAGCAGCAATTACTTTTTAGGCTATAGCGCCCAGGCTGTCGTCACCCTCCTGCCCAACAGTTCACTGACCAATTCGGTGGCTTCACCGGCCGGCCGTTATTGGCGCGGAAGTGGCAGCGACCCGACCTACTGGTCGCAGGTGATTCCGTTGGATTATGAAACAGGAACGATATACAGCAACATGAATGGTAATTGTTCGACGTTGTATTCGAACCTCTCCTCGTGGAGCAGCCAGACCCTTTATCATTACAACGCGGCGAAATCGTTGCCGCAGACCAACATCGCCAATCGCATAGTATTCAACAATCCGATTGTGGCCTTTGGCGAACGGACGGGCGGCACGCCGCTGTATATCAGCCAGCCCTACAATTATGGCATCTACGCGGGCGACCCGCTTTTGACGGCGACTCAAATCGTGATTCAGGTCTATAATCGCAGCAATGACCAACTGGCCGGCTCAATCAACGTGGTCCCGCCGAACTATTTCAATACCAACTCGATGGTGAATTATGTGACCAATGGGTTCCAGGTGACCACCAATGCCTTTGGACTGACCACCACGCTGTCGGACTCGCCGAGCTTGAATTGGGGCGCCACTTCGCTGGGTGCTTATGTGCTAACCCACACCGCCAGCACTCTGGCCACGAACTATTATTATCTCGTTGAAGTGTCCGGGTATCCGGCGGCGGGCAGCAATGCAATGGCCATCACCGCCGCCGGGACAATCGCTCCCTCCCTGCTATATACTATGGAATTTGAAGCCCGCCCGCCTTGGCGTTCGATCTTCCTAAATCAGCCGCAATTTACCGGCACGCCCATGCCCCCCATCTATGCCGGCAAATCACTTGCCGAGATGCTGACCAATACACCGCCGGTGACCAACGTGGTGAATTTCGTTCCGTCCGCTGCCACCACCCTGGACGACAGCCCCGAACTGCGGCGGCATCCCACACTGGACAATTTTGTCGCGAGCATGGGCAACGACCCGATTGCACTGGCCAACTATGTGATCAACAGCATTGATCTGACCGACCCGATGGATTACAGCGACAGCGGAAACATTGCCGAGCAGGCCATCAATCCCGGCGGCGTCAGCCGTGGCGCGCTGGGAACTTTCATGGAGAAGCAGGGTTCGGCGGTGGATCAATGCGCCTTGTTGATATATTTGCTGCGGCAGGCTGGCGTCCCCGCCGTGTATGAATTTGCACCGCGCAACGGGCTGCAAATTCTGGATGCACGTTTGAGCCAGATGCTGAAGTTCCAGGTGCAGGGAGCGGTTAGCGAGGCGGGCCAGCTATACACCACCAACTCCATGATTGCGGTGAATTATCCGTGGGTGGCCGCCTATATTGGCACCAACTGGGTGCATATCTTTCCGTGGCTGAAAGACTACGAAATCACCGAGGGCTTCAACCTTTACGATTACATGCCCACGAATTATTCCAGCGCCTATCCGTGGGTGCGGGATTACATCTACGGCAACTCCAACCTGCTGTCGCTGGCCACCAACGGCGACAACACGCCGAGCGTCATCTTCCCCGCCTACTTGCAACAGACGCTCCTGCAAAATTATCCGGGCGTCTCCGTGGACGATATTGGTGTGCAGATTCTCAACCGGCAGCATTACTATTCACGCTGGCAGGATTTTCCGACCCCGACCTGGGTGACCAACGTCAGCACGCCTTTGGAAAGTCTGACCGCCAACGGCATCACCAACATCAGCCCGACGCTGACCAACATCTTTGACACGGTGAGCGTGGAGATTTACAGCGTTAGCAACCCGACCAACGACTTCCAGACAGGCAATCTGCGGTTGGTGGACCTGCACAACCGGGAATTTTACATCAATCAGACCGTCAACACCAACAACACGAACCAGGTGCAGTTGAGCCTGATTTTGCTGCCTTTCCGAACCAACATCACCAGCCAGATGGCTTTCACCAACGATCCCGGTCTTTTATCGAGGGAGGTTCTCTCCATGACTCTGGGAACAAATGAAAACCAGTTGGGCGTGCGTTTCGTGTATCTGCGGCATCAGGCTTTAAGCTCGGCCCATGCAATTGACCCAAGCATTGCATTTCTCGGCTACAACGCGAGTGAGGAAATCAATCTGGAACGGCCATTGTGGAAAGGCGATCAAGCGGCCATCTGCATGGATTATGGTCGGGTGACGCAGGACATGCTCAACGTCCACGCGGCAGACATATGGCGGATGGAAAACGCTTTGCAACTGAACCCGTCGTTGACCAACAGCGTGTCACCGGACGTGTATGAAGGGGCGGTCATGAATCTGGCGGGAATGTCTTATTACAAAGAAGTCAGTGATTTTAACGGGGTGAATGAGAACTTGAACAAGGTTAACACACTTTCCTCATGGGCTGTGGGCCTGTCCAAGATCAGTGCGGCACGAGACAGTTTTGGCAATTTGACCAACGGGCTTGATCCGGTGTTGCCCAACGTGGATATGTTCTTTTACGAAGCGGCGTATGTTGGCAACGGCACCGTGCAGCCGGATTCGGGCGCTCCGTTTGAACTTGCGCAGCAGAATTTCAACCTGCTGTCCATCATTAACAACTCCGCCGAGGAGCATCAGACCATTAACCGCTTTTACCAGCAGACCAACGCCGTATCCACCGTCCGCCTGTTGCAATTGTCGCAAAGCAGCGGGGCGGGCATTGTGCCGTTAAATTTCAACAATTACATCGCTCAAGGCCAGACGTTGTATCAGAACCAGGCATTGCAAAATTGGGATCCTGCCATGTGGTCACAGATTGTCAGTGCCTTGCAGAATTCGCCATATACCATCGCCTATATCACGCCGGGGCCAATTGGGAATGGGACTTATACCGGCATGGCGGCATTGATCTTGGGCTGGAACCAATGGCAGGCGCTGATCTCGCCGCGCAGTTTGAATGGTGCATTCGGCCAGTATTTGCTGGATGGAACAATATCTCCAGATTTAGCTTTGAATCCCGATGGCACATTGGACACGAACCCAAACTCCGTTGACACTGCCTTCGCGCCTGACAGCGTCTTGGGAATTGAATTTCAGGACCTGATCACTCAAATCCAGAATGGCCAATTCGCCATTAGCAGCCAAAACACGTTGTTCGTTTCACAAATTAGCCAGGTGAATAATCTGTCCATGTCGGGAACGCCAGATCAAAATACCGCCTTGGCTGTTCAAAACGCCGGACTAAACGGCCTTTTAATTCCCAATTACCCTTCAGTGTCTGTTGCCGATCCGGTGCGTCCTCTCACCGGTGAGTTTTCCATAGATGAAACTGATTTGCAATTGCCCGGACCGATGCCATTGTCGTTGCGGCGCAACTATTCCAGCCAGAATCTGGCCGACAACCAGTTCGGCGTGGGCTGGAAATTGAGCATCATGCCTTATCTGGCTGTTGCCAGCGGTGGAACCAACATCTATGCCGCCGATATGGATGGCGCCGTGCTGGCCTACATTCGCACTAATGCGAGCATGAATGTTTGGATACCGACCCTGGCTGCCAATCCACAGTTAAACAACAAGACCGCCGCTGGCGTGGGCGGCCTGGTCAACCGCCTGCGCGACCGCATCGTGCAAACGGTCAACGGCTCGACCACCAACTACACGCTTTACGGCGCGGACGGGAGCACCCGCGTTTATCAAGTGGTGGCGTTCAATGACAGCAGCTTTACTCAAACCCGGCCCTACCTCCAGACATGGACGGACAGTCTCGGGAATTATTATACGTTCACCTATGGAACGGACCCGACCCAGCCGACCTTTGGCCAAGTGACACGGATTCAATCCAGCAACGGCAACTATCTTGGTTTTGATTATGACGTCAATGGCCATATTATTGATGCCAACAGCGGTGATGGCCGATGGCTGCATTACGATTACGACGAATATGGCGATCTCATAACAGTGACACTTCCGGATGACACGACCCACTCTTATCAATATTTGCACTCCTCGCAAATCATTACAAATAACACGGTTGTCTATTTGCCTTCTGTGACTAGGATCGCTGCCGGAGGCTATCAGAGCGCATTTCTAAAAAACGACGGCAGCCTGTGGAACATGGGCGAAAACGAGGATGGCGAGATGGGTAATGGAACCTACAGCACAGTCACCCCACCTGAAATGTTACTGTCCAGCGATGTCACGGCGATTGCCTGTGGTTGGGCATACACTCTTTTTCTTAAGAGCGATGGCAGCTTATGGGCCATGGGCTACAATGCAGATGGCGAGTTGGGCGACGGGAGTTTCAACAACAAGAACCTCCCTGAACAAATAGTATCCAGCAATGTCACAGCGATTGCCGCGGAAGACACGCACAGTCTGTTTTTGAAGAGTGATGGAAGCCTTTGGGCGATGGGAGATAACCAGTATTGCGCATTGGGCGACACTAATAGTGCTGTTCTTAACACCAACCGGCCTGAGCAAATCGTGTCAAGCAACGTTACGGCGATTGCTGCAGGCGGCAATTTCAGCCTTTTCCTAAAAAGCGATGGAAGTCTGTGGGGTATGGGCAGGGGCGATTTGGGGCAATTGGGCGCCGGCAACTATAACCCTACCAATAATCCTGTTAAGATTGTGTCCGGCAACGTCACAGCGATTGCTGCTGGCCTTGATCATAGTCTCTTTATAAAGAGTGATGGAAGTCTGTGGGGTATGGGCTTCAACGCGTATGGTCAACTGGGAACGGGTAGTAACTTGCCTGAATATTACGACACTCCCGTGGAGATATTGACAGGCGGTGTGAAGGCAATCTCAGGTGGTGAATTATCCAGCCTGTTTATCGAAACCAATGGCAGCCTTTGGGCTATGGGCTGGAACTATTATGGGCAGTTGGGTGTCGGATCTGAAGGCAACCAATTCAATAGCCCTACTTTGGTTGTGTCCAGTAATGTCACTGCAATTGCCGCAGGAGGCCTTCACAGTCTTTTTATCAAGAGTGACGGCAGTCTGTGGTCCATGGGCTACAATTATGCCGGACAATTGGGAGATGGCACTTATAACACGGTGGACCTGCCCGAGCAGATAACGGCCGTTTCCAATGACATTGTTACCGTCAGCCTGCCAATCACCTATTCGACTCACCTCATCATCGAGGAAGACAAGCCCGACGGTCGCGTCCTGCAAAATGCCTATGACAGCCAGCGGCGGGTCACCAACCAGTTGTCAACTGCCGGGACAAGTCTAACCCTTGTTCCTACGGCCACGTTTATTTACGCGAACAATTTTATCTTCACGAATTCATACACCAACACCATCAGCGGCTATACGCTCATCATTGACGGCAATAATCACACCAACCGCTACGATTACACCAACAGCCTCATCACCAAGATCACCGACCCGCTGGGGCAGACCATTCTGCAAACGTGGTATCCCGACACCACCAACGCCCCCGGCTATCCGCGCAGCCTGTTGCAGCTGGTGGACAAGCGCGGCATGACCAACCGGTTCCAGTATGATTCCAACGGGAACGTGACGAACACGATCACCTTCGGCGACCTTACCGGCAACGGCATCACCACCCAAACGGCCACCAACACGGCAGTTTACAACACCAACAGCCTGCCGGTGCAATTGACCGACCCCGCCGGCAATAGCACGGTGATCGTGTATGACCCGGTGTTCAATTTCCTGCCGCAACAAACCATCCGCTACGCCGGGACAACGCCGGTCAGCACAAATTTCACTTTCTACGGCGATGCCACCAATGTTGTGATCAATGGCAGTGTCACCCAGACCAATGTGGCGTTCGGTTTGCCCATCCGCCAGATTCGGGCTTATGGCTCTCCAGATGCGGCGACGAATGATCTGGCCTATGACGGGCATGGATTCGTCACCCAATCCATCCGCTACACGGGAACCGGCGATCCGAATATCGTCAATACGTTTTACTATAACGAGCGGGGTCAGATGGTGAATCAGGTGGACGCGCTGGGGGCGGTCACGTTCTTTGATTACGATGCACTCAACCGGCAGACCGAGCAGGAACAATTTGACGAGTTCGGCAATGCCCTGTCTTGGAATTTTGATTATTACAATGACAATGGCGAGCTGAATTGGGTGGACGGCCCGCGTTACAATCCTGAAGACTATGTTTATTACGATTATGACGGCGCGGGCAGGCGCATCACGGAAATTCACTGGCGTTCGGAAGCCAATTCGAATGGCAGCGGGGTCGAAGCGCCAGCCGGATACAACCAGTATGCCCAGAGCTTCTATCAATATGACCCCTTGGGCAACCTCACCCTCGCCGTTGATCCGCGCGGGGCGATGACCACCAACACCTGGGATGCCCTTTGCCGGCTGGTGCAGCGCACGCATCTTGACACCAACGGCGTCACGGTTTTAAGCGTCGAGGGATTCGGCTATGAGCCGGGCGGTCAGGTGAAGTATTACACCAACGCCTTGGGCGGCCTCACCACCAATCTATACACCATCACCGGTAAACCGGAATTGCGCGGCAACGCCGACGGCTCGACCAACGCCTGGCGGTATTACCTTGACGGCCGTATCTACCAGGAAATCCAAGGCAACGGCGCTTACTGGCAGACGACCTATGATGACGTGAACCGAATCACCACCCGCATTTTCTATTCGGCGGCGGGCGTGCCGGAAGCCACCAACTCAATCCAGCTTGATCGTCGCGGCAACGTGATTCAAAAAGTGGATGCTGGCGGCAATGTTTTCACCACCACTTACGATGGTCTGGATCGAACCAAAACTGCCGTCGGCCCGCCGGCTCAAGGCAACACTGCGCAGCAAACCGCTGCGATTTTCTATGACGCCGTCGGCAGGGCAATGACCAACGTAAATGCCCTGGGCGAGAAGACCGTTTCCAAATTCGATGCCATCGGTCGTCCTGTCAGCACGCAAATCTACAGTGCTTCAAGCGCGCTGGTGCATGAGACCTATTTCGCTTATTCGCCAGACCACAACAGCGTCACCGTCACCAGCGGTTCCGGCTCCAGCGCCATTGTGAATACGACATGGACCGCCCCCGATGGCCACACGCTGCTTTCCATCGTCCATCCATCGGCGAATGCAGCCGAGTTCACTTTGAACCGATACGACCTTGCCGGAAACCTCGTCTCCGCCCAGCACGATTCATCGGTCAGTGGCACAATCACGACTTGGACGACCACAACCCTTTCATACGATGGCTTGAACCGGCCCACAAGCAAATATGACCGGGACAATGCGCGCACGACCTATGCCTACGATCCGATGGGTGATTTGACCAATCGCACCATGCCGGGAGGCCTCCAGTGGCAGGCGGCTTACAATAGTGCAGGCCAGATATTGATGGAGCGAACCGCCGGCACAAGCAGCGCATATACCAAGACCAATGTTTATTCGTATTTTCCCGGCGGCAGTCCTTTTGCCGGATTGTTGAAGTCAAATATTGATGGCCGTGCCGTCAGTTGCACCCACACTTATGACGATTTCCTGCGCGTCACCACGAACACCTACCGCGGCGCATTGGCCGAGCAGAATGTGTCCACGGTTTTCAAATATGACGCGCGTGGATTTGCCACCAACATTGCCGAGCAATTTGCCAGCGGAGGCACTGGCCCGGCTACAACTTCCCGCTCCTTTGACCCTTACGGACAACTGGCCTCGGAATCAATCACGGTAGGCGGAGCAGTCTTCTCTTCCGCCAGCCAGGGCTGGAATGCGGCCGGACGGCGCACTGCGGCCAACTTCGGTTCCTTCGGTTATAATTTTGGCTGGCAGGCGGATGGCAATTTGGTTTCAGCCAGCAATTCAGCCGGCAGTGGAACTTACAGTTACGATACGGCGGGAATTTTGACTGGTCGGCTCGTCGGCGGACGTTCAACCTCCATCACCTCGCGCGATGGCGAGGGCCGTCCTTTGTCCATCGCAACTGCCGATAATGGGACTCAATTGACCGAATCATTGAGTTGGGGCGGTGATGGCTTGCTGAACTCCGACACGCTGGCACGGGCTGATTTCACTGATTCACGCGCGTATTCGTATGCCAATCAAAGCCGCCGGTTGATTCAGGAACAGTTGAATCTGAATGCCTCAACGCAGTGGACGAATGCCCTGGCCTACGACAATGGCGCGAGTGCCGGGCTGGGTGTGTTGACGCAAATGGGACAATCCACCGGCACGTCCAACAAATGGAGCGGCGTTGTTGATGCCTTCTCGCGGATCAGCCTCGAAACCAACAGCACCCTCCAATATCCCGCCTACGGCCATGTGAACGGGCAGGCTACGTTGAGCGCGTGGCTTGACAACCAGCCGGTTTCCGTGACAGTCTCCGGCACGAACGCAATGCAATGGCGCGCCATGATGGAATTGACACCGGGCCAGCATCAATTGAAGGCCGGCGCCCTGCATCCCAGCGGCCTTTACACGGCGTGGGCGACCAATTCATTCACCAACAATCTGGCGTATCAAACGACGGTGGATGCCTACGATGCCGCGGGCGAAATCACCAATCGC
>Ga0181529_10003072_pt1 | contig 19394 bp, 14 predicted proteins | sample PEATcosm2014_Bin_36_FD_119763 | JGI IMG/M metagenome (GOLD analysis project Ga0181529, IMG submission 119763) | Peatland microbial communities from MTU Mesocosm Facility, Houghton, MI, USA - PEATcosm2014_Bin10_30_metaG | ecosystem: Environmental > Terrestrial > Soil > Wetlands > Peat | place... | reverse complement strand
GGCACGCACGAGCGGTTCATCGGCTTCCTCATCGAGCATTACGCCGGCAATTTCCCGCTCTGGCTCGCGCCGGAACAGGTGCGCGTGATGACGATTGGCGAGGAAGAACCGCTGGTGAATTACGCCAAGGCCATCGTGAGTGAACTGCGCGCCAGTTTCGTCCGCTGCGAATCGGATTTCACGTCGAACAAAATCAACGGCAAGATTCAGGAGGCCGAGCAGGCGAAAGTCCACACGATGCTCGTCATCGGTGGCCGCGACATGGATGCCGGGAATGTTTCCGTGCGTCTTCACGGCAAAGGTAACATCGGCGCGAAACCGAAGGGCGAAGTGATTGCGGACATTCTGGCGGCGATTAAAGAGCGGCGGGCCTGAATGCGCAGAAAATCGTCTAATAAAAGCGTTCGCCGGGTGTCATTACAATATGAGCGCCATGAAGAAAGCCCTTGGAATTTCGGTGGCGAGCGGCTTGTTGCTTCTCGCCGCGACATTGGCACAAGCAGAATCCAACGATTCATTTGACGCATTGACCAATGCCGAAGCGCAAGTGCAATTGGAGCTGGAGCAATTCGCCAGAACCAACGCCGATTACCAACTTCTGCTGGAGGCGCAAAAGATTTCGGCTTCGCTGAATCCGCGGGGAGACAAGACAAACTTGAGCCGGCTTGATGAAGGTTGTCTGCGGCTGCAATTGAAAGTCCTGCTTGCGCTTGCCAATGCCCGTGATCCGTATTATGACCGGGATGCCTCCACGAATATAGTTTATGCGAATGTCATGCCGCCACTTTCAAAACGCAATGAGCCGCTGATGTCTGGGATGGATCCGGAAGCCATCAAAGATGCTGAAGTGCGGAAAGCTTACGAAGACGCGATTGCCGAGAACAACCGCCGCAACGAAAAGCTCAAACGCGAGATGGCGCTCTCGCGCGGTGAGGAATATGCGCTGATGGACATTTGGATTTTTGTGAAACACGGATTCCCTGAAAACTCGGCGGCGCAAAAGAGCGCCACCGAAATTGTCGAGAAAACCGTTGCTGACGAAACCATTTTGAACCGGTTCAAATCCGGCTCCATGCCGGGATTGACCTGGTAAATGAACGACACCTCCCCGGCCAAGGCGAAGGCCGCACTGCCCGGCCGGGAACTTTACCGCAGCAGTTTCAGCGTTGCGCGGAAATCCTTCGGCAGCGGCGACTCAAAGCTCATTGCCTTTTCCGTGCGCGGATGGATGAAGGAAAGCTCGCGCGCGTGCAGCATCACGCGCGGCGCGGCGCAGCCGGTCAGTTCCGCGAGCTGCTTGTTTTGCTTCGAACCGTAAAGCTCATCGCCCACGAGCGGATGACCGAGAAATTGGAAATGCACGCGGATTTGGTGCGTCCGGCCGGTGTGGATTTGCGCTTCAACCAACGTCGCGAGGTTTAACTTTTCGAGAACACGCCAGCTCGTGTGCGCGGCGCGGCCGGAATCGTCGTCGCGCACGGCCATGCGTTTGCGGTGCGACGGATGCCGCGCGATGGGCGCGCGGATTTCGCCGGAGGCGCGCGCCAGTTCGCCGCAGACGATGGCGTTGTAAATCTTTTCCACGCGGCGTTCGGCAAAATGTTTCGAGAGCGCGAGGTGCGTCCCGTCGTTTTTGGCGACGACGAGGCAGCCGCTGGTTTCCTTGTCGAGCCGGTGGACGATGCCGGGCCGGGCGACGCCGCCGATGCCACTCAATTCCCCGGCGCAATGATGCAGCAGCGCGTTGACGAGCGTGTGCTCCTCGTGGCCGGCGGCGGGATGCACGACGAGTCCGGCGGGCTTGTTCAACACCAGCAGCGATTGGTCTTCGAACAAAATATCGAGCGGCATTGCCTCCGGCTGCGCCTCGGCAGGCCGCGCCTCCGGCCAGTGGATTTCAATTTCCTCACCGGCGCGGGGCGAGTGCGTGGGTTTGGTGGTCTGGCCGTTGACGCGGACGTGGCCCTGTTCGATCAGCCGTTGCAGCGCGCCGCGCGAGGCGGCGGGGAATTTTGTCCGCAGAAAAACGTCCAGCCGCCCGCCTGGAAGCGATTTCTCAACGGTCAACATTTCCGTGCGCGAGGGCATTTCAGCGTGGCAGGTGACGGGTGACGTGTGACAAGAAATGGGCGGAGCGCGGGCGGCTGGATGTTGTTTTCATGTCACTTGTCACTCGTCACCGACTTCGGCGCGTGCTCATTTTTCCAGGTGATGAGAAAAATCAGCCCGACGCCGGTGCAGATGGCGGTGTCGGCGACGTTGAAGGCGGGGAAACCGAGTTCGCCGCCGCCGCGTTGCTGGATGTAAAAGCGGATGAAATCCACGACTTCATGGCGGATCAAACGGTCGGCGAGGTTTCCCGCGATGCCGCCGAACAGCAGGCCGAAGGCAATCTGGCCGGACAATTTATCAACGTCGAAATGGTGCCGCGTGAGAAAGAGCGCCACGAAGGCGAGAAGCATGACGACGATGAGCGTGCTGTTGTTGCCGCTGAAAAGACTCCACGCCGCGCCGGTGTTGCCCCAATGGACGAACTTGAAAAAGCCGCCGATGATGTCTTTTTCTTGGTAATCCGGAAGCGTTTTCAACACGAGCCATTTGGTGAACTGGTCGAGCGCGAGAATCACCAGCGCCAGCGCGGCGATGCGGCGGTTGGATTTCTGAAAAATGGCTTGGGCGGCGGACATTCAAGAAAGTCTAAAGTCTGAAGTCCAAAGTCCAAAGTCTAAAATGAAGCCGGCCTGATCCGACCAATGCCACGGCTTTGGACTTTGGACTTTGGACTTTGGACTTTTTCGGCTACCGTTGTCGCATGGCGTTGGCACGCATCTTGGTGGACGGCTACAGCCTGCTGCACAACTGGCGGGAACTCGCTCCCGGCGCGCCACGGCATTCGGCGCGGGCGCGGGACGAGTTGATCTTCATCCTTACGCGCTATCACGACGCGACGGGCGAACCGGTCACGATTTTTTTCGATGGCGCGGGCGCGCCGCCGAACACGCCGGGATATGAACCCGGCGGCGCGGTGGAGGTTTTGTTTTCGCGCGCCGGGCAGACCGCCGACCAAATGATTGAGCGCGCGGCGCATCGCTTTCGGGCTTACGGCGAGGTGCTCGTGGTCACGGACGACCATGCGGAGCGTGACACGGTCAGCGGTTTTGGCGGCTCGGTGGCGAGCTGCGCGAATTTCATCCGCATGGTGGAGAGCGCGCTGACGGAATTGCAGGACGAGTTGAGAAACCACAATCGCACGGAGCGGAACCGGTTCAAGCGCCGGCCCGACGCCACTTGAAATGAAACCGCCAAAGTTTTTTCTCCGGCTCGCGCCGGTGGTGTTCGCGTTGTGCGCGGGATTTCTTTTGATGCCGGCGGGACGCGCCCAACCGGCACCGCAGGCCGCCGACAACCGCTTTTTGTTTATTTTCGACACCTCGGCGGACATGAAAAAGCGGCTGCCGGCGGTGCAGGCCGAGGTGAACGAACTGCTGGCGACCAGCATGGACGGGCTGTTGCGCGCGGGCGACAGCCTCGGCGTATGGACGTTCGACCAGGATTTGCGCACCGGGCAATTCCCGCTGCAACATTGGAGGCCGGAAGATGCCGTGACCATTGCGTCCAGCCTCAACAAATTTATCGGCAATCAATCTTATGCCAACGGCACCCGTTTCAACGCATTGCAGCCGCAACTGAACCAGTTGATCCAGAATTCCACGCGGCTGACGGTGCTGATTTTTTGCGACGGCGAGGATGAAATCAAGTGGACGCCTTACGACGCCCACATCAACCAGATTTTTCAGCAACAACTGGCCGCGCAAAATAAGACGCGGCAGCCGTTTGTGCTCGTGTTCCGCACGCAATTGGGGCAATTCATCGGCTGCACGATCAATTTCCCGCCCGGCATGGTGAGTGTCCCCGAATTCCCGCCTCTGCCACCGCAGCCGCCTGCGCCGGCAAAAATGCCGCCGCCCAAGCCGGTTGCCACGCCGCCGCCAGTCGGACAGCCACTGATCATCATCGGCACAAAAGTAGAAACCAACCGGCCGGCCGCGCCCGCGCCGCCACCGCCGACAAAACCCGCAACCATAACGCCCACAAACATCGCGCCGGCAAAGCCAACGGACATTGTTCCCGCCGCGACCACGAACCTGGTCGCGCCACCGCCGCCAACAAATCCGGTGCAGGCAGTTCAATCGAATGGCATTCCAGTTCCATCGGCCAATTCGTTCGCGCCAACCAACTCCGTCGCGCCCCCAAAACCGGTTGTGCCAACATCGCCAACGAACCCCACGCCAGTGATTCAAACAAAAACAAATGCCGCTCCGGTTCCATCAGCCATCCCGCTTACGCCAATCATAAACGGGCCGGTGACGGGGATTGATTGGGTTCCCGTTCCAGGATCCATTCGAACGGCGCCCACAAACGCGGTCGCGCCATCGCCGGAGACCTCCGGCCCGGCCCACAAGGGCGCACTCGTCATCGGCGGGGCGCTGTTGGTTGCCGCCGGAGCGCTGGCCGCGCTGGCCGTTTTCCGCGGCCGCCGGACCGACCGCGGCAGCCTCATCTCGCGCGCGATGCGAAAAGATTGAATTCCGTGCGTGACTTTTGGCCGCAACTCTGGGAAATTTCGCGCCCATGAAAGCACCCAATTTGATTTTTGCGTTGAGCGTGATTTCCAGCATCGCGCTGGTTTCGTGCGGCAAGGCCGAACCCACCAACAATCCTGCCGGCAACCAAACGGCAAACACGAACAGCACCGGCGAAGTTGCCGTGATCAACACGACGGAAGGCACGATGGTCGTCGCCTTCTGGCCGGATGTCGCGCCGAACACCGTCGCCAATTTCAAGAAGCTCGCCAATCAGGGATTTTACGACGGCACCTGTTTTCATCGCGTCATCAAGAATTTTATGATTCAAGGCGGCGATCCGCTGACCAAAGATTCAAGCAAGGAGGCTCTGTGGGGCACGGGCGACCCCGGTTACAAGATCAAGGCCGAGTTCAATGACCGCTCGCACACGCGCGGAGTCATTTCCATGGCGCGCTCGCAAGACCCGGATTCCGCCGGCTCCCAATTTTTCATCTGCCACGGCAACCCGACGTTTCTCGACCATCAATACACCGCGTTCGGTAAATTGATCAAGGGCGACGACGTGCTGGAGAAAATCGCCACGACGCCAACGCATCCGCCGGATCGCCCGGACAAACGCGTGGGCGTCATCAGCATCAAAATTGTTCCCGCCGACAGCGTGAAGTAAATTAGCCGCCGAAATTTTATGAGCGAAACCGCGCATATCACCACGACCGAAGGCGAAATGATCATTGAATTCTGGCCCGACGTCGCGCCCAAGACCGTGGAGAATTTCAAGGCGCTCGCCAAAAAGGGATTTTACGACGGCACCTGTTTTCACCGCATCATCAAGGGTTTCATGATTCAGGGCGGCGATCCGCTTACCAAGGACGCGAGCAAGGAAAGTCATTGGGGCACGGGCGGGCCGGGCCACACCGTCAAGGCCGAGTTCAACGACCGCTCGCATCAGCGCGGCGTCATTTCCATGGCGCGCAGCGCGAATCCTGATTCCGCCGGCAGCCAGTTTTTCATCTGCGACGGCGACGCCTCGTTCCTTGACCGCCAATACACCGCGTTCGGCAAATTGATCAAGGGCGATGACGTGCTCGCGAAAATTGCCGGCACGCCTGTCGGTTCCGGCGGTTCCGGCGAACGCAGCAAGCCGCAGAAGCGCGTGGGCGTCGTCAGCGTCAAAATTGTCGCCTCCGAAGGCGTATGATTTTATTGGCCACAGGGATGAACAACAGAACCATCCTCAAATTTTGAGGGGTTGTTATAAGCAACAAACCGGAAGCTGGCCGCCCAACTTCCGGTTTTGAATTTATTGGCAGAGACGCGCTGCTGCGTGTCCGGCTGGCCGACGGGTCAGCCCTGCCTTACCGCTTCTTCGGCAGCGCGCTTGTGCCGGCATAAACGGCGTTCCTGCCGAGCAACTGCTCGATGCGCAGAAGCTGGTTGTATTTCGCCAAACGATCCGAGCGGCTCAACGAGCCGGTCTTGATCTGGCCGCAATTTGTCGCCACCGCGATGTCGGCGATGGTTGAATCTTCCGTTTCACCGGAACGATGCGAAATGACGGCGGTGTAGCCGTTGAACTGCGCCAGTTGCACCGCGTCCAGCGTCTCGGTGAGCGAACCAATCTGGTTCACCTTGACGAGAATCGAGTTCGCCGTGCCAGTCTCGATGCCCTTTTGCAGGAACTTCACGTTCGTCACGAACAAATCGTCGCCGACGAGCTGCACCTTGTCGCCAATCTTGTCGGTGAGCTTCTTCCACGTCACCCAATCGCTTTCCGCGCAGCCGTCTTCGATGCTGACGATGGGATATTTGTTCACGAGCTTGGCGTAGAAATCCACGAGGTCGTCGCCGGTGATGGTTTCGCCGGTGCTCTTCTTGAAGGTGTATTTGCTGTTGCCGGAATAAAATTCCGACGACGCCGGATCGAGTGTCAGGAAAATGTCCTTGCCCGGTTTGTAGCCGGCATCCTTGATGGCCTGGATGATGGTTTCGAGCGCTTCTTCGACGCTGCCGAGCTTGGGCGCAAACCCGCCTTCGTCACCGACCGCCGTGCTGCAACCCTTCTTTTTCAGCACCGATTTCAGCGCGTGAAACGTCTCGACAATGGCTCGCAGTCCTTCGCTGAACGTCGGCAGGCCGAGCGGCATGATCATGAATTCCTGAAAATCAATCGGCGCGTCCGAGTGCGCCCCGCCGTTGATGACGTTCGCCATCGGCACCGGCAACACCTTCGCGTTCGGCCCGCCGAGATACCGGAACAACGGCTGGCCCAGCGCCGCGGCCGCCGCCTTTGCATTGGCCAGCGAAACCGCCAGGATTGCGTTCGCGCCGAGCTTCGATTTCGTTTCCGTGCCGTCAAGCTTGAGCATCGTGGCGTCCACCGTCAATTGATCGAACGGATCCAGCCCGATGAGCTTGGGCGCAATCACGTCCTGCACGTTCTTGACCGCCTTTTGCACGCCCTTGCCGCCGAAACGTTTCTTGTCGCCGTCGCGGAGTTCGATGGCCTCGTGTTCGCCGGTGCTGGCGCCGCTGGGCACCGCCGCGCGGCCCGTCGCGCCGCAGCACAACGTCACGTCCACTTCCACGGTTGGATTACCGCGCGAGTCGAGTATTTCGCGCGCCAGAATGTCTTTGATTTTAGGCATAAAATTAAAGCGCCATGATAGAAGCCGTGCGTTCCGAGTCAAGTCAGGCGTGGCCGTCCAGACAGTTATAACGAAAAGTGAAGACGAACATTAACCGCCCAATGTTCGCGTCCGGACTTTCGCGGTCCGGTTCAAATGGCTCGGCTTGATTTATTCCGCTTCTGCCCTACTTTATTCAACTTGATTTATGGAATTGACCAATGAAGAAATCCGCCGTTACTCGCGGCACCTGATTTTGCCGGAAGTCGGCCTGGCCGGCCAAAAGCGCATCAAGGCCGCCAGCGTGCTGTGCATCGGCGCGGGCGGCCTCGGCTCGCCCATCGCCATGTATCTCGCCGCCGCCGGCATCGGCAAAATCGGCATCGTGGATTTCGACACGGTGGATTATTCCAATTTGCAACGGCAGATTCTCCATACCGACGCGGACGTGGGCCGCTCCAAGGCCGAGTCGGCCAAGGAAACCATCCATGGCATCAACCCGAACTGCGAGGTCGTCATCCACAACACGCGCATCAGTTCCGAAAATGCGCTCGACCTCATCCGGCCTTACGACATCGTGGTGGACGGCACGGACAATTTCCCGACGCGCTATCTCACAAACGACGCCTGCGTGATTTTGAAAAAGCCGAACGTTTATGGCTCGATTTTCCGTTTCGAGGGCCAGGCCAGCGTGTTTGCGCCGCATCTGGGCGGGCCGTGTTACCGCTGCCTTTATCCCGAACCGCCGCCGCCCGGCATGGTGCCGAGTTGCGCGGAAGGCGGCGTGCTGGGCGTGCTGCCGGGCATCATCGGCTGCATTCAGGCCACGGAAATTTTGAAGCTGGCCATTGGCCGGGGCAGTTCGCTCGTTGGACGATTACTGTTGTTCAACGCGCTCGACATGAAGTTCCGTGAATTGAAGCTGCGCCGTGATCCGCAATGCCCCGTTTGCGGCGAGCATCCGACAATCAAGGAATTGATTGATTACGAAATGTTCTGCGGCATCGCGCCGGAATCCCAACCGGCGGCGAATCCCGACGAGGTCACGGTGCAGGAAATGAAGAAGGCCTTGGACGATCCGAGCCTCGGCATCAAGGTTGTGGACGTGCGCGAAGCCTTTGAATACGAAATCGCCAGGGTGGAGGGCGTGCCGTTGCTGCCAATGAGCGAATTGCGCAGCCGCTTCACCGAGTTGGATCCGAACACGCAATATTATCTGCTGTGCAAGGTCGGCGCGCGCTCACATTCGGCGATGGAGTTTTTGCGCGAGCAGGGTTTCAAATACGTCAAAAATGTCAAAGACGGCATCAACGCGTGGTCGGAGGAAATTGACCGCAACGTGCCGCGTTATTGAAATGGCGGATTTGGATGGAAGTCCAGCCTGGCCACTCACGGCCGGACCTGCACCCGGAAATACTGCGAACCGGAGACGGTGATGGTTCCAGTATAAGACATGGGGCTCGCCGAGGCTTGAAGCCAGCCGGTGAGCGGCGTCCAGTGGACGAGATCGGTTGAGGCTTCCACTTGATACAGCCGGCTGGGAAGGGCCGCCCATTCCAATTGGACGCATTGATTGGTCTGGACGGCGGCGGAGAGGAAAATTAATCTGGAAGCCGCGTTGGTGGGATTGGTGCCGGCGATGAAATTCGCGTAATCCGACATTCCATTCGCATCCATGGTTGGTGACTGGTTGGTGCTGACAATCCCAAAGTAATACTTTTCCCACGCGTCGGAAATGCCGTTGTGATTCGCGTCTATGAACGTGTAATCGCCGGTGAAGTTGAGCGTGCCGCCGGCGGCCAGCGTGTTGGTCTGGCTGGCGGGAGTTTGATAGAAGGTCACGTCGCCGAATTGCACGGCATATTGGCCGGCGGCCAGATTGCTGATGGTGACGGAGGGCGTGACATCGGACTGGACGGGAACGAGACCAATGGGTGAGAGCGAGAACAACGACCAGGTTCCCTGTCCCAGATTTTTCGTGATACTGATTTCCCCGCCCGCCGCGACGCCGGTGATGCTGATATCGTCAATTGTCCAGCCGTAGATCGTGGAACCGAAAGCAACGCCTTCATAGTAGAACACGATTTGGATGGTCTGGCCGACCCATGGCGTCAGGTCCACGGTTTCCGGATCCCAAACATCCACGGCACCGGTTAAATCCGCCGCCATCAGCAGGTTGCCGGGTGGCGTGCTGCTGTTGGTGCTGATATAAACCACGCCGTCCTCATAAATCTGGCTGAAATCGCAGACATCATAAAAGGTCAGCGTTGCCGATTTGAAGCCGGAGAGATCAATAACCGGAGCATACAAATAGCTGCTGGCGAGAAAAAAGTTCTGATTGCCATCGAGGTCGCTGCTCCACGCATTGATTCCAGAATGGGCGCTCGTCACCAATCCATTGTGCGGCGTGCCAAGCATCCAATTGATGTCGGAACCATAGACCGGGTCGGGAACCACCGTCCAGCCGGGCGCGCCGCTTTCCAGATTGTCGAACCACGGCGGCGCCGGCGCCTTGAGCGTTTGAAACGTGTAAAGATTTCCATGGTTGTCATCCACCGTCGTGTTGCCGGCCTGATCGGTGCTGACCACCTGGTAATAATAGATCCGGTTTGCCGAAAGTCCGCTCACCGTCACGGCGTGATTGGTCACGAGCGCGCTCAAATAGGACGCACGGTCGGGCAGCGGCGATTCGCTGTATTGCACCGACGAGTCCGCCGGCTTCGAGGTCAGCCACGTCACTTTGGCGTTGGAATAGTCCGTCGTCGCCGCCACTTGCGAGATGGCCGGCGGCACGGTGTCAATGGTCGCGGTGACAGTCGCGTTGCTGTTGTTCAAAGAATCAAAATAAGTTGCCGTGATGATGTCGCCGTTGCGGACCAGCAGTTGATTGGTTGCCGCGTTGCCGCCCACCAGCGTGATGAAGCCCTTGAACAATCCGGGATGCGTGGTTTCGAACAGCGTCACCGTCGTCTGATTGGTTTGGGAACTGGCGACGAAGCTGACCTGCGCTTGTCCAGTCCCCGCCAAATCCGAATCGCCGACTTCCACGGTCACCACGGCGTTGGTCGTATAAACCGTGTTGTCGAGAAAAACCACCCCGGCTCCGTTCGCGCCAGGCGCCAGGAAATTGATGATGTTCCGCAGCAGCGCCACCGCATTGTTCGGCGCGGCTCCGTTGGTGGGAATGGCATCGAACGGGAACGCCATGAACACGACGCGACCGGGACTGTCCACGCCGGTGTTGGGATAGCTCATCCCGCACGGCTTGCCGGACACCGATTCTAACGTGATCGCCGTGGCGTCGGACGACGGCGTGAACGTGTCCGAAAAATCCGGCCCATAGACATCCCCAAAACCATCATCGAAACTGGGGTAACTGCTGTAATCCAGAGTCACGTTCATGCCGCTGGCGACGGATGCCGGCGCGCCGAGAATGGCCGGCACGCCAAAATCCTCGTCGCCTGTTGGATCCGGTGCCGGCGGATCGGGGTTCAGGATGAACCCGGCCACCTGCAGCACATTCCGCGTGAACGGCGCGCCATCCAATTGCGAGAGGATTCCCATTGACGCCATGAAGAACGAGCCGCCGCCGTTCAGGTAGTTTTGAATCATGAATTGCTGCTCGGCATTCAACGTATTGTTGGTGGCGGTCGGGTCGGGCAAGCCATCTTCGTCCACGCCGTAGTTCACTTCGTCATCGGTTATCCGCCAGATTACCACCGGGAACGGCGTCAGGTCGGCAAGCTGCGGATAGCCGCGCGCGTTCACCTTCCAGAACCCGTAACTGACACCCGCCGAAGCCAGCACGTTGGTGTAGGCGCTGTCGGGAATCACCGTCGAACCAACCGTCTCTTCCGCTGCGGTGTCGTAAGCGTCCACCAGCAGCACTGTCGGCGTAGCCACGCCGATGACAGTGAAATACGCTCCTGAATTGTTGTTCGTGGCGACGTTCCCGGCGGCGTCACCGGAAACGATGAGATAATAATAAGTCCTGCCGGGAATGAGTCTGGTCAACTTCACGACATGACTCGTCACGAGCGCCAGATTGGTGACGCCCAAATTCAGGTTGGAACTGTTCGTGCCAAAATGAACGATGGAAGTTGCCGGCTCGGTCGTCTGCCAGGTGATGGTGAGAACGCCGAGATCGGTGGTGGAGGCCACGGCGCTGATCGCGGGCGGCACGAGATCCGCCACGGCCGTTGCCACGCGCTTCGTTCCGGTCGAATCAAAATAATCCGCCTCCAAATTATCGCCGTTGGCGATCTGTATTTGCCCCGCGCCCGCAACGCCGGCCACGGTGGCGACCGCGCCGGTGAACGCGCCGTAGTTTCCCGTCGCTGGCAGCAAATTGGTCGTCCCCCTGTGCGCGGTGAGGTTCGTCACCAGCACGCTCACGGTGTTGCTGGCGGCGCGGGCGGCATCGAGCACTTCAATCTGCATGACGCCCGGCGCGGTGTAGGTTGGCCGGTCGAGCAGGATGAGTCCCGCGCCCGGTCGGGAGAGATCGCCGGACGTGACCAGCGCAAAATCCTGATCAATCGCGGGCGTGTTGGAAATTGCATCCTCCACAATCTTGCTGCCGCGCACTCGCACCAGATAATCGCCCGGCGTTGGTTGTGTCAGATTAACCCCCTCGACGTTGTTAAGCTTGTCCGGCGTGGGCGCATTCGGCACCGATTCGCCCGCGCCAAACTGGTTGCCGCGATAAAGCGTGCCGTCCGGCCCGACGACCTCCAGATCCAGATCGTTCACCAGCGCCGGCAGCGCGCCCGGAAATCCCGGCACATCCGTGTAAGCCAGCGTGATCTTCAACGGCTGGTCCGAACCCTGGACAAAAATGTGCTGGGAGAAGACCTGGCCATTGGTCAGCAACACGGTCTGATCCAAAAATTGATAATAGCGCGGCGCGGTGTTGAGATTAGTCACGATGATGTTGAGCAAATTGATCCGCCCCCAGCCTTCGTCGTTGTTCGGGACCGGGCCGGGGCCGCCGTTGGCTTCATCCAATTCATCCGCCGAATTAATCAACGCTGCCTTGACCAGCGCCGGCGACGGCACGGTGTTTGTGTGCAGGCTCTTGTAATATTGCACAAAAACCGCCGCCGCTCCCCCCGCGTGCGGGCCGGACATGCTCGTTCCGCCCATATAAACATAATAATTATCAATCGCCGACCAGGCGATGGCCGCTTCGTCCGGCGCGGCTGCCGATGCCGCCGAGGCAATCCAGGTTCCCGGCGCGACCAAATCCGGTTTGATGCGTCCGTCTTCGCACGGTCCGCGGCTCGAAAAATCAGCCATGGTATCGGGGCCGTCGGCGTAAAGGCCGTAGGTTTCCGCCAGTGTTCCCGGCGCATTTTCCGAGGCGCCGGTGGCAATCACGTTTTTGGCCGAAGCCGGGCTGTCCATGGTTGCGTAGTCGGGTCCGGCGTTGCCGGCGGAAAATTCCAGGATGTAAGGCTGGTCGCCGGGCGTCGCAGGGTCCGCATCCCGCACCAGTTCATCAAATTCTGCCGCGTCAATGTCATAGGCGCCCTGAACATCATTGCCCCAACTGTTCACGCCGATTTGCGCCCCGGCGCGAACGGCGTCTGCGGTGAGAGTATCGTCGCTGGGAAAAGGATTGACCTCGTTCGCGTCGGCGTCAAAAATCCGCTCGATGAATAAATCGGCTCCTGAGGCGACGCCCAGGCCGTATAGCCCGCCAGTATCCGGGTCGGTTTCGCCGGTGGCGGCGTTGCCGGCGACAATGCCCGCGACGTGCGTGCCGTGACCGTAACCGTCCGAACCGTCCGCCAGGCCGCCGTAAAGTTGAAATCCCATCACGCGCCCCCGCAAATCCGGGTGCATCGTGTTCGTATCGCCCGTGTCCAGGCCGGTGTCAGCCACGCACAACGTCACCCCCCGCCCGTCAAAACCCATTTGCTCCGTGACCGTGGGAGTGCCGACATTGCCGTCGTCGCCGCCCACGATTTTTGACGCCGCTTCGTCCACCAGTTTGCGTTTGGGCGCGGGTTCAATCCAAAGCACGGAACTGGATTGCGCCAATGCCGGCAAATTCGCGAGATTCAATTTGCCCCGTAAAACGGTGCCCAGACGCAAATCGCTTTCGTGCTGGACGGATGAAAGCAGCGATTTCACACCGGCGATTTCCGCTGCCGTCGCCCCCGGCGAAATCAAAATACTCACGTCGGCAATCTGCGCCTGACTTTTCAGCAACGCGCCGCCCGCGGCGGCAGACAACCTGGATTCAATCTTGTAACCCGGTTGATAAGTCCCCATCCAGCGGACGAAGCCCAGCGCTTTGACCGAGGCCGGCGACACGTTGTCGAGTCTGGCAATGAAGGCGTCATCAGGCACATATTTGAGCAGCTTCACCCCCAATGCCTGTAGTTGCGCCCGTTCGGCGGGTTGCAAAGTGTCTTCAAACTGAATCAAGTAAAGGCCGGAAACGGGCGACTGAATCGCAGCCGCCTGTGATTGAGCCGTGATTTTCGACGCCGGCGGAGTGGTGATGAACCCGGTGCGCAGGCGGATGGTCCTGGTCTGGCCGGCGGCGGCAAAACTGGCGAAAATGAAACCTGCAATCAGCAGGTTGCAGGCGGCGCGCAACAAACCACGGGGCTTCACACAAACATAATAACCTCTGAATGGTTGCCGGGCAAGCGAGCAAGGCCGAATTGGACGGCAATGAGCGCATCCGCGCGCCGACCGCCCCGTAGCGCCGACTTGCAGTCGGCTGTATCGCGGGTTTGGAATCCGTGAGTCGTGAATAACAGTTCAACGGCCACCGGCCAATTGGCGCGCCGCCGATTGCAAATCGGCGATACGGCAGGTTTCAAACGTGCGCTACCGGGAGCATTGTCGAGCTGTAGTTAATTTTGTGCAAAACCTTTTAAGCTACCAGTCTTTATGGCGACAATGGCATATCCTCTCCCGACATTGATCCAAAGATCGCCTTCATAGACTTTCACACCCGAAATCTTTCGCGCACCCATAACTGGCGTTGCCTGTAACCCCATAATGACATTTGTAGCCCAAACCACATGGTCATCTATGTCATATAAAGTAACGGTCTCTTTCTGGAAATCTACGACAGCATATTGCTCGGTATTTGTGCCGACGATGGTTCGATAAAAACCACCAGCGACGCTGTTGGCGTCTGTGGAACCTGCAAACAACGCCGACGCGGCAAAAACCGCACAAGCCACCAATGCTGCGATAAGCGTTTTCATATCACACCTATGACACTTGAAATGGCCATTTATTAGAAGATTTGTGGCCATGACGGCAATCACCATTGCAGCCCGAAGCTGTTCGGATCCGCACTGCCTGGCTCGCTGAAATCCGCGACTGGTTCAGGAACCGGTTTTTGCCCCCGCCGCTTCGCGCAATTTTTTCAACGCTGCCAGGGCCGCGTCGCTTTCGGCGGCCTTTTTGCTTTTGCCGGAACCGCGCGCGAGTTCCACGCCGTCGTGATGCACAGTGCATTCAAACACGCGGTCATGATCCGGCCCGGTGGCGGAAATGGTTTGATACTTCGGCGCGTGCGGCGAGCGTGTTTGCAGCAGTTCCTGCAGCTCGCCCTTCGGATTTTCAATCGTCGGCAGCACGCTCAATTTGCCGAACGCCGGGCTGAATTCGCGCAAAATGAATTCCCGCGCCGCGTCAAATCCGCCGTCCAGAAAAATCGCGCCGAGCAGCGCCTCGAACGCGTCCGCCAGCGTGGACGCACGCTCGCGTCCGCCGTGCGTCGCCTCGCCGTGACCCAAAATCAAATGCGCGCCGAGTCCGAGCGCGCGGGCGTGCTCGGCCAGCGTGCGGCAATTGACGAGCTTGGCGCGCGCCTTCGTCAGCGGGCCTTCGTCGAACGCGGGAAATTTTTCATACAACTCGCGCGTCAGCACCAGTTGCAGCACCGCGTCGCCGAGGAATTCCAGCCGCTGATTGTGCGCGGCAGGCACGCCGCTTTCGTGCGCGACGGACGGATGCGTGAGGGCGAGGCGCAGCAGATTTTCGTCCCGGAATTTATAGCCGAGACGGTCTTGAAATGCGGCGAGGTCGGACATGGATTAACCGGGGAACATTCGACATTCAACATTCAACTCCGAACATCCAACGGGCACCGCGCTGCCGACAGATTCGGCGTTGAGCGTTGAATGTTGAATGTTGGTTGTTTTCAATTTTGTGCCAGCGGCTGATTTTCCGGCGCGGGAACTGTTTCCGTTGCGCGACCCGGCGTTTCAATCGGGATTTGCGGCGGGTTCAGGCCGTGTTCGAGCAACGCGGCCACGTCGCGCTGGACGGCTTCGAGTTGATCCAAATGCAAATCCGGGTCGGCGATGGTGAAAACGTCGCCGGTCCGGGGCTGCTCGTAAATGAATACGCGACGACCGTCGCGGACAATTTGCTCCTTCACCTTGAGGATGCGCTTGCGTTCGAGCATCACGGCGAGGATGAAGGCGGCGGGCGCGTAGCGCGGATCATTTTGCTCGATGAGCTTGCGCAACAGCGTCTCGGCGGTTTCCTTTTGAATCGCATCCACAACCGGCGGCGGCACTTCAAAAATGCCCTGCCAGTGCGAGATGAATCCTTTGCGCTCGCGCGCGCCGTCGCTGAACTGGCTTTGCCAGCAGGCTTCGCAAATGTCCATGCGGCGCAAATTTTCCGCGTGCTCGTCAAAGAGCAGCGTGTGCAGCGGCTGTTTGTCCGCAAAGGGCCGGGCGCACGACTCGCACGCCGGCGCGCGGGACTGGATGTTCCATTCGTTCATGGGCGCGGGAATTTTGACACGGATTGCACGAATTGACACGGATAAAAAATTGCTGATTGCACGTCGGGAATCTGTGGAAATCCGTGAAATCCGTGTCTCACCCGGCGAAATCGAAATCCGAGCAGCTCATGAAATAATGGCAGCGCGGACAGCGCAGCTTGCACTTCTCGTTGATCAACTCATGTCCGCATTGCGGGCAAAACCGCCAGTGCTCGCCTGAAATGTTTTTGTCCGGCGGTGCGGGACAAGAGTCGTTTGCGGGTGGATTCAGCGTTTTAATTTTAGCTCGACCATCCATAAACAAACAATCGCTCCAAAAGACGGTGAGGCTTTCCATGTTTGAAAGCCATAAATCAGATTCTAATTCTTTTCAACCTTCAAACTTTCAAGAATGCCTAAAATCGCTTTGTAGTCCGCACCTTCTTTTGTGTTGGAATAGCCGCGCACGATAAAACCATATTCGCCGATTTTTATTAGGCCTAATGTCATGTGTCGAAATTGGCCTGGCGGAAGTTTGACGACATTCACCAAATCAGCGTCGGTAAAAACACTGTAAGCTCCCATTCCATTTTTAAGCACCAAATGATACACGGCGTTGGTTTTTTCAACTGAACCTTTCGCATAGCCCGCGCCCATTTTTTGAACCGCTGCGTCTACCTCCTTTTGTCCGGCGAGTTCTCCGTTCTCATCTTTTTTGGCATAAATCTTGAAGCTTAAACTGCTGATACCGTCGTCACCAAAAACCCGCAAACGCATTGCGGCCTGGAACACATCATCAGGGTCTTCTGTCACGTCATATAGAAATTGCTTTGGATGTTCGAAAGTTGCTCTTTCAGTTGGCGAAAGAAAGGCTTCTTCATTAAGAGTATTATTAGTGGTTAAAACAGTGGTGCTTGCAAACTGAACAACGGATACATTGCTCATCGAGTTAATTAGAATCGCGCCATTGACGAGTTCAAACGAATAATTTTCTTCTGACGTGCTTTTCATTTTTACCCCACTGCTGCGAAACTCTTCAATCAAAGCTGACTTGGCAGTTGCGCTCTTTCCATCCGACGCAATGTGTATATTTGTGTTGGTTCTTTCACTGGTGTAATCGTCAAAAGTCGGGAAGCCTCTTTCGAGATTTTCCTGATACTTTATTTTATCATACTTGTCGGTGAAGGCCTGTCCATTCTGAGAAAAAGTCGCTGTGATTGCAGCATCCTGCGCGAAATTTGTGCAAGCACTCTTGGCATTCTTTTTCAAACACGCCTCATCAAGTGACTTCAAAAGGTCGAGAATCTGTGATTGCTCAATTTTGATGCTTTGTTGAGCCTGTAAATGACTGTCATAGCCGAACAGGAAGCAAATGACTAAAACAGTCGTTAGCTTTCTCACATTTTTCATTTCAGTTAAGCTTAAAGTTTCGCTGAAAATTGCCAACAGAATTTTTCAACTCGTCCGGCCAAACTTTTTCTCCAGTTCGCGGTAGTTCATTTCAATCAGCGTCGGGCGGCCATGCGGGCAGGTGTAGGGCATCGCGCAGCGGCGCAAATCCTCGACCAGATTCTCCAGTTCCGCGCCGCCGAGCAGGTCGTTGGCCTTTACCGCGTGGCGGCAGACGGTCTTGGCCACGGTGTGTTCGCCGAGCCGCGCCAGATTAACCTCGCGGCCGGCGGCGCGCAATTCGTCCACGAGATCAAAGACAAACCGGCGCGTGTCCGGCACCTTCACGAACGGCGGCAGCGCGTCGAGCAGAAACGTCCGCTCGCCAAATTCGCTCAAGCCGACGCCGAGCCGGGTCAGCACGACGAGCTGCCCGCGCAAAAACTGGGCGTCGCGCGGCGGCAGTTCAATCGTCTCCGGCAGCAACAATTTCTGCGACGGCGCGGAGCCGTTTTGCTCCAGCCGCGTCAGCATCTGCTCGAACAAAATCCGTTCGTGCGCCGCGTGCTGGTCCAGCAGCACGAGTCCGCGGTCGGATTCGAGCAGGACGTAAAGCTTGCCGATGACGCCGACGAGCCGGAGCGGGACGTTGAGCAGCGGAGTGGCGCTGGAAGATGGAAGTTGGGAGATGGCAGATGGGGAGGCATCCGCAGATTTCGCCGCCGGCCCGGATTGCGGCGAGGCTGGAGGCTGGAGGCTGGAGGCTGAAACTACATTTTCGGCAGCCGCCGGGGACGCCGGCGGGAAGCCGAGTTTCGACAGCGCCCGCGCGACGGGTGAAGTTTGAGATGGAATCGCCGGCGACGGCATTAATTTCTCCGGGAAATTCGGCAGCGCGGGCGCGGAAGCTTCCGGCGCAAATTTCAATTCACTTGGCGCGCTTGGCGTCCTGGCGGTTGTGGCCGCTTTCGCCGGCTCGGAATGGAACGCGAGCAGCGCGTCATGCACGGCTTGCGCGACGAGCTTGCGGATTTCAAACTCGCGGTGGAATTTCACCTCGCGTTTGGCCGGGTGAATGTTCACGTCCACGGCGGCGGGATCAATTTCCAGAAATAGGCAGCAGACCGGGTAGCGGCCCTTCATCAGCGACGTGTGGTAGCCCTCGATGAGCGCGTAATTGATGCCGCGATTTTCCACCGGGCGGCGGTTGACGAAAATGAACTGTCCGTCGCGCGTCGCGCGCGAGACGCCGGGCGAGCCGATCAGGCCCCAGATTTGTATTTGCGATTTGCGATTTATGATTTCGGATGTTTCCGGCAGGGCAGCCTCAAAGGAAATTTCCGCTTCTTCAGGCCGAAAATTTTCTTCGAGCGACGCGGAAAAATTCACGGACAGAAGTTTTTCATCGCCGAGCAGGGCGCGGAAACGTTCGCGCAGCGCCTCGATGCGGTTGGACGTGGCCGCGCCGGATTTGACGGCGGGCAATTGCCAGACGTTGCGCCCGTCCTTGACGAAGGTGAATGCAACTTCGGGAAACGCCAGCGCGGCGAGCGTGAGGTAATGCTGGATGTGCGCGGCTTCGGTTTCTTCCGTGCGCAAAAATTTCCGGCGCGCGGGCAGATTAAAAAAAAGCTGCCGCACTTCGACGCTCGTGCCAGGCGCGCTGCCGGCGGCCTTGACCTCGGCAATCGTGCCGCCGTTGACAATGATTTGAGTGCCTTCAGGTGAAATATTTTCGCGTTCGCGCGTGGTCAGCATGAAACGGCTGACGCTGGCGATGCTGGGCAGCGCCTCGCCGCGAAATCCCAGCGTGGCGATGGACGCCAAGTCCTCGGCGCGTTGAATTTTGCTGGTGGCATGGCGTTCGAGGCAGAGCAGTGCGTCGTCGCGGCTCATGCCGAAGCCGTCGTCGGTCACGCGGATGAGGCTGCGCCCGCCGGCGCCGATTTCGACGGTGATTTTCCGGGGATCGGCGTCGAGGGAATTTTCGACCAGCTCCTTCACGACGCTGGCGGGGCGCTCGACCACTTCGCCGGCGGCGATCTG
>Ga0181529_10003071_pt1 | contig 19395 bp, 15 predicted proteins | sample PEATcosm2014_Bin_36_FD_119763 | JGI IMG/M metagenome (GOLD analysis project Ga0181529, IMG submission 119763) | Peatland microbial communities from MTU Mesocosm Facility, Houghton, MI, USA - PEATcosm2014_Bin10_30_metaG | ecosystem: Environmental > Terrestrial > Soil > Wetlands > Peat | place... | reverse complement strand
TGCAAGCGCGGGGCTTTGACACTAGTTTCCCGGCCGTCGCCGCCATAGCTCAGTTGGTTAGAGCGCTAGATTGTGGATCTAGAGGTCCCCCGTTCGAGCCGGGGTGGCGGTACCATCCTCTCCAGCACGGCTGAGGTGAAGCGCGGCGCTCGTCGTCAGCGCTCGGTCATTGCCTCCGACATCGTCTTGGCGAGCGGCGACAGCAGGTAGTCGATCACCCTCCGGCTCTCGGTCTTGATGTCGACAGTCGCCGTCATACCCGGCGTCAGCGGGATCGTCGCGCCGTCGACGCGCATCGCCGTTTCGTCGATCGCCACCGTCACCGGAAAGACGAAGCTCTGCGCCTGGCCGGGCGCGGCGGACTCGGGGGCGTTGCCGGGCGTGGTGGCGTTGGCGAGCGAACGCTTCGCCTGCTGCTCGTCGACCGCCGCCGCGGCGACGGCGACGACCTTGCCATGCAGCGCGCCGAAGCGGGTGAATGGGAAAGCGTCGAGCTTGACCGCGACCTCCTGGCCGATGCGGACGAAGCCAATATCCATATTGGCGACCAGCGCTTCGACTTGCAGCGCGCCGTCGGTTGGCGTCACCGTCGCCAATTGCTGGCCGGCGCCGACGACCTGGCCGAAGGTCGTCACCGACAATTGCTGCACGACGCCGTCGATCGGCGCGTAAAGCTTGGTGCTGGCGAGGCGCGAGGTCGCCTTGGCGAGCGTCTGGCGCGCCTCGTCGGTCTTGCGCGACGCCTCCTCCGCCTTGTTCTCATTTTCGGCGATGAATTGCGACATCGCCTTGGTCTTCTCGCTCTGCAGCTCGCCGATCGCGGCGTCGGTTTCGATCAACTGGCCCTGGTCGGAGGCGAGCGAGGACTGCGAGCGCTGCAGCTCTTCCTTCGCGTCGTAGAGGTTGATCTTAGTGCCGACCCTGAGGTCGATCGCCTGCTGGCGCGTAGCGACGTGCTCGGTCAGCGTGTCGATCAGCGTCGTCTGGTAGGCGATGCTCATGCGCAGCCGCTGCAGCGTCGCCTGTTTCTGGGCGACCTGTTTGTCGAGCGCGCGCAACGTGTCCGCAAGCTGGCTCAGGTCGGCCGATAGCACCGCTTCCTCGCGCGCCCGCACGCTGTCCGGCGGCAGCTCGCCGCTGTCGAATTTGCCGCGCAGCGAGGCGAGGCCTTGGCCCGCGTCGGCCAAGGGCGCCGCCTTCTCGCGCGTCTGCGCGCCGTCTGACGGCGGCTCGCCCCAGTCGATCTTGCCCTGCGGATTGGCCGCGAGCGCCTCGAGCGCAGGCAATGTCCCTCCGTCCTCTGCGGTCTGCCGTTGCGCGGCGCGCGCGGCGTTGATCGCCGCCTGACGCCGCGCGATCTCGCCTAAACCCGCTTGCAGCGCCTCGCGCGCCTCGCGCTCGTCGGCGGCGGCCTCCGCGGGGTCGAACTCGAGCAGCAGGTCGCCGGCCTTGACCGTCTGGCCGTTTTCAATCCGGATGGCGGCGACCTTGCCGGGATCGAGCGCCTGGATGACCTTGACCCGCCCGGTTGGCTCGAGCTTGCCAGGCGCGACTGCGTTGACGTCGAGCCGGCCGAAGAACGACCAGGCGAGCGCCGCCGCGAAGACGGCGCAGATCGTCAGCATGGTGACGACCGGCAGCGGCGAAGGCGGCGTCTCGAGGATTTCCAGCGCCGCCGGCAGGAATTCCCGATTGCGACTTGTGACGGCCGAGGCGGCGCGGCGCGCGGCGCTCATCACGGCCTCCGCTCGGGTTCGGATTGGAGCTGCCACAGCCGGGCGTAGAGACCGTCGGGGCGCGCCAGCAGTTGCTCATGCGTGCCGATCTCGACGATTTCGCCGCCGCGCATGCCGACGATGCGGTCGCAGTTTCGCACCGCGGCGAGGCGGTGGGCGATGACTATCACCGTGCGGCCGCGCACGATCGCGCGCATGTTGCGCTGGATGACGCGCTCACTCTCGTAGTCGAGCGCCGACGTCGCTTCGTCGAGAATGAGGATGCGCGGTTTCGTCGCCAGCGCGCGGGCGATGGCGATGCGCTGGCGCTGGCCGCCTGACAGATTGGCGCCGCGCTCCTCGATGATCGTGTCGTAGCCTTGCGGCAGCTGGGCGATGAACTCTTCAGCCCCGGCGAGTCGCGCCGCCTGCATCACCAGAGCGCGCGGCGCGGCGGGATCGGCCAGCGCGATATTCTCGTGGATCGAGCGGTTGAACAGCACGTTCTCCTGCAGCACGACGCCGATTTGGCGGCGCAGCCAGGCGGGGTCGAGCTGGGCGACGTCGACGCCGTCGAGCATCACCTGACCGGCGTGCGGGCTGTAGAGGCGCTGGATCGCTTTGGTTAGCGTCGACTTGCCCGAACCCGAAGCGCCGACGATTCCGATTACTTCGCCCGGCGAGACGGCCAGCGAAACATTGCGCAACGCGTCGGGCGAGTCGAGGCGATAGCGCAACGAGACGCCGCGCAGCTCGATCGCGCCGGCGGGCGGCGGCAGGGTGAGCAGGTTGCGCGGAACCGGTTCGGGCGCGGCGTTGAGAATGTCGCCGAGCCGGGCGACCGACACCTGCACCTGCTGGAAGTCCTGCCACAATTGCGACAGCCGCAGGATCGGCTGCACCACCTGGGCGGCGATCATGTTGAAGGCGATCAGTTCGCCGATCGTCATGCCGCCCTCGATCACCGACTCGGCGCCGAACAGCAGAATCAGCGCAGTGGTCGCCTTGCTGACGTACTGGATCAGGTTCTGGCCGAGCGTGCCGAGCACGCCGGCGTCGAACGAGGCGCGGACGTACGACGCGAGCCGTTCCTCCCACTGCGCCTGCATCATCGGTTCGACGCTGGCCGCCTTGAGCGTCTGCGCGCCGACGATCGACTCGACCAGGAACTGCTGCGAGCGCGCGCCGGCGTCGAACTTCTCGTTGATCCGTTCGCGCAGCGGCGGCCGGATCAGCACGGCGATGATGACATAAACGGGAATCGAGGCGAGGACGACCAGAGTCAGCTTGGACGAATAGAGGAACATCACGGCGAAGAACACCACCGTGAAGACGAGATCGAGCAGCGAAGTGAGGCCTTGGCCGGTCAGGAAGCTGCGGATCGTCTCGAGCTCGCGCACCCTGGCGACCGTCTGGCCGGCGGCGCGCGTCTCGAAATAGGCGAGCGGCAGGCGGAAGAGATGATGGAACAACCGCCGGCCGAGTTCGACGTCGATGCGGTTCGTCGTGTGGCTGAGCGTATAGGAACGCAGGAACTGCAGCAGCGTATCGAACAGGCCCACGACCAGCATGCCGACGACGATGACGCTCAACGTGGCGTAGCTCTTGTGCACCAGCGCCTTGTCGACAATGAGCTGAAAGAAGATCGGCGTCACCAGCGCGAACGCCTGGACGAATAGCGACGCGACCAGGACCTCGGCCAACGGCTTGCGGTAGCGCGCGATCGACGGCAGGAACCAGCGCAGTCCAAACGTCGCCGGGTCGACCCCCGCGCCGGCGAAGCGGCGTGTGACGAGCACCATGGCGCCGCCGGTCAACGCCGCCGCGTCGGCCAGCGGCAGGTCGCGCGCGGTTCGCGACAGGGGGTCGATCAACCTGACGGAGCCTTTGACCGGCGCCGCGGCGAGAATGGCGAAGCCGCCGACGGCGAGCGCGACCAGCGCCGGGTAGGCCGCAGCGTCGAGCCGCTTGGCGCGATTTCCGGTCAGTAACCGCGCCTTCAGGTTGAGCCGCTTGGCGGCGCGGACCAAGTCTTCCGGTCCGGCGGCGTGGGCGCCGAGCGCGAGCTCGTGGCGCAATTGAGCCGGGTCGGCGGCGATGCGGTAGTAGCCGGCGACCATCGTCAACGCGGCGAGACCGGAATCCAGCGGCGCAGCGAGCGAGGACGACGCGTCGGTTGGCTCAGGCCGCGCAGCCGCTGGGTCCTCCGTTCCTCGAACGGCAGTCGCCCCCTCCGGCGGCGGCGGTTCCTTCAGCCTTTGTGCGGCGCGCATGGCGGGGCCAGAATGGAAGGAGAACGGATCATCGAGCGTCGACCCGCCGCGCGGGGCGTGCGGCCCGGGGCCCAATGGTCAAATTGCCGACAAAGGGTTGCCAAGTCCTTTCCGTCGGCCGGGCAAGCCGCCCGCCGCAAGCGATTTATTCAAACGATTTTAAGGGATCCCGCCAATCCCTTCTCAATAAACGCCCGGTACATTATGCGGCGACTGAATCCAATTCATGCCGCCGCGGAGCGCGCTCGCGCCGCCGAAGGGTGGCCCGGAGCGGAGCGGTCACGGGCGCTCTTGACCTCACTAACGTTTGCAGCGGTGCGGCGATGACAATCAGTTTGACGCTTAACGGCGAGACACTTTCGGAAGGCCAGACGATCTCCGGTTCGTCGTTCGTCAGTTCTATCACCGACAGCGCCCGCCGCTCGATCACTCAGTACTCCGTGTGCGACAGCGGCGCCGACGGCGGCTATTTCGTCCTCAACGGCGTCAAGCTCTCGAACGGCGCGTGGCATACGCTGACCGCCGCCCAATTCGCCCAGCTTCAATATGTCGCGGGGTCCGGCGCCGGCAGCGAAACGATCAGCATCAAGGCCTACGACGGCACCCTGTGGTCGTCGGCCTTTTCGACGACCGAAAAGACCACGGCCCCGTCCGGCTCGTCGAGCATCGTGACGCTGTTGGGGCAACTTGGCGTCTCCGCGGCAGTCGCCCAGCAACTGATCGCGAACAATTCGCTGAGCTACAACGGAATGCTGACCATCCTGCAGGATGCCGCGGCTGGCGGCATGACGACGACCAAGTTCAGCGCACTGAAGTCGCTCGCCTCACTGCTCAACCAGACGGGCGGCCTCACGACGTCGGCCTACGTCCAGCAGATCGCTGACGACGTGATCCTCGGCAACTCGGCCAACGCGAACTGGAACGGCGGCTCATCGACCGCGACCACACTCGGCAATCTCAGCGCGACATCGACCCAGGCGCAAGTCACCGAGCTGATCGGCAAGTGGTTCCTGGGAACCGATCTGCCGAGCCTGAGCGTGTCGGCGATCGGCGAACAAAACCTCAATCCGACTTACCAGACCTCGACGCTGCCGCTATTCGGAAGTTCAGGCTCGCCGAGCTATCTCGACGTCAATCAGGGTTATCTCGGCGACTGCTATTTCGTCGCCGCGCTCGGCGAGACCGCGCTAAAGAACCCGAGCCTGATCGAGAACATGATCACCGCGAACGGCAATGGGACCTACTCGGTGCGCTTCTACGTCAACGGGCAACCTGACTATGTCACGGTCGACGGCCAATTGCCGGTGATGGGGGGCGGCTACTCTTGGGCCAACGGCTCGACGCAGGAATTCGCCAACGGCAAGGCCGACGATTGGGTGGCGCTGGTGGAGAAGGCGTTCGTCCAGCTCAACGAGCAGACCGCAGCAGCGAACTATGGCGGCCATACGACCGGGAACGCCTACGAGGACATTAACGGCGGCACGGCGATCACGCTGAGCGAGATCACCGACCAGACGTTCGCCACTTACAATCTCAACCCGTCGGAATCGAAACCGACGCTCAGTTCCCTGATGTCAACGCTGAGCGCCGACTGGACCGCCGGTGACGAGATCATCCTTTCGACTCCCAACGTCGACAACGGCAATCTGGTCGGCGACCACATGTACATGGTCTCCGGCGTCAATTCGTCCGCCGGCATGATCTCGATCCAGAATCCCTGGAACACCGCCTATTCCGGCTCGCTGCAGATGAGCTTCACCGACACGATCGCGCAGCTCGCCGCCGACAACGTGTCGATCTACGCCACGACGGGAGCGAAAGTGGCCTGACGGGTCGCCCTAGACCGTCTTGTCCTTATAGCGGCAGAGGTCGGCGATGGCGCAGCGCGCGCAAGCGGGCGCGCGCGCCTTGCAGACGTAGCGGCCGTGCAGGATCAGCCAGTGGTGGGCGTGGCGCATGAATCGCGCCGGAATGATCTTCAGCAGCCCGTCCTCGACTTCGCGCGGCGTCTTGCCCTGGGCGAGCGGAATGCGGTTGGCGACGCGGAAAACGTGGGTGTCGACCGCGAGCGTAGGCTCGCCGAAGGCGACGTTGAGCACGACGTTGGCGGTCTTGCGACCGACGCCGGGCAACGCCTCGAGCGCCTCGCGATCGGTCGGAACCTCGCCGGCGTAGGCGCTGACCAGCAGCTTCGACAAAGCGACGACGTTTTTCGCCTTGGTGCGATAGAGGCCGATCGTCTTGATCTTCTCGGCCAGCGCCGCTTCGCCGAGCGCGACCATTTTGGCGGGCGTGTCGACGACGGCGAACAAGGCGCGAGTCGCCTTGTTGACGCCGGCGTCGGTCGCTTGCGCCGACAGCACGACGGCGACCAGCAGCGTGAACGGATTGGCGTATTCGAGCTCGCTCTTGGGCTCCGGATTGGCGGCGGCCAGTCGAGCGAAGATCTCTTCGGCGCGCGCCCGCTCCGCAGCCTTCGCGGCGCCCAGCGGGCGGCGGCGGACGGGGGATGCGGCCAGATTGCCTCGCGCCATGCACGCCTTATAGTTGGCGTCGACCAGGTCGCCAAGGGGCGGCTTCGCCAGGGAGGTTGCTGTGGACCTAAACCCTGACGCCGACGACGCTGCGCTGTTTGCCGCGCGCCTCTTTCCGCGCCGCTCGTTCACCCCGGCGGCGGCGCGCCGCCTGCTCGTGGCGACGTTCGTCGCCAGCACGCTGCTCAGCCTGCCGTTCTACCTCGCTGGGGCGTGGCCGATCGTCGGCTTTCTCGGCCTCGACGTCGCGCTGCTATGGCTCGCTTTTCGCATGAGCTTCCGCGCCGCCCGCGCTTACGAGGACTACCGTCTCACTTATCTCGAGCTCGAGTTCGCGCGGGTGAGCGCGCGCGGCGCCCGGCGCGAATGGCGCTTCAATCCAGCCTGGGTGACGCTCGAGCGCGGCGAGACAGGGCCGATGGCTGAGCGGCTAGCGCTGCGCAGCCGCGGCCGCCGGCACGAGATTGCGTCTTTCCTCGGTCCCGACGAAAGGGCGGCGTTCGCCGGCGATCTGACCCGGGCGCTGGTCGAAGCGCGGCGGGGGCCGCGCCGTTCCGACGAATTCAGAACGCCGCCTGCCGTCTGACCAGTTCGTCGACGCGCTTGTTCTCTTCTGGCGTCAGGCTCGCCGCCGCGGCGTCGAGGTCGGGATCGTTGATGCCGGCCGCCTTGGCGAAGCGGTTCCAGGTCGCCGCTTCGACGAGGTCCTTGGGCACGCCGCGGCCGCTCACATAAAGATGCGCAAGCCGGTTTTCCGCGATCGGGTTGTTGCGCGCCGCGGCGCGCAACAGCAGTTTCGCCGCGCCGGCCTCGTCCTTGGCGACGCCGACGCCGTTGAACAACATGATCGCGTATTCGACCTGGCCGGCGACAACGCCGGCGTCGGCGGCGCGCTTGAGCCAGCGCGCGCTTTCGCCGATGTCGAGCGGCACGCCTTTGCCCTCGCGCAGCAGCACCCCGTAGGAATAGGCGCCGTCGCCGTAGCCCGCGTCGGCGGCGCGGCGAAAATCAGCCGCCGCCGTTGCAAAATCAGGAAAACCCCCGACCTTGGTCTGGAGCGCCATCACGCCGAGGTTGTAGAGCGCGCCCGGCTGCCCCTTCGCCGCCGCGATCTCGAATTGGGCCTTGGCGCCGGCGCGGTCCGCCGGGACGCCGTCCGCGCCGTTGAGCAGCAGCATGCCGAGCGCGAAAGCGGCCTCGCGGTCGCCGAGCCCGCTGGCGATGCGATACCAGCGCGCCGCCTCCGCGTCGCTGCGCGGCACGGCATAGCCGTCGTGATAGATTTCGCCGATCAGAGTCATCGCCGCCGCGTCTTTGGGGTTGTCGCCGACGCGCTTCAGCGCCTCGCGCAAAGCGGTGAGGAAGTAGCCGCGCTGATAGTCGCCGAAGGCGACGTCCGGCGGCGGCCCATCCGCAGTTGGCGGGCCGGCGGGCGGCGTGAACGGCGGGGTGAACGTCTGCGCGGCGGCGGGAACGGCCAGAGTCAAGCCGGCGGCCAGCAGATATCGAACCGCGGACTTCACGCGTCCGTCTCCGCGCGCGCCGCCGCCGCCGTGCGCGCGGCGACTTCCGCTGCGGCGATCGCCGGCTCGAGCGAGGGCGCCGACCACAGGGCGTCGCCGAGCGCGACGAAGTCGGCGCCGGCCGCCGCCAACGGTGCGACGTCCTCGAGCCGCGCCGCATACGCGACGCACGACGTCTCGAATATCTCCGCCCACCAGGCGACCCGCTCCGCTGTCTCGGCCAGTGGCGGCGTCCATCCGTCGCGATGCGGCTCGCCGAACATCACGTAGTCGGCGCCCGCCTCGCCGGCGGCCATCGCGTCGTCGCGGCCGCGGAGACCTCCAACGCCGACGATGCGTTCGGGACGCAGGCTCGCCAACGCGTCGGCGAGCGGGTCGCCGGCGCCGGCCACATGCGCGCCGTCGGCGCCGATGCGCGCCGCCAGCCGCGGTTCGCCTTCGATCAGGATCGCTGCATCGTAGGGCGCCGCGGCCTCGACCATGCGCTCGGCGATTCGCTTGGCGTCGCCCTGCGCCTCGGGCGCGACGCGCACCAGCGCGCTGGCGACGTCCCCCGCCGCCAGCGCGGCGGCGAACCGCGGCGCGAACGCGGAGAGGTCGCCAAGCCCCAGCGGCGGCGTGACGAGATAGAGGCGGCAGGAGGGGGCGTCGGCCATGGAGCGCGGCTTTGACTTCGGCGAGGGCTTTATCTGCCGAGCAATGCGGCCAAAAGTGCGGCGACGCAAGGCCCTGCGCCCGGCTGTCGGGCGCGGCGCCTCAGCGCGCGAAAGCGGCCTGCAGGCGCTCGAACTGTTCAGCGACCGCGCCCCGCGGCGCCGGCGGGACGGCGTCGGCGTCGGCTTCGGCGAGCGCACGGTCGAGGTGGGCGACGCGCGCCTGCAGCCGCAGCGATTTGGCGCTGAAGGCGCGCAACATCTCGGGCAGTTGCTCAAACGTTTCGGATGGGCAGGCGACGTTCTGCTCGGAGAGCCGAACCCGGTGCTTTTCCGATTGCGCCTCGGCCGGCGTCAGCTCGCCTTCGTTGACCGCGCGCTGCAGCAGCAGCCAGGAGGCGACCTGCATCAGGCGGGTCGTCAGGCGCATGCTTTCGGTGGCGTAGGCGAGCGCCGCGGAGCGCGGCAGACTGCGCGATTCTTCGCGGCCCGGTCCGTCGAGATAGGCGGCGGTGTCTTCGACCAGGCTCATGCCTTCGCGGAACAGCGTCTTGAACGCCGCCGAGGCGGCGAGCCTGGGATAGAACCAGACGGTGTTGGCCGCGGCCTCGTCGAACGCCGAACTCTGCGCCGATCCGTCGCTACGCCCCATGACTCCCTCTCCTAAGCATTCCTGGCCGGCGGCGAGCGTGCCGATTTCGCACGCGCGCGAGCCAAGACTCAGTGCGCCGCAAGATTAACGCCGCGGACTGTCCATTGGCTGTTTACCTTTCGCTAAGGTTAACGAAAGCTTAAGCCCAACGGAGGGGAGAACGCAAAAAACAGCCGCCCGAAGGCGGCTGGAGAGGTCGGTAGGATGGGAGGCGTCGAACAGGACCCAATCAATGGATCGATTTCATTCATAAATGATAATCGTTAACAACCCGTTAGTGTCCGTACGGCGACGGGTGTCCCACGGCGAGACGGTCGGCGCCTTAAGACTTGAAGAAAGCGGCGGCGGCGTTGCGCGTCGCCTCGCGCTCACTAATGGCGCGTTCGAGCCGCTCGATCTCGAGTTTGAGCACGGCGATGCGTTCAGCGAGTTCAGGGGCCGAAAGGTCGTCGATAGGCTGGCCGATCGCATGAACCGGCGGTTTGACGGGCGGGGCGCCGAAAACCTCGTCGTCGAACCCAGCCATCATCAGCCCCTTTCCGCTCGCGCGCCATATCATAAGCCGATTTGTCGAGCCGCCCAATCGCAGCCGCCCGCGCCGCCGTCTGCCGAGAGCGCAGACCGCCCGGCCAGCCGCGCGACAAAACGGTTTGCTGGCCGCGGAATATCAAGCGCTTAGGCGCCAAAACACGCGCGGCCCGCAAGCGCGGAGACGAGACGAGGCGGGCGCCTCCGCTGCACTCCGATAACGAGGACTGACGGGGCGCGTCAAAATAATAACGTTTCATTTTAGTATATTAACGCATCTGGAGTGGATTGCGAAAGCGAGCCGCAGACGTCGCGCGTCGCGGCGCCGGTGGAGAATTGCGTCGATCGCCAGCGTCGCCGTAGCCTTACGCAAGGTTGCCACGGTAGAAATTCAGAATCTGGCGGATGTTACATGATCGCCATTTGGCGTTTGCGTCCTCCTTCGCGGTCGGTCCAGCTATTCGGCGGTGAGTCTCGGCGTGAGCGCTCTTCTCGGTTTTCCGTCCGCGCTGTCTCGCCTTGCTCGTCGGCAAGCGCCCGTCTTTATCGGCGCAAGCATCCTGATCGCGTTGGCGTCGGCGGTCAGCATCGGGATGGCCATCTACCTCCGCAGTCTGGCGATTGACGAAAACACGCGCGCGGCGACGCATGTTTCGCGCCTGGTCGCCATGGAGCTCGATCATTCCCTTCAATCGGTTTCCTACGCGCTCTCCAAGGTTCAAGAGCGCCTGCAAAACGCAAAGTCGGCCGCCGAGCTGGACTCCATCGCTCGCGGCAAGGCGCTCCAAAGCGCCTTGCAGGATCAGGTCGCGCAGGTGCCGCTGATCGCCCGCATCGCCGTCGTTGGCGCTGACGGCGGAGTCGTCAACGACTCCGCTGACCCGCCGCACGACGGCGTCACAGTCAGCCCGCCGATGTCGCAGACCTCAGTCGACAATTTGCGCCGTAGCGCTGCGACGGACGTTTCCATATCCAGCCCGGTCGAGAGCGGCGCCGGCGCGCCGGGAATCGGGCTCGCCAAACGCATTTCGTTTGGCGCAGGCGACGATTTCGGCGTCGTCGTCGCCGCCCTGGCGCCGTCGGCGATCGATGACCTGATCGCTCCGTTTGTCATCGGCGAGCACGGATCCATCGCATTGGTCCGCGCCGATGGCGCCATCGTCGACCGCGTTCCTGCGATGGACTTGGCGTCCGGCAAGGATATCGCCGCCGACGAGCTTGACGCTCGATACGTTTCGCCCCGCCGCGACGGCGTCACGCAGGGCGTGAGCGCGATTGACGGAGACCGGCGACTCTCCGCGGTCGCCAACCTGTCCCATTTCCCGCTGGCGGTCGTCGCCGCCGTGGCGACCAGCGACTGGTACGCCGGATGGCTGCGCCAACTGGAGTGGATCGCGCTCAGGACGGTTGCGGTGGCGACGCTCATCGCCGTCGGCAGCGTCAAGTTGGCCATCAGCGTCGATCAACTGGCGGAGGCGAGGAAGGGCGCCGCCGTGCAGGCGCAGATGGCGATCCATTACAAGCGATTTAGCAGCGCGATGGACAACATCGTGCAGGGCGTCGCTTTGTTCGACGCCGACATGAGGTTGATCACCTGCAATCGACGCTACGCAGAGATCTACGACCTTCCCGCCGAGGTCACCCAGCCGGGCGCCGCGAGCGCCGAAGGGATTTTCCCCCGTCGCCGCCACGCGCAGTTCGGCGACGTGTCGGGGGAACGTCACACGGAAGCCGACGGCAGCGTCGCCACGATCAACGAATTGTCGGACGGACGTCTGATCCTGCAACGGAAGAAGAAGCTTGCCGACGGCGGCTGGGTTTCGACGCACGAGGACATCACCGCTCGCCGCCGCACGGAGGAAAAGGTCAGGGAAATGGCGACGACCGACATTCTGACCGGTCTGTCGAACATCTTCGAGTTCCGGCAGCGGCTGGATCAGTGTCTCGCCGAGGTCAATCGCGAACTTGGCAAGTTCGCCATCTTCTGTCTCGACCTCGATCGCTTCAAAGCCGTCAATGACAGCCTCGGCCACCCGCTCGGCGACAAGTTGCTGAAAGCCGTGAGCCAGCGCATCGTCTCTGTCGTGCGGGTCGAGGACACGGTTGCGCGAATCGGCGGCGACCAGTTCGCCGTCATTCAACGCGTCAGCAATACGCTCAACGATCCGGCGCGACTCGCCGACCGCTTGATCGCCGCGGTTGGCGAACCCCATCGGATCGGCGACGCCGCCATCACCATCGGCGTCAGCATCGGCATCTCCGTTGCGCCCAAAGACGGCGTCGTCGCCGACGAGCTGATTCGCGCCGCAGACGTGGCGCTCTATCACGCAAAAGCGGAAAGGCGCGGCGGCTACGCCTTCTTCGAAAAGGCGATGGACGAGCAGGTCCAGGGCCGCCGCCATATGGAAGACGACCTGCGGACCGCGCTCGCCGAAGGTCAGTTCCATCTCAATTTCCAGCCCGTCGTGTCCGCGACCGACAGGGTGGTCAAATCCTTCGAGGCCTTGCTGCGCTGGCGGCATCCCATCCGCGGCAATATCGCGCCGAGCGAATTCATTCCGCTGGCGGAGGAGGTCGGACTGATCGCGCCGATCGGGGAATGGGTGATCCGGGAGGCGTGCAAGCAGGCCGCCAAGTGGCCACGGCACGTCAAACTGGCGGTGAACGTCTCCGCCGCGCAGTTCAAGTCGCCCGCTCTCGTTCCGACCATCCTCGACGCCATCGCGTCGTCGCGCATCGCCAGTTCGCGACTGATCGTCGAAGTCACGGAAAGCGTGATGATCGGCGATACGGGCCAGGCGATCGCCATCCTTCACCAGATCCGCGACCAGAAGATCATGATCGCCATGGACGACTTCGGCACCGGCTACGCCAGTCTCGGCTACCTGCGTCGCTTCCCGTTCGACGAGATCAAGATCGACCGCTCGTTTGTCAGCGAACTCGGCAGGCGAGACGACAGCGTCGTGATCGTGCGCGCGATCATCAGCCTGGCCAAGGCGCTCGGCATCGCGACGGTGGCCGAGGGCGTCGAGAACGAAGACCAGTTCGCTTGCCTGAAGACGGAGGGATGCGACGAAATCCAGGGCTATTTGATCAGCCGTCCGATGCCGGCGGACGACGTGTTGACGTTCCTGGGTCGTGAGGGCGGGGCCGCGGAAGGCGAGGGCGAGGGGGCGCCGAGGCCAGCGCCGCTGTAACTCTTGCGCGGTCGGATTTTGGCGGGGCGGCGACGCTTTGCGCCGTCAACGGCGCCAGCTTGGCAGACGGCGCGGCGCTTCCTATTTCCGTAATGCTGGGGTGATGGTTGGCTTGGTAGCCTGGGCCGCGCCGCCTAGATTTCAAGGATTTCGGCCGAAGGGCTGGATCAGCCTTCGTCCAAGTCCTGTTGGCGCTATCGGCGGGTTGATCGCCTTGCCTGCCCACAATCGGAGATGAACGACATGAAGATCGAACTCAAGAACCGTAAGGCGATCGTCACGGGGTCGACGGCGGGCATCGGCCGCGCCACTGCAGAGGGGCTGGCCCGCGCCGGCGCCTCCGTCGTCGTCAACGGCCGTGGCGACGCCCGGGTCGACGAGGCGGTGCGGCAGATGCGGCAGGCGTTTCCGGAGAGCGACATCTCAGGCGTCGCCGCCGATCTCTCGACGGCGGAGGGCGCCAAGGCCTTGTTCGCACAGGCGCCCGACGCCGATATCCTCGTCAATAACGTGGGCACGGCGCACCTCCGGGACTACAACGGGATTGAGGATATCGCGAAGATCCCTGACGAGGACTGGCTTGGCCTGTTCCAATTGAACGTGATGAGCGGCGTGCGCGCGAGCCGCTATTACCTGCCTCGCATGGTGGCGAAGGGCTGGGGCCGCGTCGTGTTCGTCAGCAGCGAGTCCGCGGTCAACATCCCCAAGGAGATGCTCGACTACGGGATGACGAAGACGGCGCAACTCGCCGTCTCGCGCGGCCTTGCCGAGGCGGTCGCCGGAACTGGCGTGACCGTTAACGCCGTCCTGCCGGGGCCTACCCGCTCAGAGATCCTGGGCGGCTTCATGGCGAAGCAGGCTGAGGCGAACGGCGTCACGCAAGAGGAAGCCGAGCAGGGATTCCTGAAGGCGATGCGTCCGACGAGCCTCATTCAGAGGCTCGCGACGACCGAAGAGGTCGCCAACATGATCGTCTACGTCTGCTCGGAGCAGGCTTCCGCGACGACCGGCGCGGCTCTGCGCGTGGATGGCGGCGTCGTTCGCTTCGTCGCCTGAGCGTCTGGGCGACGGCGCGATGACGGACGGCGCCTTTCGCCCGCGCCGTTCCCCTACTGCGCCGCCCCGGCGATAAACCCGCCGCCGAGCACGCGCGCGTTGGCGTCGCACGACTCGTAGAACACGCAGGCCTGGCCGGGCGAGACGCCGCTTTCCGGCTCGTCGAATTCGATCGCGCCGCCCGGCAGCAGATGCGCCGGCGTTGGCGGGCGGGTCGAGCGCACCCGCGCGGCGATCGCCAGACCGTCGGCAGGAATATCGGCGAACTCGCCGTCGCCGATCCAGTTGACGTCGCGTAAGTGAATGCGGTGGGTTTCGAGCGCCTGACGCGGGCCGACGATGACGCGGGCGTTGCGGGCGTCGAGCGCGACGACGTAGAGCGGCTCGGCGGCGGCGATTCCCAGGCCGCGTCGCTGGCCAATGGTGTAATGCAGCACGCCGGCGTGGCGGCCGAGCACCCGCCCGTCGACATGGACGATGTCGCCCGCTTCCGCCGCGCCCGGCAGCAGCCGCTCGATCATTTCGCTGTAATGGCCGGCGGGGACGAAGCAGATGTCCTGGCTGTCGGCCTTGTCGGCGACCGTCAGGCCGAATTCGCCGGCCAGCGCCCGCACCTGCGGCTTCGGCATCGCGCCGAGCGGGAAGCGCAGCATCGCCAACTGCTCGCGGGTGGTGGCGAAGAGGAAATAGCTCTGGTCGCGATCGGGGTCGGCGGCGCGATAGAGCGCCCGCCCGCCGCGGCCGTCGTCTTGCGACACGACATAATGGCCGGTCGCCAGGATGTCGGCGCCGAGGTCCTTGGCCGCCTCGAACAGGTCGACGAATTTCATCGTCTGGTTGCAGGCGACGCACGGCACCGGCGTCTCGCCCGAGACATAGGCGCGGGCGAAGGGCTCGATCACCTTCTCGCGGAACTGCGTCTCGTAATCGAGCACATAATGGGGGATTCCGAGCCGCGCGGCGACGTCGCGCGCGTCGTGAATATCCTGGCCGGCGCAGCAGGCGCCCTTGCGGTGGGTCGCCGCGCCGTGGTCGTAGAGTTGCATCGTCACGCCGACGACGTCGTAGCCGTCGCGCGCCAGCAGCGCTGCGGCGACGCTCGAATCGACGCCGCCCGACATCGCCACGACGACGCGGGTGTTCTCCGGGGCCTTGGCCAGGCCGAGGCTGTTGAGAGGACGCGTTCTCGCGTCCCGGGAAAGCGGCGGGGCCAACATCAGTGGGTTCGAAGCCTGTGCGGAACTGACCGCCTTATAGCATCTGACGGCCGGCGCGGCCCAGAAAAAGTCGCCGCCGCTCGCCGCGGCCGCCGAGCAAGCCGAAAAACCCCGCAAATTGAAACACTTTGTAAAGAACTTCTTTCGCATGGGCTTAGGCAAATCTTAAGTCACGGCCTTTAGATTTCGGTGCGTAACGACTTGCGTTCGAGTGTGAGAGTGAAATGAGCGAAGCGCTTCGACCGAGGGTGAAATACGTCATCGGTCCGGACGGGAGCCCGCTGACGATCGCCGATCTTCCGCCGACCTCGACCAAGCGCTGGGTGATCCGGCGCAAGGCCGAAGTGGTCGCGGCCGTGCGTGGCGGCCTGATCTCGCTTGAAGAAGCGTGCTCGCGCTACACTCTGACCGTCGACGAGTTCCTGTCCTGGCAGGCCTCGATCGACCAGCATGGCCTCGCCGGCCTGCGCACCACCCGCATCCAGCAATATCGCCACTGAGCGATAAGGCGCTCTGTAGACGCGCTCGGCGAGCGCGTCCAGCGCGATTTTCGAGTCGAACTCTGAGGATCGTCGCGGTCTAACGGCGCGCGCTGCGTTGCGCGCCCGCGCCGGCGCGGCTATCTCTCGGCCGCGCGCCGCGTCGCCGCCCCGATTCGTCTGGAAAGGCTCGATGAACCGCCCAACCGTCCATGTCGTGGGCGCCGGCGTTTCCGGACTGAGCGCTGCGGTCAGCCTCGCGGCGACAGATGAAGTCCACGTCGTCGTCCACGAAAGCGCCGCCATCGCCGGCGGGCGCCGCCGGCCGCTGTTCGACGAAGCGACGCAGACTGCGTTCGACAGCGGCGCCGATTTCATTTTGTCGAGCTGGAGCAGCGCTCAGTCGTTGATCTCGGCGATCGGCGCCGGCGCGCAGTGGCGCGAGGCGGCGCCCGACGGAATCGCCTTCGCCGATCTGGCGACCGGCGAGCGTTGGCGGCTGCGGCTCGGCCATGGGCGGCTTCTGTGGCGCCTCCTCGACCCGCGGCGCCGGCCGCCCGGCGTCGCGCTGCGCGACTTTTGGCCGGCGGCGCGGCTCGCCCGCGCCCCGGCGGCGGCGCGGCTCGCCGACGCCGCGCCGCGCTTCGGCACGGCGGCCGAACGGGTGTGGCGGCCGTTCGCGCTCGCCGCGCTCAACGCCGATTTCGAGCGCGCCTCGGCGCGGCTTTCTGGTTCGGCGCTCGCCGCCGCGCGATGGGGCGGCGCGGCGCTGCTTTCGCCCTCGCGCGGCCTGGCGCGCGGCCTGGTCGAACCGGCGCTCAAGACCCTGGCGCGACGCGGCGCGGCGACCCGCTTCGAGCGCAAGCTGATCGGCCTCGCTTTCGCCGACGGGCGCGTCGCCGCGCTCGATTTCGTCCATGACCGCGTCGATCTTGCGCCGGGCGACGCGGTCGTCCTGGCGACGCCGCCGCAGGAGGCGACGGCGCTGGCGCCGGGTCTCGTCGCGCCGCAGGAATTCGCCGCCGCAGTTCATGTTCATTTCGCCGCGCCCGCGGCTTCCGACGCGCCGTCGATCATGGGCGTCGCCAACGGCACGATCCATTGGCTGCTGAGCGCCGGCGACAGCATGACGGCGATCGTCCGCGACGCCGCCGGCTTGGTCGACCGGCCGCGCGACCAGCTCGCCGCGGCCGCTTGGCGCGACGTCGCGGCGTTGACGGGCCAGCGCGACGCCGTGCCCGCCTGGCGTGTGGTCAGGCGCAAGCGCGCCGCGTTCGCTGCGACGCCGGAGCAAGACGCGCTACGGCCGAGCTGCGATACGCCTTGGTCCAACCTGTTCCTCGCCGGCGCCTATGTGCAGACCGGCCTGCCCGATTGCCTCGAAGGCTCGGCGCGCTCCGGCGCGATGGCCGCCGAGCGCGTCCGCGCCTGGCTGGCGTCGCAGTGAACCGGCCTGGAATTCTCTTGTAGACGCAGCCGCCGGCCGCGTCCGCGCGCGGTCGACGACCGCGCCTAAGGCGTTAGGCGACTTCGAGCTCGAGTCGCAGCGGGCTGCGGAAGGTCGCCGACGGCATCCACGGCAAATGGTCGTCGACGCGGCGATAGTCGGGGACGACCTTGTGGAACTCCTCCATGGCGATCACGGTCGCCAGCCGGGCGATGGTCGAGCCGAGGCAAGCGTGCGTCGAACCGCCGAAGCCGAGATGGCCGCGCGGCTTGCGCTTGAGATCGTAGGTCTCGGCGTCGGGGTACTGGCGGTCGTCGCGGTTGCCCGAACCGTAGGCGAGGCTGACGAAGTCGCCGGCCCGCATCTGCCGGCCGTGCAATTCGACGTCCTGGGTCAGGCAGCGGCGAAAGCGCTGCGCCGACGTGTTGTAGCGCAGCGATTCCTCCATCGCGTCGGGCAGAAGCGTCGGATTGGCGACGACCGCGCGGCGCACGTCGGGCAAGTCGGCAAGGTTGAGCCCGAACATCGACATGAAGCCGCCGAGCGACTCGACGCCGGCCATGATCAGCGTCGTCGTCGTCATCAGCAGTTCGCGCTCGGTCAGCCTGTCGCCGTCGATCTCAGCGCACGCGAAATGCGAGATGAGGTCGTTTTGCGGATGGGCGCGCCGCTCGGCGATCACCGTCGCCGCATAGGCCTTCATCCATTCGAAGGCGGCGACATGCTGTGGCCCCTTGGCGCGGATGACCGGATCGGTCTGCACCATCATGATCGCGTTCCGGCGCACGATTTCCTCGTCGCCAGGCGGCAGGCCGAGCGCGGCGGCCAGCACCTTGACGGTGAAACCGCCGCAGAAGTCGCCGACGAAGTCGAAGCGCTGGCGACCGCGCAGGGCTTCGGCCGCGTCGCGCGCCATGTCGCGGATCGGACCGGTCAGGCTATCGAGGTTGCGTTTGACGAACGCGTATTGGATCAGCGCGCGCAATTGGTCGTGGCGGGGCGGATCGGTGGTGCCGAGCGTCGCGCCGGCGCGATTCGGCAGCTCGGCGACATTGTTGCCTTTGGTCGACGAGTAGCGCCGCCAGTCGTTGAGGGCGGCGACGATGTCGGCGAAGCGCGAGAGAATCCAGGCATTGGCCTCTTCGCTCCAGAAGCAGGGGAATTCCTCGCGCAGCCGCCGATAGGCGGGGAACGGATCGGCGTCGATCTCCGGCGAAAACGGGTCAAAACGGAACATCGCAACCTCTGTCGGGGCGGCCGCCTGCGCCGGCGTCGCCCCTTGGCGCGCGCGGCCATCCCCTCGCCTTCGCCTTGATGCGCGCAATGTGGCTGGTCATGGGGCGAAAACGATCAACGTGTGAACCTTCCCGGCGGCCGATGCGACGGCTGACGCTCCGGGTCGACATTGAAATAGCTATCAAAAATTGCGAGCGATGACGCAGCGAGCGACGATTTGACGCGCGCCGGCCGGCGCGGCCCTCGCGCCGCGACGGGCGGGATCGCCGCCATGGCGAAAGATTGTCGACGCGGCCGCTGGCCGCGCCTGCAAGGACCTACGCCGCCTCGAGCTCGAGTCGCATCGGGCTGCGGAAGGTCGACGACGGCATCCACGGCAGCTTGTCCTCGACGCGATGGTACTCGGGGACGACCTTGTGGAACTCGTCCATCGCGATCGTCAGCGACAGCCGGGCGATGGTCGCGCCGAGGCAGGCGTGCACCGAGCCGCCGAAGCCGAGGTGGCCGCGCGGCTTGCGGGCTAGGTCGTAGACGTCGGCGTTGGGATACTGGCGGTCGTCGCGATTGCCCGAGCCGTAGGCGAGGCAGACGAAGTCGCCGGCGCGCATCCGCTGGCCGTGCAGCTCGACGTCCTGGGTCAGACAGCGGCGGAAGCGCTGCGCCGAGGTGTTGTAGCGCAGCGATTCCTCCATTGCGTCGGGCAGCAGCGCCGGATCGGCGACCACTGCGCGCCGCGCGTCGGCGAAGTCGGCGAGGTTCAGTCCGAACATCGACATGAAGCCGCCGAGCGATTCCGTGCCGGCCATGATCAGCGTCGTCGTCGTCAGCAGCACCTCGCGCTCGTCGAGCTTGTCGCCTTCGATCTCGGCCAGCGAGAAATGCGAG
>Ga0181529_10003070_pt1 | contig 19400 bp, 10 predicted proteins | sample PEATcosm2014_Bin_36_FD_119763 | JGI IMG/M metagenome (GOLD analysis project Ga0181529, IMG submission 119763) | Peatland microbial communities from MTU Mesocosm Facility, Houghton, MI, USA - PEATcosm2014_Bin10_30_metaG | ecosystem: Environmental > Terrestrial > Soil > Wetlands > Peat | place... | reverse complement strand
TACAATAATTCCGTCACTGGCCACCACATTCTAAACAACTTAGCAGCAGTCAGAAATATTCGGTTAATGCCCTGGGAACAATAACGGGAACAGCAAGAACCCGCTTGGACCTTCTTCGTTCGCCGCTCCTGCTATGGAAGGCACGGAGGCATCCCCGTTGGTGAGTTGGCAGTAGCCCGAATCGTCGCTTCACGAATATCGCAGGAATGCGCCGCACGAGCACGACGGCGGGCGACTCGACGAGCCATTGCGCCGCGCGTGAGCTGTGACGGCGCGATGGGGCGGTGCGGAGCGCGGCTCGTGCGCGGTTCCCCGCGGATCTCCGAGGCGCCAAGGCCTGGGCGAAAGCGCTACGTCGAACGAATCGCGCGCTCGCGCCGAAGTAAGGGCACGGTTCATCCTGTTCAGCTTCGAGTTGACTGGTGATCCAAAGCTCGCGCCGGGGGAAACTCCAGACAATCGCTGCCGGCCACGTGGGAGTGATAGGATGTGCTTATCCGGAATGTATCGCTGCATCTGGGTGAGTGCATTCGTTTTCTGCCTGGCCATGCGGCTTGATGCGGTCACGCAACGCACCTTGGCGGATGGCTACACTCGCCGTGTGTGGCAGACCCAAGATGGACTGCCTGAAAACACGGTGCAAGCGTTTGCACAGACGCCCGACCACTACCTTTGGATCGGGACGAGCGGCGGACTGGTGAGATTCGATGGAGCGAGGTTCGTCGTCTTCGATCGGGGAAACACGCCGGAGATACACGAGAACAGTGTCTTCTGCCTGACCGTTTCACGTGATGGGAGTCTGTGGGTAGGGACGGATGGCGGCGGGGTGGTCCGCTACCAAAATGGCGTCTTCCGGGCGTACGCCGGGGCGCACGGCTTGACGAATGGATTTGTGCGGATTGTTTACGAAGACCGCGAGGGAACGTTGTGGGCCGGGACGGACGACGGACTGTTTCGGTTCTCCGGTGAGCGTTTCATCCGCACCGACGGCAAGGGCAAGATCCCTGCGCTCGCTGTGCACGGCATCCAGGAAGACCATGCCGGGCGCTTGTGGGTTGGCGGCTCGAGGCTTCTCATGATCCAGGGCGGTGAGTGTAGGGAGTTTCTGCTGGAAGGCTATCCGAGCGCCACCCGTGTTAAGTCCATTCTCGAAACCAGCGACGGAACACTTTGGGTCGGCACAGTATCAGGGTTACAACGGCGGCGAGCAGCCAGCGCACGATTTGAGAGACTTCCGGAAATCTCCAGCACCGTTCGGGTGTTACGAGAAGATACTTCGGGCACGCTATGGATTGGCAGCATCGGTGAAGGCTTGCTTCGCTTTCGCGATAGCCGCTTCACGCGAGTTACGCCATCCGACGATCCTCCCAGCAGCACGGTGCTTGCCTTGTTCGAGGACAGCGAACAGAATCTCTGGGGCGGCCTGCAGACGGGGCTGTTGCGTCTGAGCAGGACGGCAATGAGCACGTTCCCTCTGCCTGACGTGCAGAATGCGGATTTCGGAACGATATACCCCGATCGCGACGGTTCGCTGATTGTGGCGAGCACGCACTTATATCGAATCAACCCGCGACGCGACGATTCGGAACGGATCTCCTCCCCGGGACCCGGGGTTCGTGTGCGCAATGTCTTTCGCGACAGCTCCGGTGCTCTGTGGATCGGCACAGACGGTCATGGTGCATTTCGATGGACGGCCGGCAGTCGCGTTCACTACACCAAGCGATCCGGCCTGACCAACGATTTCATCCGCGCTTTCCTCGAGAGTCGCGATGGGAGTATTTGGATTGGGACCGACGAGGACGTCAATCGCTGGCACAACGGCGCTATAACCAATTATAGGGTGGCTGACGGCCTCTGTTACTTCAGCGTACGTACCCTGATGGAAGACAGTCGAGGTGACCTGTGGATCGGAACGGATCGTGGCGTGAGCCATTGGCGAAACGGGAACTTTCTCAGGGACGAAGTCACCCAGCGTCTGCATTCGGAGAAGGTCTGGACAATCCACGAGGATAAGGACGGAGGACTGTGGTTCGGAACTCGCGGAGGCGGGCTAATTCGCTGGCGCGCGGGAAAGCTGACCTCATTCAATAGTGGCCAAGGGCTGGCCAGTGATGGAATTTATCAGATCCTGGAAGATGCGCGCGGGACCTTCTGGATGAGCGGACCAAACGGAATTTCTTCGGTTGCCCGGCAAGATCTGGATTGGCTCGCACAGCACCCGGATTTTCATCCCGCCGTCACGCTTTATGGTCTGTCAGACGGTGTTGAGGCGACGCAAATGCATGGCGGCACGCAACCGGCCGGCTGCCTCACGCCGAGCGGTGAACTGTGGTTCCCCAGCAATCGCGGACCGGTTCGAATCCTGCCCGATCAGACGCGTCCACACGATCTGCCGCAGGTAGTCATCGAACAGGTCCTAGTGGACGGCCGTGAGAAGCCGGTTACCGGCCGGCTCTTAGTCCCGCCTGGCGACGGCAGACTGCAGATCGACTACAGCGCGATACGCCTGCGATCGCAGGAACGGATCCGCTTCCGATACATGCTCGAAGGCTTCGATCGCGACTGGACGGAACCGCTGAACAGCCGAGTGGCGAATTATACCAACTTACCGCCGGCGGAATACCGATTCAGAGTTCAGGCCTTCGAAATGAATATGCCGGACAAGGCGACTCAGGCGTCGCTAGGGATCGATTGGCGGCCACATGTTTATCGGACCGGTTGGTTTCTGGCTTTATGCGCGGCGCTTGCCTTCGCCATGGTTCTGAGCGCCTATCGATTTCGATTGAGCCAGGTGCATGAGCGATTCGAAGCCGTGCTCGAAGAAAGAAATCGCATCGCGCGCGAAATTCACGACACGGTCATCCAGGGGTGCGCAAGCACTTCGGCTCTTCTTGAAGCCGTGGTGTCGCTCGATCTCGATGAGGCCGGACCCGCGCGCACGCTGCTCGATTCGGCTCGGGAGCAGGTCCGCGAGACAATTAACGAGGCGCGCCGAGCGGTTTGGGACCTTCGCCAGAAGGGGAGTGCTCCTCCCGGACTTGCCACACTGCTGGATCAAATGACCAAGCAGACGAGCCAAGTGTCGCATGTGTCGGTGAAATTTGAAGCGTCCGGCACGCAGGCAGCGCTTGATGATACGGTCGCTCACGTCGTCCTCATGGTCGCGCGCGAGGCCGTCTCGAACGCGGTGCGCCACGCCCAGCCCCACGTGGTGCGTGTGTGCGTGCATTTCACGAGCGGTAGCGTGAGACTGCAGGTGATCGACGACGGCCGCGGTTTCGATTCCAGTGAAGCCCCCGCCGCACACGCCGGGCATTTCGGCCTGGTCGGGATGCGTGAGCGGGTCGAAGGAGCGGGCGGCCGCTTTGAGATTACAACTTCGCCTGGACATGGAACGGCACTCTCGATCGAAGTTCCGCTGCGTCCTTTGAGCACAGGGAAGCAACGAATGAGTGTCACGGCATGAACCAAGCTCAAAAGCTCGGCGTTCTCGTTGTCGACGATCATCCCATCATGCGTTTGGGTATTGCCGCCATCATCGACGCTCGATCGGACATGTGGGTTTGCGCCCAGGCTGGCTCGGGAGAGGAGGCGGTGCTCATGTTCAAGAAGCATCATCCCGATGTCACGTTGATGGATCTGCGGCTGCCGGGAATGAGCGGCATGGAAGCGATCCGCGCTATCCGTCAGGAGGATCCTCAAGCGAAGTGCGTTGTTCTGACCACCTATGAAGGGGACGAGGACGTTCATCAGGCGTTGGCGGCAGGCGCGCTGGGCTATCTGATCAAGGGCATGTCGCATGAGACGCTCGTGGATGCTCTGCGCCGGGTGCATTCGGGATCGAGGTTTCTGCCCCCGCCGATCATGCGCAGCCTGGCCGATCGCACTCCCAACGCGGAGTTGACTCCGCGAGAGCGCGAAGTCCTTTCTCTGATGGTGCGCGGCAAGAGCAACAAGGACATCGGCGGCGCACTCGGAATTACCGAAGCCACCGTGAAATGCCACGTCAGCGTGATCCTGCTGCGGCTGGCGGTCAACGATCGAACCCAAGCGGTCATCGTCGCCCTACAGCGAGGATTAGAGCACCTGTAAGACGCGCTCAAAACCATATCAGGGGCCCAGACGGGACGTACGACCTTAGTTGGATTGCAGAAGCTCTCTCTGCCGGTATATTGATAGCTTCAGTACGAAGTTTCAGGATGCTTGGTGATGAGAGACAAGCTTGGAATTCGAACGGCGTGTGCCATTCTGGCTGGCATTGGCGCCCTATTCTCTACCAGTTCCAGAGGAATCTGCCAAGATAGGGATTCATCCTTACTCATCGACGTAAGCCGGCCTGCTGCTGCACCGGAACCGCTTCCGTTTGCGGTTGGGGGCCGCGCCCCTGACGGGCACGTCCTTTCGGCGAACAGCAGGTATCTGCTTAAGGACGGGACCCCCTGGTTTCCCGTGATGGGCGAGTTCCATTATGCGCGCTACCCCGAAACCGGCTGGGAAGAGGAAATCCTGAAGATGAAGGCCGCCGGCGTGCAGATTGTCTCTACTTATATCTTCTGGATATACCATGAAGAAACGGAGGGTCAGTTTGATTGGACGGCGCAACGGGACCTACGCCGGTTTGTCCAACTCTGCGCGAAACATGGATTGTACGTATGGATCCGGGTTGGACCCTGGGCTCACGGCGAAGTTCGCAATGGCGGCCTTCCCGATTGGTTGATCGAGAAATATCCCACGCGGCAGAATGACCCGGCGTATCTTCGCTATGTTCGCCGTCTCTATGAACAAATCGGCCGGCAGACGAAAGGATTGTTCTGGAAAGATGGTGGCCCCATCATCGGTGTTCAAATCGAGAATGAGTATCACGAGCGCGGACCCGGCAAGGGGCCCGAGCATATGCTGACGCTGCTCCAGATAGCGCGCGAAACGGGCCTCGACGCGCCCTTTTACACCGCAACCGGCTGGGATGCCGCGGAGGTTCCGCAACGGCAGTTTCTGCCGGTGTTCGGTGGATATGCAGACGCGTTTTGGGGCCGCAGTCTCGAGAAACTACCGCCCAACGCGAATTACTTCTTCACTCCCATCCGTTGCGACGAAAATGTGGGTGACGATCTGCGAGCCATACGCCCGGACCTGGACGCCCGTTTCGCTTCCTATCCTTTCCTGACCGCGGAGATGGGTGGCGGCATGGAGATGTCTTATCATCGGCGGCTGGTGCTCACCGCGGATGACGTGGCCTCGATGGTTCTGGTGAAGTTGGGCTCGGGAGTGACGTTGTATGGCTATTACATGTTTCATGGAGGAACCAATCCGGACGGCAAACGCACGACCCTGCAGGAGTCTCAGGCGACGGGTTATCCCAACGACTTGCCGGTGAAATCTTACGACTACCAGGCTCCCTTTGGCGAGTTTGGCCAGATGAATCCCTCGCTGCAGGACCTGAAGACATTTCACCTGTTTCTGGCTGATTTCGGTTCCAGCCTGGCCACGATGACCGCGTATTTTCCGGACCGCATGCCGGCTGGCAAGAGTGATACCGCGACTCCCCGCGTGGCGGCGCGCTTCGCGGGAGATCACGGTTTCGTGTTCATTAACAACTATCAGAGGAACTATCCCCTACCCGCGCGAAAGAATTTCCAGGTTCTTTTGAAAACGGCGGCAGGCGAAATGATGGTGCCGCGGCGCGCGACGGAAATCCCGAGTGGCGCCTATGTCATGTGGCCGGTGAACCTCAATCTGGGTGGAACCGCGCTCAAGTATTCGACCGCGCAACTTCTCTGCCGGTTGGGAGAGGATACATATGTGTTCTTTGCCTGGCCGGGTTTGCCGGCGGAGTTCGCTTTTGAAGGCGCAGCGGATGAGACGATTGAGGCCCCGCATGCCAGAATCGAACCGGAGAACGGCGATGTCATCGTCGACGGTGTCGAACCCGGCAAACAAGCTGCCATATGTATTCGGAAGGGGGGCAGGGAAGTCCGGATCATCCTGCTTTCTCGAGAAATGGCGCGCGACGCGTGGAAGGCGGACCTGGCTGGCCGCGCGCGATTGTTGCTTTCAGGCGCCGACCTGTATTTCAATTCCAACGCCGTCCATCTCAGCAGCATGGATGCCGGTCAGCTAGGGTTCGAGATACTGCCGAAGCTCGATGCGGCGCCGGCGGGATTCACTGCCGCTGGTCCCGATGGTCTCTTCGAGCAATACCAGACTCGCGTAAAGCCAGAGAAGGCAACAGCGAGGGCCGAGAGACTCCGCGAAGCAGATGTTCGCCCACCGGTTCGTATGGGCAAGGAGGTGGCCGAGGCGCCGGAGGCCGAGGCATTCCGGGGCGCCGCCGAGTGGAGCATTCAGATTCCGGCCGTGAGTTCTCCCACAGTGCGAAACGTTCTTCTGAGGATCACCTACTTGGGCGACGTGGCTCGCGTCTACGCCGATGGCAAATTGGCGACGGATGACTTCTATAAAGGGACGCCTTTCGAAATCGGGTTGCCCCGGCTTCCGGCGGCGGACGGGGAGCAAAACCTGAGACTGCAAATCCTCCCGATGAGGAAGGACGCTCCGATTTACCTGTCTGCCGGAGGCGGCATGGCTTTTCCGCCATCCGGCCAAATTGTTGAACTGCAAAGGGTTGAGGTGGTTCTGGAATACCAGGCCGTAGCCGAGGTGGGCAGGTGAGTGGCGCGGCGGAAAGAGAATTGGTGCTCGCCGCCGGCACTCCTACTTTAGACGGATTTCGTTGTCGGGAGACAAGTCGTAGAATCTACTGGGTTGGTCCAGGCGGATGGTTAGGTATCCCGGCGTCGCGTGCGCATAAGGGCGCAAGAGCAGAAATCTGGCGAGCGAAACAAGGGTGCCTCAGGTGAATTGCGGCGCGCTCTTCTCGCGGGGGCGTTGGCAGGTTTTGAAGCTACTGACGATTGGTGGGATTCTCACTTAATGGGAGGTTCAGGTGACTGATTGGCAAGCACTTCGTAAGTGCAGTCTGAGGTTTTTGCTGGCGGCGGCGATAGTATTCGCTCCTCTCGCCAGAGCCCAAAACGCGAACACGGGAGAACTCAAAGGCGCCGTGACGGACTCCATGGGAGCTTTTGTTCCTGGAGCGGGTGTCTCGATCAAGAATGTGCAGACTGGCGTTGTCACTCCAACGACGACGAACCAGTCTGGCCTATACGATGTGCCGTTTCTGGCGCCGGGCAACTACACAGTTACGTTCTCGAAGCAAGGCTTTCGCGATTTTGTCCGCGAAGGCATCGTTCTCCAAATCGAGACCCTCGAAATTAGCGCGACGCTTCAAATAGGCACGTCAACGCAGGAGATTGTGGTGAACGCCGCGGCGCCGCTGGTTGAAACGGAAACAACCGAGCAGCATGTGGATCTCAGTTCCCAGGCCGTTGACACGGCGCCTATCGTTGGCGCCGACTGGCGCGGGGAGTTGACTCAACTTATCCCGGGCGTGAATACCGGCGGAGGAGCGGGGGAAGCCGTCGGCCAGGCAGTCGGAGTCAACGGTACGCAGGGATACAATGTGAACTTCCTGTCTGACGGGTCGGCTGCCACGGCTCCGAGAGACTTCAATAGCAGCAACTTCTACATGCCTATTGACTCTATTTCCGAGGTAAGCATCAATTCAGGCAACGCGCCCGCGCAGTATGGCAATGGCCTCACTTCTATCAACGTGATCACGAAGAGCGGAACAAACCGCTGGCACGGCAGCGCGTATGAATACGATCAGAACACTGCGTTCAACGCCAGAGGTTTCTATAACGAGACTGGGCCGAAGTCCGTGGAGCACTGGAACGAATACGGCGGGAGCGTCGGTGGTCCCATCAAAAAGAACAAGTTGTTTTTCTTTTTCAACTACCAGCGCAACCCCTCGTCTACTCCAACTTCCGGACTCTATACTTACCCGACCGCTGCCATGCAAGCGGGCAATTTTTCCGGAATTCCAGGCGCGACGGGGCCAGCCTTCGGCCCTACGGGCACGCTGCTGGGGACATACGATCCCGTGGCGTTGAAGCTTCAAAGCTATTTCCCCGCAGCCAACGCTACGGGCTGGGTTTCGGGATGCCCCTCTTCACCAAGCTGCCCCACGATTAACAATTTCGTGTTCAACGGTACCAGTCCGAATACGGACACCTGGTACACGGGCAAGGCCGACTACAACATCTCGGAGAGCCAGAGACTCTCGTTCAGCTTCAACTATTTTCCCACTGTGTCGTCTTATGTTCCCCCGGACCCTTTGTATCCCAACAATGCTACGTCGTATTCCCAGGGGAAGACCGACGATTTGACGGCACAACTCACCGATATCTACACGATTAGGCCGACCATACTGAACGAATTTCGCTTGGGTGCAAACCGTGAGCTCGATAAGTATGTGCCGCCCTCCCTTGATAAGGATGCTCCGACGGCGATTGGCCTGGAGCCGGCCTATGGCACCAATGCTCCGGCCAATGTGTTCCCCAAGATTTCGATTGATAGCGGAGCGGGCGTTGGGTGCGTCGCTTTGGGATCCGGATGCGGCGAAAACGGTAACATAGACGCGACTCTTGGCGAAGGCGTGTACAATGTCTCCGATGTCGTTACGCTGATTCGCGGCAGGCACACGATCAAGGTCGGCGGCGAGTACGACAAGGATTACCAAAACTATACGAGCTGGGGCGATATCAGTTCGGGCAATTTCGAATTCAACGGAGGCGTCACTGGGATTCCGTACGCCGACTTTCTGGCCGGCGACGTTTACGGATGGTACGTCTACGATTCCGACGCAACCAGCGCTCACATGTGGAATTCGGCGCTGTTCGCCAGCGACGACTTCAAGGTAACATCGCACCTGACGCTGAACCTGGGTCTCCGCTGGCAGATGCAGTCCGGATGGGGCGTGAACCACAACCTCTTTGGCAACTACGACCCATACCTACCCAACTCAGCGGATGGCGGGGCCTACAAAGGCGCCATTCTTTTTGGCGGGCAGAGCGACACGCAATATGGAGGGCCGATCAGCAACATGTCGACAATCCAAAACGGCGATTATAGGGAACTGGCGCCGCGAGTTGGCGTCGCCTGGGCGCCGCGCGCGAACTGGTCCGTCCGGCTAAGCTACGGCATATTTGACGCGCCGCGCGATGCGGAGAACTACACCGATGGCGCGCTCGGCCTCGGTTTCAATCCCCACAACAACGGGGGTGGGGGTTACGTCAACGGGAGCTATGCATTCAAATTGGCAACAGGACCGGCTCCCGGCACGGTAGTCTATCCGACGCTGCAAACTCTATCGCCGACCATCGACAACTACAGCGGAGTGGAGTATTACCCGCGCAACATGCCCACTGATTACGTTCAGCAGTTTCTGCTCAGTGTGCAGCACCAGTTCGTGGGCGGCGTCCTGGTGGACGCGAGCTACGTCAACACCCGCGGCAGCAATCTGAACTTCGCGACCGATATCAACCAGGCTCCTGTATCCGAATTAGGATGCACTGGCTATAACTGTGGGAACCCCAACCCGGTCTTCAATTACATACAAGCTCAAAACTACACTGGATGGTCGAATTACAACGCGCTGCAACTGCGCCTGGAAAAGAGGATGTCGCACGGCGTGAACTTCCAGGTCAATTACACCTGGTCGAAATCGCTCGACACCGGGACAGGGGGTGGTCACGGATCGGTAATCGATATCTACCAGAATGCGTACGTCCCCGGCGCCAATTACGGTTTGTCCGATTTCAACACGACGAATACCCTAGTCGGTCAGATCGTTTACGAACTGCCGTTCGGGAGCGGGCGCCAGTTTGCGCTTCACGGAGTGGCGGACCAGATCGTCGGTGGCTGGCGCGTCTCCAGTATCTTCCAGTGGCACGGGGGCGTTCCGTTCACCCCGGTGATCCAGGGTTCCGTTGCCGATGGTGTTGACCCAGGGCTCGACTCATTCTTCAGCGCTGGCGGCGGCGCTAACCTGTATCCCGAGCTGATTGGCAACCCCAAAGAGTCCAGTCCTGCTCTCAATCACTGGTTCAACCCTGCGGCCTACGCCAATCCTGCGCACGGGACGTTCGGAGACTCCGGACGGAACACCCTGATTGGGCCGGGTTTCTTCAACGCGGACTTGAGTGTCGGAAAGAGCTTTCGCCTTTACCGCGAGGGCATGAAACTCGAAATCAGGGCTGACATGTACAACGTGTTCAATCACATTAACTTCGCCAACCCGGATGCGAACGTCGGATACACCAACGGCGTATTGGCCGATACAACCGCTGGCGTGATCAGCGGTCCCGCAGCCTACAACAGCAACAGGCGAATCATACAATTGGGCGGTCACTTTACGTTCTGAGCCCGCCGGCGAGATTAGACTGACGCACCCCTGCTGGATGCGGACGGACCTCTCCTTCCGCATCCAGCATTTTTTGTGGGTGGTCGAAGCAGCGGATTTCGTGCTATCTTTCACACAGCGACGGGGCCCGGAGGGTCTTCGATTAGCATGCCGTGATCGGGAGAGAGCGCAATCATGATGATAGAGCCCCAGGCCAATCGGTTTCGCGAATTCGCGGCTCGCATTGGCGCAGCCCTACTTGCGAGCGCGCTCGCAGTGATGGCCGCACAGACCGGAGCTACCCGCCCGGCGGGGGTTCAGGATCATCTTCGAAAGGCGGCTGCGTATCTCAAGGCAAACGACCCGAACTCAGCTGTTCAGGAGTTCAATGCGGTTCTCAAACTCGATCCCAAGAACGCCGAGGCGTACGCCAACTTAGGCGTCATTGCGTTTTTTCGGCACGACTATCAGAAGGCGGCACAGTATCTGCGTAGCGCTTTGGCGATCGACCCGTCCCTGACTAAAACGCAGGCTCTCCTGGGAATTTGCGAAAGAAGATTGGGACACCGTTCGGCACAGGAGTTATTGGAGAAGTCATTTCCCGCGTTGAGTGACAAGAACTTGCAGATCCAGACGGGATTGGAATTGGCCAATATTTACTACCAGCAGGGGAGCCTCGATCGCGCGGCTTCCGTGATGCGGTCGCTCGTGGACGTCGATCCGGACAACATCGAAATCCTGTACATGGCACAGCGGGTTTATTCCGACTTGGCCGACGACACGCTGAACAAGCTGGCTATGTTGGCGCCGGGTTCGGCCCGTATGCAGCAAGTGATTGCGGAGCGCCTGATCAATGGGGGCGATCTGAAGGGCGCCACGGAGCACTACAGGAAGGCGCTGGAGATCGACCCACACCTGCCTGGCGTGCACTACGAACTGGCAGAGGCCATCCTGGAGGGGGCGCCCGGCGACTCGCGAGCGGAGGCTGCGGCGGAACAGGAACTGGAGACCGCCGTGAAGCTCGATGGCGACAGCTCTAAAACGGAATGCGAGTTTGGAAAGATCGCCTTTCTTCGCTCAGATTCGGTCTCCGCATACGCTCACTACAGTCGCGCCCTCGCCTTGAATCCGGGAGACGCGGAAGCCCAAGTCGGCCTTGGCCGCGTGCTGGCAGCCACGGGAAAGCCCGAGGATGCGGCGAAGTACTTGCGCATGGCCATCCAGTCGGATCCCCTCAACGACGAGGCCCACTTCCGGCTGGCATCGGTTTGCAAGCGCTTGCAGTTGAAAGACGAATCCGAAAAGGAACTACGGCTGTTTCAAGAAATCAAGGACGCCAGGGAGCGTCTGAGTGGGTTGTACTGGCAAATGAACAAGAAGCCGCCAGAGCAAAAGGATCAGATCCCCGATGCGGAACCATGAGAACCCAGCGAGTGTCTCCCAGTGTCTTCTTTTCTGCTGGACCATCGTGATTCCCGTCCTTGCGGTGAATGCCGCGGCCGCCAGAGCCGTAGCTGCCACGCCGAGTCAGCAACCACCTGAGCCTGTCGATATCACTCCGCTCAGCGGCGAGGTCTACTACGTCGTGAATCAGCTCAGCGGCCTCCAAGCCGACCTCGATAACAACTCGACCACCGCTGGCGGCCAAATCGTGCAACAGCCGCGGAGTTTCACGAATCTCAGCCAGAGGTGGGCCTTCACCCGGCTTTCCGGCGGGTCTTGGCGAATTAGCAATATTCGCAATGGCCTTTGTTTCGATGGCGCAGCCAGTTCCCCCGTGGCCCATCAGGTTGCCGATGACGCGCGCGGCGCAGCCGTGCATTTGGAGGTTTGCCGGCAGCTACCGCGTCGCGGGAGTGAGGTGGAGGAGGCCGGCCGCCATGCGTCCGCGTGCGATGTGGCGCAGAATCCTGGTTCGTCTGCCGACTCGCAGCAGTGGATTCTCACCGCGACAAGCAATGGCTACTACACGATCTCGAATAAGAGCACGGATCTGGCGCTCGACTTATCGCAGGGTTCCATGTCGGCAGGAGCGTCGCTGGATCAAACCGAGCTATCGGGCACGGCAACGCAGAGCCAGCAGTGGCTGCTTCGGCCAGCCTTCTTTCGCGGAGTGGACAATGCGCTATTGGAGAAGCAGGAGGCTGCCCGCGCTGCAATCGGCTTGTCGTGGTGGAAGGACGCCGGCCAGCAACAGGACGTGCTCGAGATCTTCAAAAACCATGGCATCAATATGGTGCGATTGAGACCGACGTCAGTGCCACCCTACGCGACTGCGTCGGAACCACAATGCAGGGGCAATGCCTGCTACGCGGAAACAGACGCGCAAGATCTGGATCTTGCCAAGCGAGCGAAGAATCTCGGACTGAGTATCGAACTGACCCTGCTGTTCGATGGTGGCAGCTCTTCGAGCGTCCCGGCGGCATGGGCCAACGACACGCTGGGCGCGCAGTTACAGTCGGACCTTTACACTTACGTGAAAGCCGAGATCCTGTCCTACCGGCAGGCGGGAACCATGCCGGACCTCGTGTCCATCGGCAATGAAGTCGATACCGGTTTTCTTGGGTCACTCGGCAGCCCGACGGGAGCGGCCTTTGGCGGTTTCGCCGCCTTGCAGATCCTGGCGATTCAAGCGGTGAACGATGCGGCGGCGGACCCCTCACTCGGCCCCGCCATTCCGGCCCCGCTGACCTGTATTCACATTACGCCGGCCTGGGATCTTACACAGTTTTTCACGCTCGCGAACCACAACAGTATTCCCTATGATGCCATCTGCCAGAGCTACTACCCGCTCTATCATGGTCCCTTAACCGCAGCGCAGTCCAACGAGTCCAATCCCAACCAGAAACCGATCGAGCAAGAGGTGCTGGTGAACGCCGCCAATAATATTGGGAAGGCTATTTTCATTATCGAAACCGGCGAACATTACGAAACTGGCTTCAACTCAAATGATCCTTGGTATGCTCCGCCAACCCCAGCGCTACAACGTCAGTTTCTGCTGGATCTCCAGGGTGTGCAAAAAGGGCTGCCCAATAACCTCGGCATGGGTATGGAGTATTGGGATCCAGCCGGTGTGAACATACCCAATTCGAGCGGCGGGTTTATCAACGGCGACGGCCTGCCGGACGCGATCTATATCTGGAACGGCCTGACGCTCTTCAATAACGAGGATACTTCCGGATCGACTGATATAAGTGCCTCGGACTATTCCATGCTGCTTCCAGGCATCGACGCGCTCGGGGGCAAGCTCGATCCCACTCTCAGCTATAAGTTGGTCAATCTGAGCAGCGGAGGGATTCTGTCCGTTTCTCAGGCATCCATCGCCCCCGGCGCCCTGCTGAGCACTGAGGCGGATGACGGGAATCCAACCCTTAACCAGCAGTGGCGCATCACCAGCAACAACGACGGCTATTTCCAAATTGCCAGTCTCAATCCAGGGGCGGCCAACACTACAAATGTGCTCGATGACTCTGAGGGATCGACCGGGAGTGGAAATGCCGTCATTCAATCTCCATCCGGCAACGCGCCCGAGCTGGAATGGAACATCGTTTCAGCCGGCAGCGGGTACTTTAGTTTTGTCAACCGGGCCAGCGGTTTGGTGTTGGACATGAACGGCGGAGTAGGCACTCAATCCGGGTTTGCTGTCCAAGAACCGCAAAACGGCAACAGCGGGTCGCAGCAATGGCAAATCGTTCCGGTCCACTAGCAGACCGCGTGAGGAGGCGGTAATAGACCTATGAGAACAATTCCGAATATCACGCTTCTGACCTTGCTGATTCTGGCGGTGTCGCCTCTTCCCGCGGCTGAGTATGCGGTTGGCGCCGATCTCTCCTTTCTCAAACAAGCGGAGGACCACGGCAAGGTGTTCAAAGACATGGGGGTCGTCAAGCCCGGGCTGGAGATATTCAAGGATCACGGCTATAACTGGATTCGTCTGAGACTTTTTCACACACCCACAGATTTGCCCAACAATCTCGCGTACACCATTGCGCTCGCCAAAGACGCCAAGAAACTGGGTTATCAGTTTCTGCTTGACTACCACTATTCCGACACGTGGGCCGATCCCGGCAAGCAATTCCTGCCCAAAGCCTGGCAAGGCATGTCCCACGCCCAACTGGTCAAAGCGGTGTTCGATTATACAAAGGAGACGATCTCGGCGTTCCGGGAGGCGGGCGTGTCTCCGGATATGGTGCAGATCGGCAATGAAGTCATCAATGGCATGCTCTGGCCGGATGGCCGGCTCCCTAATAATTGGGACAACTTCGCGGATCTGGTCAAAGCGGGCGTTGCGGGTGTCGAGGCTGGAGCCTCGGATGCGCCGCGCCCTCAAATCATGATCCACATCGACCGCGGCGGTGACAAGATTCGGACCAAGTACTTCTTCGACAGGCTCAATTCCTATCATGTCAATTTCGATGTCATCGGTCAGTCTTACTATCCCTGGTGGCAGGGCAGCTTAAACGATCTGCGCGAGAACACGGTTTTCATGGCGCTAGAGTACAGGAAGGACATCATCGTCGTGGAAGCCGCTTACAACTGGATGCCGGCCGAGTACACCAAGCGGCCAGGACCGTTTCCAGAAACGCCCGATGGCCAAAAGGAGTTTCTCGAAGAAGTGAATCGCGTTGTGCAAGAAATCCCGAGTGGCCGCGGGAAAGGCGTGTTTTGGTGGGAGCCAGCCGTGAGCGGCGGCCTGGGTTCGCGAGCGTTTTTCGACGAAGCGGGCAACGCTCTCCCCGTGATCACGACGTTCGATAAGTACACGCGACACTGAGAGAGCGGATGACAACATAACCACAGCCGCTGGGGAGGAACCGTGAGCCAGTGCGAGGTCGGGTGGCCTCATCTGTTGGGCCCGGTGGCGACCGTCTCCGCGTGCCGCTTTCCGCGCGCGTGCCCGCCGACATCCACAGCCATGCAATCCGCGGACGCGGCCATGCCGTCACGACGGCTTTCCAGAATCAATGCGCGGCGGGGCGAGCGCTGGCGAAGCCGCCCGTGGGACGCGGCGTGCGATGGCGCTGTTGACCAGCGCAGCTCGTGCACGGCTTCCACGCGAATCTCCGAGGCGTCGAAGCTTGGCGAAAGGCTACGCCGAACGAATCGCGCCGCTCTCGCCGAGCGCGGGCCGGGCTCACAAGTGTATTTTCAATCACAGTCGCTGCGCAGCCACAGCGGACTTAGGCATATACTAGTCGAATTCCGCACGGAGGAATACGATGGCTACGATCCAACTGACCGATGATCTCGGTCTGGACGCCGAAGTCACACCGGCTCCATTCTCTGCCTTGCTGCAGTATTTTCAGCAACTGCCGGCGTTGCGGCTGAATAATGCGGAGTTTTCGAAAGCCGCCGGGCTCACGCTCGATCAACCGGCGCTGACCGCCATCAGTAGCGGATTATCATTCGACAAAAGCGTCACAGCCGGGCCGGGCGCCACGGCCATCTCGGTGTCGGCTGGCGCCCACGGATCGCTGGAGCTAATTCAACGAACACCGGCCGTGATCGCGTTGCAGGATGTGTATTCCGGCGACATCGCAATCGCAGCGGGAACCTGTTATGTCGCGTTTGGCGTTCAGGCGTCAGTAGGCGTCACAGATGGATCCGATTCCGGTATGTTGCAATTCGGTATCGGCCCGGGCGAGACGGTCGACATCAAGAACTATCAGAGTTTTCCATTGCAGCGCGGGATTACGCTGCTCGATGCAGTCGAGGAAACCGTGGGGAATTTCATAATTCCCGCCAGATCCGGCGACTTAGCCTCACTGCCGGACGGCTGCGTGGCCACGGTGACGGGAACTGGATCGCTGAAGCTCTCGGGAACGGCGAATTTGCTGGCAGTTGCCAATCCTCTGGCATCGGTCGAGCTTCCGGCGTCGCTGCCGGCGTTGTCGGTCACCGCCGGAGGCGCCGTGCAGGTTGGCGCGACATTGGATTTGCGGTGCACGTTTCAAGTCTGCGCGCGAAAGATGGCTCCTGGACGCGTGCGGCTCGGCTGGTACCGTCAAAATGTCTCCGAGTTTTCCATCGACGCGACGGTCAGCGAAGGCATCAGCGCAGGCTTTGGCACTACGGATCTGTTTTCCTCCATCATCGGGGTCATCAGTAGCAGCGCTTCCGCAGACCTGACTGAACTGCAAAACGCAGGGCTCTCGCCGGCCCAGATTCAGGCGATTCAAGACGCTGTGAAAGCCGCCGTCAACCGCAAGTTGGAGTTGGCGCTTTCCGCCGAAATCGGTGCGAAAGAGTCTGGCAGCGGCATGTTTGTGTACGACATCGATATGTCGGCCCTGACGCCGGATTCGCGTCAGGCGTTGGATCTGGCACTGCGTGGCAATCTGACCGGATTGCACACCGGTTCGCTGCCTGGGGTCACTCCGGTTCAAAGCGCGTGGGAGAAGGCGCGAAGCAGCCGGATCCGGCTTGACGTAAACCTGCTCGGAGTTCTGAACGTCGGCTCGATCTCGGCGCTGACTTCGACCGGCGAGGTCATGGTCGAACCGGCAACAGGTTCCCTGGTAATCGCCGATAAGGCCACGGCCGAGCGAATTAGTTCCACGGCGGTTAATTTTGGCGCCGATACCGAGAAGCTCCGCCACGTGATGGCGGTATCTTTCCTGCTGACGGCAACCTATCAGGGGTTGGAGCGGCAGGTTGGCGGGCCGGCTTTGACGTGCAGCCACGATTTCTTCAATCTCGAAAACGACACCAACCGCGACGGCATGGCCCATGAGCTTCGCGTCGGGTCGGCCCTCGGACTATTCACCGGCGACGATACCGCGCTGCCGTCCGGCCTCGACGATTTCGGGCGCACCGTAATTCATGCCAGCACCGGGTACGATAGCGCTCTGGCGGAGACGCTGTTTCTCGATTCGGGCGGCCAGCCCGTCCCGCAAGGAGCTTACGAGAATGCGGGACGAGCCGCAGTCCAATTGCTTGTTGCAGAGGGTGATGACGACGCCGGCCGCCGCGTGCCCGCCATCGATGACGATCTCTGGAACCGTATGAAGGCTCAGGGCCAGCCGGGTTTTGCCGGGTTGTTTCCGAAAGCGTCCACGCCACTGCTCGGAGCGATCACCGCCGACTACTCCGCCATTATTTGGTGGGCCGAAGCCATGGTTGGCGCTGGCCAACTGCTGGCGGCCATCCGAAAATGGTTCGGCCAGCATCCTTCGACCTCGCCGGACAATCCCGAGTTTCAGGGCCTGCGGCAGGCCTTGGCGTCACATCTGAAGAGTGTCACTGCCAAGACGAGCGAATTATATGGAGAACCTTGGGGTCTGGTTGCGATGGATCAGGCATCGGGCCGCAAGGCTAGCGCCACAATTCTGATTGCCGGACCGAAGCTGGTCCGGACCAAACAACGAGCCATTACAGCCGCAGCGCGCCTGTAACGGAAAGTGCAGAAAGTCACCAGGGACTTATAGGAGATCCAAAAGGTGTGAGGGGCACCTGCCATGAGCGAAATCGTAACCAATTGGTTTGGAGATCTGGTTTCCCACCCGCAGGCAGTCGCTGCGGCGAGTTCGGCTGCCGAGGTGGTGAACGTCTTAAAGAACCCCGCGCAGTATCCGTCTCCGGTTCGGGCGGTCGGCGCCAACCATTCCACAACTCCCTGCGCCGTCGTTAACGGCGGGACCATTCTTCAGATGTCCGGCATGAACAGAATTCTGGACATTTCGAATGGAACCGTGACGGCCGAAGCGGGAGCACTCTACATCGATGTAGCGAAAGAGCTCGAAAAGCAGAAGCTGCAGTTTTACGTGAACACGGAGATCGGCAATCTCTCGGTTGGCAGCGCGGCCTGCTGTGGCACCAAAGACTCGTCGATGCCCGGCGAGTTCGGCCAGGTGGGCTCCTATGTCAGCCGGATCAAGATGGCGCTGCCTTCCGGCGATTTTCTGGTGGTGACCGACGACCAACCGGACCTGATGCAGAAGGTCCGATCCAGTTACGGAACCTTCGGCATCGTCTGCGAAGTCACCTTCCGCGTCCGCCCCATCGTGCCCATGGCGGTGCGCCACCAGACCTTCACCTTGGACGATTTCGTTGAGAAGTTGCCCGCTCTCAAAGCCGGCGGCGAATCGCTGATGTTTTATATCTACCCTTTCGAGAATCTGATTACCGTGGAGTTCCGCAAGTACGATCCCACCGCATCCGGCGATCCGAATCGTATAATCTGGCCCCTGCGCAATTATCTGTGGGGAACCGCGGGACCGGCGGTTTGCGCCAACGCCGAAAAGGATATTTCAGACAAGACGATTCGGTATGGAGTTATCGATGGATTCAATAAGCTGTGGCGCTGGAAGCTCGAGAATCTGATTCAGAGCGGGAACACCGTCGCCACCGACCAGATCATCCGTTACCCGCCGACTGGCGGCGCGAGCCGCTACACCTTCAGCCTTTGGGCGTTTGCCGAGCAAAACTATCCGTCCGTTTTACAGAGCTGCTTCCAATTCTGCCAGCAGTACTACAAACAGAACGGATACCGAGTCAATATGCTCTTCGTAGGCTATTACGTCGCGAAGGATCAGAACTCGCTGCTCTCCTATTCGTACGACAGTAACGTGATGACCATCGATCCGGTATCCACAGGGAATCCCGGATGGGACCAGTTCGTGGTCGCCTACAACCAGTTCTCGAGCGGACTGGGAGGCATTCCGCTGTTGAATCAGACCAATGGAATCACCCCCGCGATGGCGCAAAAGGCGTGGGGCGACCGATTGAAGGTGTTCGCCGGCGCGCGCCAGAGTTACGATCCGAACGGGCGGCTTCTCAACGATTATTTTCGGGACCTGCTAGGAAATTAGTGATGGGATGGCAAGCGAAAGCATGCCTCCCAGGCAAGCGGAGGATTTGAATGTTATCCACACCTTGGGAACAGCGAAAGAACGCATACGACATCGTCGTGATTGGATCGGGATATGGAGGCGCGATCACCGCCGCCCGGCTGGCTGCCGCCGACCTGAATCCCAAACCCTCAATCTGCATTCTAGAGCGCGGCAAGGAGTGGCAGCCGGGCCAATACCCGGAGGCTCCACTGGATGTGGCGGCACAGTTGCGTAGCGATCTGAATCCGCTGGGATTGTATGAGCTGCTG
>Ga0181529_10003069_pt1 | contig 19403 bp, 14 predicted proteins | sample PEATcosm2014_Bin_36_FD_119763 | JGI IMG/M metagenome (GOLD analysis project Ga0181529, IMG submission 119763) | Peatland microbial communities from MTU Mesocosm Facility, Houghton, MI, USA - PEATcosm2014_Bin10_30_metaG | ecosystem: Environmental > Terrestrial > Soil > Wetlands > Peat | place... | reverse complement strand
TCAAATCCAGCCGGAACTGCGTCCAGCTCCGGTCGCCCTTGGCTGCGATGTCCGAGTCGTTCTTGGTCGTCACGAAAAAGAAATCGTCCTGAATAATCTCGTCAAAATGCCGCGCCGCCAGTTCCGCTGCGCTCTTGATGAACGCGCGGTCGGCCGGGTCGGTGTAACAAAACGACTTGAACTGGCCGCCGATGCTGCCGTCGGAAAGCGCCATGCCGCCCGCGACCCTGACGCCGTGATCTACGAAAAACGTTTTTACGCGCTCCAGCGTTTCGTCGCTGGCCAGATTCCGATCGCGTTGCGCCTCGATATAAACCTTGTCCACCTTCAACTGGCGGCTGATCCGGTCCCACTGATTGCTCAAGGTCGCCGGATTGTCCAGATTGCGGACGCCGCCAACGGTAATGTAAATGGAGACATCGAAGTTGGCGTATTGCCCGGCCTTGGCGGCGGCGGGAAAAATCAGGATGGAGCAAAGCGCGGCCAGCGCCGCGCGGAGGATGGATTTTTTCATAAATCAAAAAATTTGCAAAAGGAACATAGCAGTTATCGGCAGTAAGTCGAACAAACCATGATCAAAACGGGCGCGAGGCGGAGGATGATTTTAAGGTTCGAGGGGAATCTTCAATTGGGGTGCGTCGTCGGGGCCGGTTTAGCCGCCTGTTCAGCCAATAGCCTTTTGGCATCGGCTGCCACTTCGGGGTCTGGATCGTCCACAAATTTGCGCGCGACCTTTTCCGCGTCGGCATCAAATGAGTCGTGAAGCGTTTCTCCCAGCACGATGTGGTAACATCCGGTGGATTTGCGAAAGTTAACTGCTTTTTCAATGCCCCGTAATGCGGCGGGCCGGTCATACTTGAGCCAGTAACGAAGAATTGCCGTTTGAATGCTGCACGCCCATTTTCCTTCCTGCGTTTGATAAAAGTCAATCACCTGCGGCAGGATGCGCGCGGAAGCATAACGCTCGATCAGCGGCGTGGTCTTCCAGATGTCGGCTTGACGGTCATTCAAGTGCGCGAGCAGAACGTCGTCCAGTTCCGGCAGTTCCTTGTCTGGCAAAGCCTGTAGGACGCCCAATGAAAACAAGGGCTTTTCCCGGCGCAAATCCACAAGAATAAGCGGCCGCACGGCTTCGGGCTTTATCTCGAGCAGGCGGAGGCAAACCTCGTCGCAAAGGGTGTTGTCATTCGGCTGCTCTGGGGTTTCGGGCGGTTTGGCGAGCGGCAATAGCGCCTCGTCAAATTCCGGGCAGCGGGCGCGCGGCCAGAGATAAGTGAGCGCCGCAAATTGGTTTCGGGGTGAGAGCTTTGGAAAATCGCGCGCGAGCCGGGCACGGTCTTCCGCGCGCGGATTATCAACGTCCAAATGATAAATTTCAGCAATATGACTGCTTGCCAGGTGTGAAGTGGCTTCGGCTAATGACTGCTTGAGGATGGCCTGCCGTTCTTCTGCGGTGCAGCCATATTGATTCAGCACTTCATCCATGCCTTCGACCAATCCGTGCTGCAAAGCCGTTCCAATAATTTCTGTTCTGGTCGCGTCCGAATGGGGAACATAAACAACCAGCGCCTCCGATGGCCAATAATTGTCATCCGATGCATACATTTTGTTGAGCATGAAATGAACAATTTTCGGGCTGCACGTGAAGGCGAGCTTCATCAGGATCGAATCCCGTTCACGACTGTCCATTCCATTTGTTCCGGTGAATTGATTTGTCAAATTGCTGATATAAGCGTCCATCTCCAAATCTGTGCGGGGCAGAATGGTGATGTTGATGGGAGCAGATTTGACGCTCGACTGCGATCCGAAGTGGCCGGGATAAGCGCCCGTTAACGTGTATTGTCCAGGCAGCTTGATTGCCGCCACGGCGTTGAGCGGGTAGGTTTTGGAAATACACTCTCCCGGATGCAAAACCCGAGCTGACCCCAGCCATTCGCCGGATATGCCATTCCGCAAATTGGCATACGGGTTGGGAACCATCTTGCCGTCGGACGATTTGACGGTCAGTTGGAATTCAAGCGCTGAATCACTGGGACCATAATCAGTGTCGTCGTATCCATAATTCGCAACCCCGCCATTGCTGATGACAAATTCGATGGGAATTTCGTCGCCTAATTTCAGAACCAGATTGGTGCAATGGATGTTCAGCACAAGCCCTCGGAAATTGGTGCTTAACTCAAACGATTCCGCCGCGCGAATATTCCAATGCGCAAAACTCAACACAAGCGCGAGGCAGAGGAGAAGTTTCGGTTTCACGGTTTGGTTCTACGCCCTCCGCCTCCCATTGCCAAGAGTTATTTCAGAAACATTTCGTTGCCGCTTTTTCGCGTGGAAACCGGCAACGCCGGGCCGGAGGCCACGCTCCTTTTGCATATTTGGAATTGTTTGTGATCTATGAATCCGTGCCCATTCGTGCAGAAGTGCGCATTGTTCCTTGATAAAGACGTGTTTTCTCTTGGCACATAACTCCTGAACAGCTTTAATGCGCTAATAACAACAACCATTCACAAAACAGGCGCGGCGATGGCGCGAATGGCGTCTTCATCTGGAAGGACGTGAAATTGTCGTCCGAAGAAAATCAGGTTGGAGGCCGCGCGAAACGTGATGAACAAGATTGAGCGACAGTTGTGTGTGGACGTTGAAACCAGCCGATGCTATAGGAGTTCAAACATGAAACATTCCGTCACCTTCCGGTTCGCCTGCACCCTCGGCCTCCTGTTTTTTTTGGGTGCAATCATTTCAGCTCCCGCTGCCGATGAGCTGGCGTGGCCGCCGATCACCTCGCAAACGCGTCCGTGGGTGTGGTGGTGGTGGCACGGGAGCGCGGTGGACCGGACGAACATCACACGCGAGCTGCAACAATTTCACGATGCCGGTTTGGGCGGCGTCCAGATCACCGCGATTTTCGGCGTCAAGGGCGCGGAAGCGCGCGACATCCCGTATCTCACGCCAGAGTGGCTGGCGATAATGGGCTACTCGGTGGACGAGGCGAAACGGCTCGGCATGGGCGTGACGATGACGCTCGGCACCGGCTGGTGCTTTGGCGGACCAACCGTGAGCGATGAAGACGCGAACGCCAGCGTCGTTGTAAAAACTTATCAGCTTGGCGTCGGTGAAAGAATTAATGAAAAACTCAACCGCGAATCCATCCAGGCACTCGTTGCCTTCGGGCCGGATGGAAGATCAATTGACCTCACCGGATCCATCACCACCAACGGCGAGGTTTTCTTTTCTCCGGGCGGAAACTGGATTGGAACGACCAACTCCACGCCGCCGAAAACCTGGACCATTTATGCCATTTCCCAAAAACCCTCCGAACAGAAAGTCAAGCGCCCTGCGCCCGGCGGCGAAGGCTGGATGCTGAATCCGGCTTATCCGCAGGCCGAGCGCAGCTGGCTGACGTGGTTCGACAAGCCGCTGGCCGGTTACACCGGCTCGAAACCGCAGGCGGTCTTTGAGGATTCCTACGAATACCACACCGACTGGTCGCCGGATTTCTTCGCGCAATTTGAAAAACTCCGCGGCTACAAATTGCAGACCGAACTGCCCACGCTCTTCGGCACAAACACGGACGACCACTCCGCCCGCGTCAAATACGATTACCGCCGGACCATGTCCGACATCATGTCCGGACAATCCGAGCCGGCGTGGATTGCCTGGGCGCACAAGAACGGTTTCAGCACGATTTACCAGGCGCACGGCTCGCCCGGCAACTGGCTCGACCTTTACGCCGACGCGGACATGCCCGAAACCGAGATGTTCCACATCCACAACGACAGCACCGTGCTCGTCTCAAAATTTGCGTCATCCGCCGCGCACACGCAGGGCCGCCCGCTCACCGGCGCGGAGACCGGCACCTGGCTCAAGGAACATTTCACCGAGACGCTCGCCGATGTTAAGTCCATTGCCGACGACATGTTCCTTGCCGGCATCAACCGCATTTTCTACCACGGCGCCTGCTATTCGCCCGACGATGCGCCGTGGCCGGGCTGGGTGTTTTACGCCTCCACTGAAATGAACCCGCGCAACCCCATCTGGCGCGACGTGCCGGCGGTGAACGACTACGTCGCGCGCGTGCAATCCATTCTGCAATCCGGCCAGCCGGACAACGACGTGCTGCTCTACTGGCCCATCGCCGATTACTGGAACACCAACGACCGCACGAACCTGCTCCCGCAGCTCACCGTCCGCTACACGGACTGGTTTGAAAAGGAAAGCATCGGCAGGACCGCGCACGAGTTGTGGAATCAAGGCTACGCCTTCGACTACGTTTCCGATGCGCAGTTGTTGCAGGCGAAAGTTGTGGACGGAAAAATCCAGATGCCCGGCGGCGATTACAAAGTCATCGTCGTGCCGGAATGCAAATTCATGCCGCTGGAAACTTTCAAGCAACTGCTCGCGCTGGCGGAAAATGGAGCAAAGATTGTCATGAATAATCCGCCGCAAGACGTTTCAGGCTTGAGCGATTTAGAAAATCGCCGCGCGGAATTTAAGAAACTCTTGGAAGAATTAAATAAACCTGCGGTTTCGGAGCATTTCTCATCCATGATGCCATTTGGCAAGGGTGTGATATTTGGCGAGATGAGCGGCCCGATTGATGCGGGTGCCAAGCCGGAAGAAATGACGCGCTATGGTCTTTCTTTTGTGCGACGGTCATTTGACGGAGGGTGGAATTATTTCATCGCCAATCGCAGCGACAAACCATTTTATTATGGTAGCGGCGGCTGGCTGCCACTTTCAGTTGATGCAAAGTCAGTTGAAATCATGGATCCGATGACCGGCAAGACAGGCGTGGCAAAAATTGAACATAGAAGTGAAAACAGCACTTGGGTTCTCTTTCCGCTTGCGGCTGGCGAGTCGGTCATTTTGCGTGCTTATTCTGACAAAACAATAAAAGGCCCGGCTTGGAGTTATCCCAGGACTATTGCTCGTAATTCAACATATCCCAATATGATGGATTTTGTTACTGGATCATCTTCTGGCTTTACCTTGTTTTCTGAAATCAGCGGCGAATGGAAAATTAAATTTCTCGAAGGTGGTCCAGTGCTGCCTGCCGATTTCCAAACCAACAAACTTGTTTCGTGGACGGCGTTCCCTGATACAAACTGTCTAGCCTTTGCCGGCACCGCGAAATATGAAACTATGTTTAATGCGCCAAATGCGGCGGGCAAAAGTTTTGAAATCAATCTCGGCGACGTGCGCCAGAGCGCGCGGGTGAAATTGAACGGCAAGGATTACGGCACGCTCATCGCGCCGCCGTTCCGCGTGGTCGTGGACAACCTGAAACCCACCGGCAACCAACTCGAAGTCGAAGTCACCAGCGTCGCCGCAAACCGCATCCGCGACCTCGACCGTCGCGGCGTGCAGTGGAAAATTTTCAAGGACATCAATTTCGTGAACCTGGACTACCAACCCTTCGACGCTTCCAACTGGCCGCTCACCGATTGCGGCCTGCTCGGCCCGGTGACACTGACGGCGGTGGCCCGGCAATAGCCGTCGGTGAATACAGTGAGTTAAAGATTCAGCCGTCGGGCTACCGGATGAACCGGGGTGGCAGGGAAAAGTGATAAGTCCCGGCCGTGAGCGGAAGACGGGTGATGGAACCGTCCGGCGCATGGAGCGGCTGGCCGGATTGCCGGACTTCCTGCGGCGGAACCGGAAGCACCAACATCGCGGAACTATTTGGCGGAATCGTGATGTCGTAAAGCAGTTGATCTTTTTCTATCCGCCAACCGGAGACGATTACGCCGTAAGGCGAATCGAGCGTCGCCTTGACGTGCGAGAGCCGGGTGGTGAATTGCGGGGCCAGGAAGAAATGTTTGTAGCCGGGGTTGGCGTCGTCGGGCCGGATGCCCGCCGCGCCGGAGTAAAGCCACGCGCCGACGGAACCTAGCGAGTAATGGTTGAAGGAATTCATCGAGGAATCCTGGAAGCCGCGCTCTGGCGTCCAGCCGTCCCAACGCTCCCAAATCGTGGTCGCGCCGTTCTTCACGGAAAACAGCCACGACGGATAGGTGTTGGTCAAAACCAACTGCCACGCGAGATCGGAGCGGCCGATTTGCGTAAGCATCGGGCAAATCAATCCAACGCCGACAAAGCCCGTGGTCAGGTGTCCGTTCGTTTCGACGTTCGCGGCGAGCTGCTGTGCGGCAATGGCGCGGAGATTTTCCGGCAACAAATCAAATTGCAACGCGAGAAGATATGCAGTCTGGGTGTTGCCCACGCGCGGTGCACCGGGGGGCGGCGGCGTGTAAAGAATGGGAGCGCGGCCACCACCGCCATCAACGCCGGTGATGGAACCGTCGGGGCCGACAAAGGCGGTGTTGAACGCGGTGGTGATGTCCCGTTGCAGCGCCTCGTATTTTGCCGCGTCTTCGGTTTTGCCGAGGAGCGCGGCGGCTTTTGCGACGATGCGCGCGGAGTTGGCAAAGCAGGCGGTGTCCACGATGTTCACGGGCGTCGGGCTGGGCGCGAGGTGGTCCCCAACGCCGCCGGAGAGAATGAGATTGGGGGCGGTGCCTTTGCAGTAATCCACCCAGCGCGCCATGTGTTCGTAGTTGTCGGCGAGAAACGCCTTGTCGCCATACGCCGTGAACATCGCCCAGGGAATGATGACGCCGGCGTCGCCCCAAACCGGCCAGGAATTATTCTGGTTTGCGCGCGGTGAAACGGTGGAGAATTCGCCGTTCGCGCCCTGCGCGTCGTCCACGTCCACCAGCCACTTGGTGAAGAAGGCGGACACGTCGGCGTTGCGCGCGGCGGTGGGCGCGAACACCTGCGCGTCGCCCATCCAGCCCATGCGTTCGTCGCGCTGCGGGCAATCCGTCGGCACGCTTAAAAAATTTCCGCGCTGGCTCCAGACGATGTTTTGATAAAGCCGGTTCAGGTCCGGATTGGAACATTCAAACGTCCCTGTCGGCGGCGTGTCGGAACCAACGACGATGGCGCGGAGGTCGTTCACGGTAAGCTTGCCTGGATAACCGGTGATTTCGACGTAACGAAAACCGTGAAAAGTGAAATGCGGTTCGAGCGTCTCGCGGCCCGAACCGTCGAGCGTGAACTTGTCGGTCGCCAGCGCCGTCCGGAGGTTCTCGGTGTAAAGTGAACCATCGGAATTAATCGTCTCGGCGTGGCGGACGGTGACGGTGGTGCCAGCCAGGCCGCGCGCCGTGAGCCGGACATGGCCGACGACATTCTGCCCGAAATCAACAATCCAAGCCTCGCGGCTGCGGGTGATTTTTTGCGGAGCCAGTTCCATCAGCGCGCGCACCGGCGGGCCGAGTTGCGGGACCAGCGCAACCGCGTGTTCCTCGACGACCGCATTTTTCCAAGCGGAATCGTTGAAGGACGGCTGGTTCCAATCCTTGACGGCCTTCTGCGCGTCGTTGATTTCGCCCCATTGTTCGTCCGAGCCGATGATTTCACCCGGCCCGGCTTTCCACGAATCATCAGTGGCGATGATGTCCATCGTCCCGTCGGCGTAGGTGATTTCGAGTTGGGCGTTGAAGACCGGGCGCGTGCCGTATTGCGCCGCGCCCATCCAGCCGAGCCGGCCCGCATACCAGCCGTCGGCAAGAACGACGCCGATGGAATTTTCTTTGCCAACAATCAACCGCGTCACGTCGTAAGTTTGCACCATCACGCGCTTGGTGTAATCAGTCCAACCGGGTGCCAGCAAATCATCGCTGACGCGCTTGCCATCGATGAAGGCTTCATAGACGCCGAGCGCTGTGGCGTAGAGGCGCGCCTTGGCGATGGATTTTTGCGGGATGAAATTTTTCCGCAGGTAACGGCCCGGCCCGATGGTGATGTCGTAATATTTTGAAGGCTGCGCAGAGTAAGGCGCGACGACCGTTGCCGCCGCCCAGCCGGAATCATCAAAATCGGACACGAACCAATTGCCGCCGGGCGACACGGCTGCCTTCCATGAGCCGTCGGTGTTGAACTCAATTTGCCGGCCACCGGCCAACTCGATGACGCCGCGGGCGGCGATGGCGTTTCTTCCAGCCTCGCCGCGGTCGCGCCGGATTGCGCTCCGCACCACGGCGGAGCTGATGGCGATGATATTTTTGCCGGGCGTCAATTGCCCGCCAATCTCCACATGCAACGGCGCCGTCAGACTGGTGAAGCCGGGGTGGGCGGAATGACCGTTGACGTAATTGGTGATGAGGCCGTCCGCCGCCACATCAATGAACGCGCGGCGAACGACGGCGTTGGCCGGAAGTTCGACGGCGAGCCGGATTGCCGCGGCCTGACTCGCGGTGGAACCGGCGTTGATCCAGGACGATTTCGCCAGCGACGATTGCTCCACGTCGTATCGCGGCAAATCGGCGGTGATCCAGCGGCCCTTCCACTCATTGGTGGCGTCGAGCAATCCCAACTCGAACGAGGCAGCTTCGCTCCAGGCAGTGGGCTGGCCATCCTTGTCCCAGACGCGGACTTGCCAGAAAACTTGCGAGCGCGAGTTAAGCGGCTTCCCGGCCCACGGAACCAGAACAGATTGATCGGAAATGATTTTCCCGGAATCCCAAATTTCGGGTGAAGCGGCTTTGAGACCGGCAACCGAGGAAGCGGCGCGGATTTGCCACGCGGTCTGAATTTCACCGGCGCGGTCGGAGCGAAGTTTCCAAGACAGGCGCGGTAGTTGATTGCCAATGCCGACGGGATTTGTGAGATGCTCGCAGGTGAGCGCGTAAATTTTTACTGGCGAAAGATTCTCCGCGCGGACCGAACCCGCCACGCATAACACGGCCAGGAGCGAAAGGATGCGGCGCGACATGGAATTTATTTGGAGTTTGCGGGTTTGAAATATTTGTCCGCGAATTCCAGAAAGGCGTTCCAGTCGGATGGCATGATGGCGTGCGGGCCGGTGTGATAATTGTAACCGAGATCGCCGGTGATGAGCGGCGTGTCCACGGGCGGAAAGTTGGTCGTGCCGAGATCCGTTTTGCCGGCCAGCCGATAGACCGGGCCGGCGGCCACCTCGCCCAGAAATTCGCCGCGCGGATCCGCCCATTGGTCTCCCGTGCCTCCAGTGATGAACACCGGATGCGGCGCGTTCAGGGCGATGATCATGTGCGTGTCCACCGGCATGTCGTTCCAGTGGCCGGCGTATTGCTGGAAATTGCCGGCGAATTGCCACGGAAAATTCGACGCCATGTCGTCAATCGTTTCGCCATAATCGCGCCGGGCGAGCGCGGAACCCATTTCGCCGCCGCAACTGGAAAAGATGAGCGCGAACCGCGGATCCCGCGCGCCCGCCAGCAAGACCGTCTTGCCGAGGCGCGAGTGGCCGATGAGGGCAACGCGTTTGGCGTCCACCGCCGGATCCGTCTCCAAATAATCGAGCGCGCGGCTTGCACCCCAGGCCCAGGCGCTGATGGTTCCCCATTCGTCCGGCCCGGGTTTGGCCTGGCCCGGAGCGAGCGCCAGGCTGATGACGCCGGATTGGAAAGTGTTGGACGAATCCGGTTGAACTTCGGTGTAACGGAACGTGGCGTAGCCATAGCCGCGCGCAAGAATGTTCGTGAGCGGACCCGTTTCGCCGGACATCGGCCGTTCGCCGGGACCGGGCGGAGCGGCATTCGACGCAGGCAGGTTGGCGGAGAAAACAATCTGGAGCAGCATGGGCACCGGCCCGGTGGCCTTGGCCGGCAGGCAAATGTGCAGTTGAACAGCCGGGCCGTCCGGCTTGTCGCCAAATTGAATCAGGACCAGCTTCCGCACGGCCATGCCGTTCAACGCGTTTGTGTCCGTCTCGACAACTTTGAAGGTGGCCTTCGGCGCGCTGGCCGGGACGCGGCCATAAATGTCGGTGTCGTAAAGTTTGAGCAACTCCGGCCGGCGCACTGTGAACCACGTTTGGGCGTCGCGCACGGGTTGTCCGTTTGGCAGCACGAGCGGGTCGGGCAGCGTGTAGTTGCCGACTTTAGATTCGTCGTAATTTGAAACGTGGCCGGTCGGCGCGCGTCGGAGGGGATTGCCATTGGCGTCCGCGCGGGGCAGCGGCGCGTTGGTCGCGACGGTTCCATCCGCCGCCCCCAGGGAAAGATCGGCGAGGAGACTGGCGCACAAGAGAACCGGAAGGGCGCAAATGAAATGTGTTCGCATAGAAACAGGTATTATGATTGACGTCAATCTACCCGCTCCGTAAGCCGGGGGAAGTCAAATCTTCATCTCAATCCCGGCGTTCTGGCGCGGGCAGATTGAACTTGCCGGCTCAATGGTTGACCGCGCGCAGGGGGTGGAAGTCAAAAGCGGAAATTCAGAAAGCGGAACGCAGGTGTATCCGAACTCCAGGCGGAAAATTACAGCAGACTGACGTCCGCTGCCACGGGATTTTACTTTCACTCGTGGAAGACGCTTATCCACGCCACGAAGGATGCCGAAGCCATCAAAGATTGCATCCGGCGGAACGAACATGTGGCCATCACCCTTTACCGCGACTTCGCACCCGCTGCCATCAATTCTCAACCTTCAGCTTCCAGCAATCTGCCTTAGCGTCTGGATAAGTCCAGGTAACTGGCACCGTCTTGTATAATTCAAAAACAGACGACCGGCGCGGGCGCAGCGACCGGGGCGGCGGCTTCCTTTTTCTGGAGTTGCACCGCGCGACCGACTTTATCAATCAACTGCTCCTCCTTGAACGGTTTGATGAGGTAATCACAAACGCCGAGGCGCGCGATGGTTATGACGTTGTCGCGACCGGATTCAGCGGTGAGCATGACGACGGGGATGGCCTTCAATGCCGGGTCTTCCTTCAGCCTGGCCAGCATCGTCACGCCATCCATCACCGGCATGGTGACGTCGAGCAGGATGAGGTCGGGCTTTTCCCGCACTGCCACGGCAAGGCCCTCCTCGCCGTTGGCCGCCTCCCACAGGACACAATCGTAGGGCCGGAGCGACCTGCCCACGATGAGGCGGATGGTCCGGCTGTCGTCTACGCTTAGAATTTTGATTGGCATGGAAAATCAGGGTTAATTGGTTTGGTTGAATTTGATGTGAACCTCAACGGTGAATCGGACGCCATTGTAATCAAAAACCAGCAACTCGCGCTGGACGTCGGGCAGCGATTCGATGACGAAAGAAGTCCCGCGGATAATGGCGGGTGTGCTCACGGCGCAATCACATCCCTTGTCACACAACGCGGATTTCAGCCCTCCGGCGAGCATGTTGGTGCATTCGCCGATGACGTCGTTAACCTCGGTTTCGCCGATGGTTTCATCAGGGGGCAACCTCAGCATGGCTGCGGCAATCTGGCTGGCAAGCATTGCAGACAAATTAAGGTAAACAGCCCCGGTCACCTGGTCACCGCCAAAGCCGACCGAGCCGGACACGCGTTCGGCAAATGTCGGCGGCCGGCCATCGGTCACCGCCGTCACATTTATCGAAAGCATGGTTTGAAACACGTCCACCAGATGGGCGCCGAGGTAATGTCGGATGTCCAACGAGCAAGTTTGCGCATTCATAATTTATTTGTGGTTTAACTGTTTTGATTGTGAGCGGTTGGTTCGGGTCAAAACGGAGCGCACAAGCGACCGGCCAGCGTGCGGGTGAAGCCGGTGGTGACTTGCACATAGATGATGCCCTTGACATCACCGGCGAATCCGGCAGAGCCGGCCGCGATCGCTTCTCCCGGCGCGTGCCATTCGTGGAGCAACGCCGCCCGCTTCGTCTCCAACTCAAGCATGATTCTGAAAACTTCGATGGCGCCGTTGCGCATCGAGTTACACATTTCGCCGGTGAAGTCCGGAGATGTTGTATTCATGACATTTCAAACCGCGTTATAACGGCGGCAGACCTGTGAGTAGCGCGAAACCGCGAAGGGGCCAAGGTCGGTGAGCGTCTCCGGCGTCAGGCCGAGGCGTTGAGCGGTTTCGCGTGCAATGGCAAAATTGAACTGCCGCCCGTCAAGACCGGCTTCGATGAATTTGGCGACCTGATTGGACAAGCAAGTGAGATCACAAATAACGTGCCGCCCCTGGTCCGGGTTGTGGTGGTAGGTGATGCCCAAGACGACACAGGGCGGCAGTTTCCAATGCTGTGCGATGAGACCACCGAGTTCGCCGTGATGCACGTTGAGCAGCAGCGCCTCGGCTTCCAAGCGGTCCAGATGATCAATTTCCTGGGCGCGCCGGATAAAGCCGAGGATTTCGGGATTGAGAAAGCGGCCCATGACGAGTTTGCCCACATCGTGCAGCAGGGCCGCGGTGAATGTCTCCGGCGGCACGACGATCTGGCAGAAAACTGGCACGATTTCGGCTGCCACCGCCGCCGCCACGGAGTGCCGCCACAAGGCGCCTTCACCGAGGTTGTAGGCAGGAACGCGCGCCCGGAGAAAGGGGCGGGCGCTGGACGACATGGCCAGGGCGAACACCTGCGCGGTTCCCATCCGGGTCACGGCTTCCTGCACGGTGCCCACGCGAATGGCGCTGCCGCTGGTGGCGGAATTGGCCGCGCGCAACAGCCTGGCTGTGAGCGCCTGATCGAAGCTGATCAATTCCACCACATCGTCGAGATGGCAATCCGGACTGCCAACCATTTCAGCCAGCCGCACCGTGCTGGCCGGAAGCGGAGCCAGTTCGTTTGCCTGTTCGATGAGGCGGTCGAGGTCAATCATAGCCGCAATCTGTTCATGCCGGCTTCATCCGGTAGCACGTCGTTTTGTCGAAGGAGACGCGTGCGAACGCGTCATCCAGATTGAACGTCGTCTCCGCTCCGCCGAGCAGCAAATAGCCGTCGGGGCGGAGGATCTTGCGCGTTTTGGCGAGGATCGTCTTCTTGACTTCCACGTCGAAATAAATCAGGACATTGCGAAGAAAGACGATGTCCAGCGGCGGCAGGCCGGACCAATCCTTGGCGAGGTTCATTTCGCGAAACTCCACGCGCCGGCGCAAATCCTCGCGGAATTCCCAATGGGCGCCATGCTGCACGAAGTATTTCACCAGCAGGCTCGCGGGCAATCCGCGGTTGACTTCGAGCTGGTTGAAGTGACCGGACCGGGCGCGGGCCAGAACGTCGCCACAAAGGTCGGTGGCGATGAACGTGATGTTCCATTGAAGCAATTCGGGAAAGTGTTCCGCGATCAACATCAGGACGCTGTAAGGCTCCTGACCGGTCGAGGCGGCGCCGCACCAAAAGTTCAACTGGCGTGTCGGCGCCCGCCGCGCCATCAATTCCGGCAAAATTGTTTTTCGCAGCGCTTCAAAAGGATGGAGGTCGCGGAAAAACGACGTTTCGTTGGTCGTCATGGCGTCCACAACTTTGCGATGGAGTCCATTCGGTGAATCGGATCGGAGCCGTTTGATGATGGCTTCGGGGGAACCAAGGTTTTGATTGCGCGCCAGGATCTGCAACCGCGACTCGACGAGATACTCCTTGCCCGGTTCCAGAACGATAGCCGACTGGTCGCGGACATAGTTCCGGATGTAGTCGAAATCGTCCGGATTCATAAAGCTTTGGTGATAGACGGCTGGAATGGAGGCCCGGCCGGGCTGGGCGAAGCGGGGCGGTGGGCGACACGGCGATTGATTTCGGCGGCCAACCTGTGCAGCGGCAAGACCTCTGCGGCCAACCCGGCCTGGCTCACGGCGCCGGGCATGCCCCAAACGACGCTGCTGGCTTCATCCTGCGCCAGCACCTGGCCGCCCGCTTCGTGGATGAATTCGCAGCCGCGCAATCCATCCTGTCCCATCCCGGTGAGCACGACGGCGAGCGTCCGGTCGCGGAACACCTGCGCCACCGAGCGAAAAAGCACATCCACCGCCGGCCGGCAGGAGTTCTCGGACGGGCCTTCGTGCGTGCGCAGCCGAACGCCATCTGCGGTTTGTTTGACCTCCATGTGAAAACCGCCCGGGGCCACCCAGATTTCCCCGGGCCGCAGCAACGCATCCGTTTCGCCTTCGCGCGCGGGCAGACCCGAAATCGCCGCGAGCCGTTCGGCCAGGAGCCGCGTGAATAACGGCGGCATGTGCTGCACAATCACAATGGGTGCCGGAAAGTTCCTGGACAATCCGGGCAGCAACGTCGAGAGCGCATTCGGGCCGCCGGTTGAAACGCCGATGGCCAGGATTTTGGCGGGAGCGAGCGCCACGCACCGATTCCCCTCAAAGGTTTTTTCAGCTTCGGCTGGTGTTCGGCTTGGCGAAGCGGCCAACGGCGCCGGCTCGCGACGGACCAGGCCTTTGATTTTGGGAATGAGTTCGTCGTGGATGCGCAGCATGGCGGCGCCCACGCTGCCCACATTGGCCGGCTTGGTCACATAATCGGTGGCACCAAGGGCCAGCGCGTCGAGCGTGGCGCTGGCGCCGCGCTCGGTGAGCGTGCTGAACATGATCACCGGCAACCAGGGACGGATCTTGCGGATGGCCGTCAGCGTTTTCAAGCCGTCCATCACCGGCATCTCAATGTCGAGGGTTATCAGGTCAGGATTGGTCTGCTCGATTTTGGCGAGGGCGATCAGGCCGTTTGCCGCCGTGCTGACGACCTCAATATCGGGATCCTCGGCGAGACAGTTGGACACCATCCGGCGGATAACGACGGCATCGTCCACGACTAGCACGCGAATCTTTGGCATGGCGTTCAAGTTAATGCGAGCAGTGCGAGCTTCGCGATGAGCATTTCCTTTGTGAACGGCTTCATCAGGTATTCATCGGCCCCGGCGGCCAGGGCTTGTTTGACGTCGTCCAAGGATGACTGGCAGGTCAGCATCATGATACGGAGGCTGTTGAACCGGGCATCGGCGCGCAGGGCGCAAAGGAACTGGTGGCCGCTCATGCCCGGCATGTTCCAATCCAGAAGCAACCAATCAATCTTCTCGCCGTTGTTCAACCGGGCAAACGCTTGATCACCGCTGTCGCAACAGACCACTTCAATATCCGGATCACCGGCGAGGCACTGCGACACCACCGTGCGGGTGATGGGATCATCGTCCACTATAAGTGCGCGGATGGTGGGCATGGCGGGTCAGGTTATTCCCAGCAGGGCGAGCTTTTGAAGCAGCAGTTCCTTGTTGAATGGCTTCATCAAATATTCGTTGACTCCGGCGGCCAGGGCCTGTTCGAGTTGTTTCATGGAAGCCTCCGTGGTGACCATCATGATGCGGACGCTGCCCAACAGGACGTTGGCGCGGACGGCGCGAACGAGTTCGTAGCCGTTCATCACCGGCATGTTCCAGTCCACGAGCATCAAATCCACTGTCTCGCCCTGGCCAAGCCGCGCGAGGGCTTCCTGACCGTTGGCCGCCTCCGCAACCTCGAAGCCAATTTCCTTGAGAGTTCTTCCCAGGATCATCCGAATGGCTTTTGAATCATCAACGACCAGCGCACGCATTTTTTTTGATTGTTTGAACGGTGGTTGGGGCCGAGGACCAGGCCCCGTCGCATAAAGCGGCGGGGCCTGGTTGTTGTGGGACTAGGCCACGTTTGACTGGTTGGCCAGTTTCTGAAGTTCGGCAGCCATCTTGGCCAGTTCGGCAGAGGCCTTTTGCGTGTCGTTGGCGCCGGCGGTGGTGCTCTTGGCGGCTTGGGCCACGCCGGTAATGTTTTGCGCGATCTCCGTGCTGCCCTTGGCGGCTTCGGCGACGTTGCGGCTGATTTCGTTGGTGGTGGCGGTCTGCTCCTCCACGGCGCTGGCGATCGTGTTCTGGTAATCGTTGATCTTGTTGATCACCGTGCTGATCTCCGCGATGGCCGTCACGGCGCTCTTGGTGTCGGATTGAATGGCCTCGATTTTCTGGCTGATGTCTTCGGTGGCCTTGGCGGTTTCCTTGGCCAGTTCCTTGACTTCATTGGCCACGACGGCGAAGCCCTTGCCAGCCTCGCCCGCGCGGGCGGCTTCAATGGTCGCGTTGAGCGCGAGCAGGTTGGTTTGCTGGGCAATCGAAGTGATCACCTTGATGACCTTGCCGATTTCCGCGCTGCTCTCGCCCAGTTTGATCACGGTGGCGTTGGTCGTCTCGGCCGCCTTGACGGCGGAGGCGGCGACTTTGGCGGCGTCCTGGGCGTTCTTGGCGATCTCCTTGATGCTGGCGCTCATTTCTTCCGTGCCGGTGGCGACGGTTTGCACGTTCTTGCTGACCTGCTCGGCGGCGGCGGAAACCACCCCGGCCTGGGTGGCGGTTTCTTCCGCGTTGCTCACCATTTGCTGGCTGTTGGCGGCCAGTTCTTCGGAAGCGGAACTAAGGCTTTGGGCGTTTTGGTTCACGCCGGCGAAGGTCAGCTTGAGAGCCTCTTCCTGACGCACGGCCGCAGTGACATCCGTGGCATACTTCACCACTTTGAACGGCCTGCCGTTGAGGTCGAAGATCGGGTTGTAGGAGGCCTGAATCCAGACTTCCTTGCCGCCCTTGCCGATGCGCTTGAAACGGTCTGCCTGGAACTTGCCGTCGTTGAGATCGCGCCAGAATTGTTTGTATTCCGCACTGGCGCGGTAGGACGGTTCGACAAACAGGCTGTGATGTTTGCCTTTGATCTCCTCCAGCCGGTAACCGAGCGTGGTGAGGAAATTGTCGTTGGCGGTGATGACGGTGCCGTCCAGGTTGAATTCAATCACGGCCTGGGCCTTGCCGATGGCGGCGATCTGGCCCTGGTAATCGGAATTCTGCATCTTGGTAACGGTGACATCGGTGGCAAACTTCACGACTTTGAACGGCCTGCCGTTGAGGTCGAAGATTGGGTTGTAGGAAGCTTGAATCCAGACTTCCACGCCGCCCTTGCCGATGCGCTTGTATTCCGCCGCCTGGAATTTGCCGTCGTTGAGGTCGCGCCAGAACTGCCGATACTCGGCGCTGGCACGATAGGACGGTTCGACAAACAGGCTGTGATGCTTGCCTTTGATCTCGTCGAGCGAATATCCGAGTGTCTTCAGGAAATTGTCGTTGGCGGTGATGACGGTGCCGTCCAGGTTGAATTCAATCACGGCCTGGGCCTTGTTGATGGCGGCGATCTGGCCTTGATAGTCGGCATTCTGCATTTTGGTGGCGGTGACATCTATGGCAAACTTCACCACTTTGAACGGCTTGCCGTCGGCGTCAAAAATCGGGTTATAGGAAGCTTGAATCCAGACTTCCTTGCCGCCTTTGCCGATGCGTTTGTATTCCGCCGCCTGGAACTTGCCGTCGTTGAGGTTGCGCCAAAACTGCTGATACTCGGCGCTGGCGCGGTAGGACGGCTCGACGAACAGGCTGTGATGCTTGCCTTTGATTTCGTCGAGCGAATAATCAAGCACCTTCAGGAAGTTGTCGTTGGCGGTAATGACCGTGCCGTCCAGGTTGAACTCAATCACGGCCTGGGCCTTGTTGATGGCTTCCATTTGGCCGCGCAATTCCATCAGCTCATGTTCCGAGCCGTCGGCTTGGGCGACGGGTTCCGCTTTGTGTGTGGCTGCAACTGGAGCGGCAATGCGTCCATTTTTTCTGTGGGCAGTAAGTATATTTTGCATACGAGTGTTTGTTGGTTATGTGAGACTAGGTTGTGTGACAGTTTGTTTGGATGGGGAGCTTGAAGCCAGGTATTGACTTTTCCGGGGCCGGCAAGCCCACCATCCCCATTACCTGGCCGATAAAATGGGGCAGATTTTTCTGGCATTCCGTGCATTCGACTAATGTTGGATTGGGCGACATGGCAGCGGTATTTCAGTTCACTTTGTTTGGGCGTGGTTGAATCCGCCCGGCAGGCTCACCGTGCGCTCGGTGTCGAGGATGAGCAGCAAATGATCCTTGAGCTTATAGACGCCCCGGACGAGTTCGCGGGCCACTCCCGTAAGCGTCTCCGGCAGCCGTTCGTAAGTGTCGTCCTGGATTTCCACCACGTCGCCAATTTCGTCCACGAGCAGGCTTACCGCGCCGTCGTCCGTGCGGACAACGACGTTCATCGGGAGTTGATTCTGCGCGCGCGGCGGCATTTCAAACCGTCGCCGAAGGTCAATGGCGGTGATGATCTGCCCGCGGAGGTTGATGAGGCCCTGGATCATGGTCGGCGCGATCGGCACGCGGGTCATTTCCTGGTAACGGATGACTTCCTGGACCTTGAGGACTTCGACGCCGAAGAACAGGCCGTTAAGGAAAAACGTCGCGAATTGTTTATTATCAGTCATAAAAATGCGGATTAGTGTTGTTCACGCGGTAATTTGGGCGGCGCTTTTGCCGCCATAGAACGCAGGGTCGGCGGCGCGGATGACCGCCTGCACGTCGAGCAGGTCGGTCACTTTGTCCTGGATGACGACCGAGCCAAAGAGTCCGTTGCCGCTGGCATGGCGTTTGACGGTGATGTTTTCCTGCACAATGTCGCTGATGCGCCCCACGATGAGGCCGACGCTGCGGCCTTCCTCGGAATAGACCACCACCTGCATGGCCTGTTGTTTGTCACCGTTCGCGGTGGCGCTGACGGTGGGAACGAATTTCGCTACGCGGATGAGCGGGAGAATCTGCCCGCGATACTGCACGACTTCCTGCGCGCCGGAATGCTCGACGGACGACGGCGGGAATTCCTCCAGCCGCGCGACCATCGAGAGCGGAATGGCCATCCGGCTGCCCTGGCCGGCTTCGAACAGCAACAGTGTCTGCCGCGTGTCGGTCGTTTTGCGGGCTTGCGTTCCGTTTTCCACCAACGCGCGGTCCCGCGCTTCCGTGACCACGCTGGCACCTTGAGCGAGACCCAGCACGTCGAGAATCAGGGCGACTCGTCCGTCGCCCATGATGGTGGCGCCGGCAAAGCAGGCGACCCCTTTGAGCTGTTTGCCCAGGGGCTTGACGACGATTTCCTCGGTGTCATTGATTTCGTCCACCACCAGGCCAAACGGATGCCCGTCGGTTTGGAGCACGACGATATTAACCACGTCCGAATTTGAAGCGGGGCGGGCATCCTTGCCGCCGGTGGGATTTTCCGCGCGCTCCAGCTTCAATTCCTTGTTCAAATAAACCAGCGGCAGCAGTTGTCCCCGCAGCCGATAAACCGGCGTGCTGTGAATGAATTCAATTTGCTGCCGCGCCTGCTCGCCCTCGAGCCGCACCAGTTCCAACAGGCTGACCTGCGGAATGGCAAAACGGTCGCCGCCGCTGGTGACAATCAACGCCGGGATGATGGCCAGCGTCAGCGGAATTTTGATCTTGAGCGTGGTGCCTTCACCGGGCTGGCTCTGCAAATCCACGGTGCCGCCAATTTTCTCGATGTTGGTCTTGACCACATCCATGCCGACGCCACGGCCGGAAACCTTCGTGACCTTCTGGGCGGTCGAGAAGCCCGGAAGGAATAACAGTTCAAGGGCCTCGCGTTCGCTCATGTGTGCGGCTTTCTGGGGAGTAATCAGCCCGCGCTCGAGCGCCTTGCGCTTCACGCGATCGACATCCACGCCGGCGCCGTCGTCCGTCACCTCGATGTTCACCTGCCCGCCCTCATGAAAGGCAC
>Ga0181529_10003068_pt1 | contig 19409 bp, 15 predicted proteins | sample PEATcosm2014_Bin_36_FD_119763 | JGI IMG/M metagenome (GOLD analysis project Ga0181529, IMG submission 119763) | Peatland microbial communities from MTU Mesocosm Facility, Houghton, MI, USA - PEATcosm2014_Bin10_30_metaG | ecosystem: Environmental > Terrestrial > Soil > Wetlands > Peat | place... | reverse complement strand
TGGCCACGATCTTGACCGTGCCGCCGCCGCCGCCACCGCCGCCTCCGCCGCCTCCGCCGCCCGAAGTGAAAGTGGTTCACGTGCAGTCGGAGATGATGAACAATCAGCTCACGGCGCCTACCCGCATCCCGCATGACATCAAGATGGTTTCGGAGAAGGAAGCTCCGGTAGCTTCTTTCGGCGTGGCCGGGTCGGACTTTGGTGGCAGCTCCAACGGCGTCATGGGCAGCATCTTCGGCGGCGAGACCGGCCCCAAGGTGAAGGCTGAAGTTCCCAAGAAGATCAACATCTCCAGCGGCGTGGCTTCGGGCATGTTGCTGCAGAAGGTCCAGCCCGTCTACCCGCCCATCGCCAAGGCGGCTCGCGTGCAGGGCACAGTCGTGCTTCAGGCCAAGATCTCCAAGACAGGCTCGATCGAAGATCTGCACGTGGTCAGCGGTCCGGCCATGCTGCAGCAGGCCGCACTGGATGCCGTGAAGTCCTGGCGCTACAGGCCCTACCTGCTCAACAACGAGCCGGTGGAAGTGGAGACCACGGTCAACGTGATCTTTACTTTGGGCGGATAACGAACGTCTTCGGCTCTTTCCGCCTTTGCGGGGAAAGGGCCTTGCTTTTGACCTGAATGGGAATCCTGAAAGAGCGCATTCCCAGCAACCGCAATGCAGTCGCAGTCCACAAGAAAACTCCTTAGGAGGAACGATTCAGTGATTCTCGCTCAGCTCACACACTTCGCTTCGCACACGGCCGCCAACCTGGCATTCATCTTTGACGATGAGCAGGCGGTCGGCTTCAGCCCCATGGAACTGTGGCAACACATGGGAATTCCGGTGAAATGCATCGCCGTCACACTTTTTGTCGAGTCCATCTGGTCTCTGGCCGTGATGATCGACCGTTACCTGTACTTCTCGGCAGCCCGCAAGCAGTCGCGCGAGTTCGCGCCCAAGGTTGCCGGCGCGCTGAAGGACAGCAAGCTGGAAGAAGCGATCAAGATCGCCGACCGCAACAAGAAGTCGCATCTGGCTGAGGTTGTGACGGCTGGCCTGCAGGAGTTCCGCTCCTCTGGCGGCGCTGCCACAGACGAGTCGATCGCCAGCTCGGGCCGCGCCCTGGAGCGCGCCGAGGCGATCGTTCACGCCAAGCTGAAGAGGGGCCTTGCGGTTCTGGCCACCATCGGCGCCACGGCTCCGTTTGTCGGCCTGCTGGGCACCGTTATCGGCATTTTGCACGCCTTCCAGCAGATCGCCACCCAGAAGACTTCGGGCATCGGCGCGGTTGCCGGCGGCATCTCTGAGGCCCTGGTGACCACGGCCTTCGGTTTGCTCGTCGCCATCCCGGCCGTTATGGCCTTCAACTATTTCACGGGCCGCGTCGAGAGCTTCGACGTGGAGATGGATAACTCGTCCAGCGAGCTGGTCGACTACTTCATCAAGCAGAGCCACAGGCGCTAAGCGAGGCGTCTCGCGGCGAGAGCGGGAGACTGCGTCGGGCGGGAGAGCGAAGGTTCTCACCCGCCCGGCGGTTCCAAGCGAGCGCAGGCGGGCGGGTCGCACAGGCAAGGCCGGGAGCCATCAAAATTCTTTAACCAACGGAGCCCTCACAATGGGAATCGCGGTTCGCAACGAAGGCAGTAAGGTCAACTCGAATATCAACGTCACCCCCATGGTGGATGTGATGCTGGTGCTGCTGATCATCTTCATGGTCATCACCCCTATGCTGCAGAACAAGGTCCAGATCAACATGGCCCAGGTTGATAATCCAACCGCCATGCCGGACGCCGACAAGGAAGACGCCATTGTCGTGGCCATTACGCGCGACGGCGGGGTGTTCCTGGGACAGAACAAGACGTCTGTCAGTGAACTTGGCGTGCAGGTTCAAGAAAAGCTGGCCGACAAGCCGGGCAAGACGATTTACGTTCGCGCCGATGCCCGCGCGCAGTACCGGGCAGTGGAAGACGCCATTGACGCCGTGCGCAGCGCCGGCGTGGAAGACGTGGGTTTGCTGACGCAGAAGCGTGAAGGCAATCTTGCGGGCGGAGAGTAGTTTTTTCGCGCTTGGGCTGTTCAACGAGTTTGAGTAAGTCAGAGGATAGAAGCCATGTCAATGACAACAGGGAGCGGGGGAGGTTATTCGTCGGATATCAATGTGACTCCGATGATCGATATTCTTCTGGTGCTGCTGATCATCTTCATGGTCATCGTGCCAGTCACGCCCAAGGGCTTGGCAGCGCTGGTACCTCAGCCGCCCAAGCATCTTGACCCTAATCCACCCCCCGAGCGGACGATCGTCGTGCAGGTTCTGCATAGGCCTGGCGCGGCTCCGAACTACAAAATCAACCAGGACGATGTGAACAACGGTGTCGGTGGAATTCAGGCCGAGAAAGAGTTGCAGACTCGCCTGACACAGATCTACGCCAACCGAGCCGAACGCGTTATGTTCGTCAAGGGTGACGACGACATCGACTTCCGCTACGTTGCCGAGGTGATTGATATTGGCCGCGCCGCGAATGTCGATCATATCGGGTTGATGACACCGAAAATCATGGTTGGCGAGTAAAATAGTTCTGGCGCTGACCGATTGGGAATCTGAGTAAACAAGGAGTATTAAGCGATGTCAATGACAACAGGGGGCGGGGGAGGTTACTCGTCCGACATCAATGTTACCCCGATGATCGACATTCTACTGGTGCTGCTGATCATCTTCATGGTCATCGTGCCGGTGACGCCCAAGGGCCTGGATGCGCTGGTGCCTCAGCCGCCCAAGACTCCGCAGCAAACAAACCCCACCGATCGCACGATCGTGGTGCAGGTTTTGCATGAGCCGGGCAAGGTTCCGTCGTACAAGATCAACGAGACCGATGTATATAATGGCGTCGGCGGCCCGGCGGCCCAGAAAGAACTGCAAGCCCGCCTAACCGAAATCTACGCCAATCGTGCCGAGCGCATCATGTTCGTCAAGGGCGACGACAATCTTGACTTCCACTACATCGCCGAAGTGATCGACATCGGCCGCTCAGCGAACGTGGACCACATCGGTTTGATGACGCCGAAGATCATGGCCGGCGAGTAACGGGTTGCTGTGGGGTTGCTTCCCCTTGAGGGGGATGTGTGCGCGCACGGCCGGCAAAGACCTCTGGTTCCTGGTTTCAGGCTCCGGATTCGGTCGAATGACGGCAGCGCAAAAGAGAGCGCACTCAAGTTCAGGCTGGCTAAATGGATGGATGGGGAGGGTTTGGATCCCCGTTAAATCCAAGGGTGCCAGCTCCGTCCGGGGCAGTTAATCCGGGTGGAAAACGGGAGTACAATTTTTTTGTACTGGTTTCGGCATCTCCCGCCCGAGGCCAGCACGAGATAAGATTCCAGGCCCGCGGCCGATAGGCGCTCGCTTGAAGGAGAAGGATACGAAGATGAATGGACCCGCACGAATTACGGCGCTCGCAGTTGCTTTGGCCGGCATGGTGCTTTCCATGAGCGGGTGCAACCGCCTCGCAGCCCGTGACCAGTTGAACAAGGGAGTGGAAGCATACAAGGGCGCTCACTACGAGGAGGCGATCGGGCACTTCCAGAAAGCTACCCAGCTCGATCCGACTTTGCCCATGGCGAAGAGTTACCTGGCCACCGCACTGGCCCAGAACGTGGTTCCGGGACTGGATACGCCGGACAATCTGAAGAGCGCGCAGCAGGCGATCGATATCTTCCAGGAGGTTCTGGACAAGGACCCGCACGATATCAATAGCATGAAGCAGATTGCGGGCATCGACTTCAGCATCAAGAAGCTGGATGAGGCCAAGGACTGGCAGAAGAAGGTGCTGGCCGAGGATCCGAAAGATCCCGAGGCGGCTTATACGGTGGGCGTCATCGACTGGATGCAGGCGCACCAGAACACCCTAACTGCACTGGCATCCGCGGGCGTCAACGACGACGGCGAAGGAAACGTCAAGGCGCCCAAGAATGTCATGGAGCCGCTCAAGGCGAAGAACGGCCCGCTGGTCGACGAGGCATTGCAGTATCTCAACCAGGCCGTGGAAAACCGGCCCAACTACGACGATGCCATGGCCTATCTGAACCTGATCTACCGGCGCAAGGCCGATGTGGATTTTGGCAACGATGCGGCTCGCAAGGACGACGTCGCCAAGGCCGAGGAATGGCGCACCAAGGCGATGGGTACGCGCAAGGCCAACGAAGAGAAGAAGAACGCCGGGCCGGGCGGCATCACCATGGACTCCAGCGGCAACCTCAAGTAAGCTCCAGCGTTTCCGGAAAAATAAAGACGGCCTCCGCACTGTGCGGGGGCCGTTTTACGTTGATCGGCATGATGGCGTGCGCCTTCGATTGGAGGCAGGAGACTCAGGCTTCGAGTAGAGGAAGCCGCCGAAAACAATTGAATGTAAGAGTGAAGAAACCGGTTCTTTGGAACCGCTTCAGGCCATGGGGCATGCTCAGCGAGCTTGTCAGATGACCCGCTCATAGCGACAAGTGCCGCGATGAACGGGCACAGTCCAAGATACTGTGAAATCCGAGATACCGTGAAGCTCAGGATACCGCTATGGGTGGGCCTGCTGCACAATCGGACCGCGCTCCGGCGCTGCTTATTGCGCGCCCTGCTTGAGAATCTGGTCGGCAAAGTAATTGTGTACCTTGGCCTCGTTGTGGAGCACCTCAAAATAGGCGTTTGTCAGCAATTGCGAGTGGTTCTCGCGGAGACCCTGGCGGATGACCTGCTGCACGCGCGGGTCATTCAATTCGCGCTGGCCGGCCGGCTCGCGCCCGACCAGTTTGTAGATCGCGTATCCCATTACCCGGTGGCCGGGGGGGGCATCGTAGACGGGAAGGATGTCGGTGATCTCTCCCGGCTTGAGCTTGGACACGACGGCGTAAACGTCCGCTTCGGCGCGTAATTGCGATTCGGGGATAAAGCCCATGTCGCCGCCGTTCGAGGCCGTACTGGGGTTCTCTGAGTATTTCATGGCCAAATTGCTGAAGTCTTCGCCGCCAATCAGTTCAGCGCGCAGTGCCTGGATCTTCTTCTTTGCGTCGGCGTCGCTGGATGCCTTGTTGTTCTCGAGGTTACCGGTTTGCTGCGCGGGCACGCTGGTGACCGCAATCTGCGCCAGATGATACTGCGGCTCGATCAGGTTGAACTCCGACTTGTGCGCCGCATAAAAGCCATTGATCTCCGCGTCGGTGATGGTGATCTTCGACTCGATTTCCTTGTTCAGCAGCTTGGTCTTGGTCAAAGAGCGGCGAATCTCCCGCTTCAGATCGTCCATGGTGAGGTTGCGTGCCTGGAGCTGCTTCTCCCACTCCTCCGGGGTGGTGGGCACCTTCATCTCGGTGATTTTGGCGTTGACATCGTCGTCGCTGGCGGCCAGGTTGAGCTTGACTGCGCGTTGCCAGAGGATCTCGTCATCGATCATCTGGCGCAGGATATTGAGGCGCACGATGTCGGCCTGTTCGGGGGAGGGCTTGGGGGCGCTGTCGTTGAGACTGGCCTTGTAATACCTCTCCAGATCCGAACGCAGAATCTCTTTGCCGTTCACGGTCGCGATGACGTCGGGAGAGGGCGAGCGATGACATCCGCTGACTACGGCCAACGGAGCTCCAAAGCAAAGAACAATGACGGCCAAACGAAACGGCGTGCGGCAAAGAGCTCTTATCTGCAACCTGGTATCCCCCATCGGGACGCGAAAGTCCCCGGCAATCAAGGATAAATCCCAAGGCCAGCATCGCGATACGCAATTTACAAGTGCAACCGCGAATTGCCGCTGCCGCCCAAAGCAGAGCGGGCCTGGCGGAAGAGCGAAAACCGGAGGCTTACTTGCCGCTCCCCGGAATCTGCGCCGGCGCCGCGGGCACTTCCACGCCGGCGTCGCGCAAGGCGCGGTCGATCACCATCCACACCTGCTCCTGTGGCAGGGCGCCATCAAATCGCTCGCCATTGACGAAGACGTAGGGCGCCCCCTCTATTCCCAGCGAAGAAGCTTCCTTGGACGAGGCGCGCACCTGGGTCTCATCCTGCTTGGCAAGGCATGCGTCCAGTTTGGGGGCGTCGAGCTTGCTGAGCGTGGCCTCCTGGCGGGCGATGCGATCCAGGGCGGCAAAGCTTTTGGTCAGATCCCGGCTATCGCCGTTCACCTCCTGGCCGTGGGAGTGCAGGTAATCCACGTAGGACCAGTAGACATCTCCGCTCTGGTCGGCCAGGCAGTTGGCATCCACGGCAGCGTGCATGGCCCAGGGGTGCATATCGGCAGGCAGCGGGTTGTCCTTGTAGATAAAACGCACCTTGTCTTTGTAGTGCTCCAGGGTGGCCGGAAAGAGCTCCTCGTGCAGCCGCGCGCAGTAGGGGCATTCCAGATCGTCAAAGTTGATCACCGTGACCTTGGCCGAGGGGTTGCCGCGAATGGGCCGGCCGGCGACGTCGATCGAGAAGTCCGGGTCGTTGACCAGATCGAACTTCTCCAGCCGGGCCAGCGTCTTGCCGTCGGTCGAGATCAAAAAGTCCATCACCTGCTGCTTGGCCCCATGCGAAAGCGTGACGGGCAGCGCGTCAAAGCCGGCGATCTGGCTTGGCTTGCGCGCGCCGATGGTTACTGCGACGTCCTGGGGCACGTTGTACTGGGAGCGAACCGTGGTCTCGATGCGGCGGCTTTGCGCCAGGTCCGGCGCGGCCTGCGGCGCGGTTTGAGCCTTGCAGCCCACGGCCAGGCCTACAACGAGCAGGCCGGTGATCAAGTGAATGCGTGACAAAAGTAAACCCTCTATGAAAAGGATACTCCACCCCGCACGCCACCTGCGCCACCTGCCGTGGGGCCAGACGCTCGCTCTTCGCTCGCATGAGGTTCGAGGCCTCCCATCCTTGCGCCAGAAAAAAGGCGCAAGGGTGAGGTGCCTGCACGGTATTTTCGCTTTGGGCGGTGGCGCAGTTTCCGAATGGCGACCAACCGGCCGGATTCTCCTTTACGCTCGCCGGCGGTGGGCTGAGAGACTGATCCAGGCTTAGTACAATACGCCGGTTTTGTTCGCGTCTAGCGGCCGTGCGCTTTGGCGTTCTTTCGGGCGGAGCCGATATTGATGATCGCGAGATTGTCGTCAAGCGATTGGGCAAATGTGTCGTCAGTAGGATGGAGGAATCCGCTGCCGGGATACAGCCGGATGAGGCCGATAATCTCGCCCGTTTTAGCGTCGGCCATCGTGATGAAAACATCGGCGGCTTCCGCGGGACCACCAATGAGCAAGTTCATTCCAGCACGGCCATCGGTAAGAACCTGGCCCATGCCCTGGACGAAGACCAGGATGTCGGATTTCTCGGAGCATGGCAGCATTCCGACCTGGTCTCCGAGAGTGTAAGCCGACTTGGCGATTCGCCCCGGCTTCTTGTACATCAAGGGCGCGACGGAGTGGAGTTTCTCCTGGACCTGGGAGATCACCCCGCTGATTTCGGCGTCAGACGCGCCGCTCGATAACGGATTGGTGGCGGAATTGATCGCGATGCCATCGGTCTTGAGGTGAGACTCGACGAGAGCTTCAAGGTCTTCGGCCCAGGCCTCGGACTCCTTGGTCATTCCTTCGGCCCCTTTCATCCCGATCCTGGTGAGATAGGCCTGAGATGGCATCATACAGGCAGAATGGATTTGGAACTTGCCGGAACTAACCTTGTGCTGCGCGTAGGACGAATCAATCCGAAGTGATATGCCTGAGGCGGTTTGAGCGGAAAGGCATACAAACATGGCGGCCGCGAAGGCCGACAAGATTCGGCATCTAAACTTCATCAGAATCCCCTTTCGAGAGAAAGTTGCGGCAAGAGCCGCCAAAACAAGCGGGGCCAAGATCAATGCGGCAGCGCGGCCTGAGGTTTTTCGACTTCGGCGAGGCGCCGCCCTATGCGGAGCCGATCGAGGCTGGTGTCAGCCACCAGTTGGAGATAATGCCTGTAATTGAGTGCTGCATCAGCAAAGCGGGACTCATCCTGGTAGAGGAAACCGAGTTCGCGGTAGGCGAGCGCATACTGAGGGTCACTTTCAATCGCTGCAAGGAAGGCCTTTTCCGCTTTCGCTCGGTTTTCTTTGAGCGTCGCCTGGCTCTCGGGAGTGTTCAGCAAGGCTTTTTGTTCCTCCTGCTCGCTCATCTTCAGAACTTTCTTGCGCTGCCTATCCTCGCCCTCGGGGGTAAGCTCGTCGGGCGTCGGAACAGTCGTTTTGGCCCCGAGCTCGCGATAGGAGTCGCCGAGCAGCACCTGATACTGTGGAACGCCCGGAAATGCGTCCACGAGTCGAGTGGCGCGGGCCACCGCGGTGCGCGGACGACGGCTTTCGATGTCGGTGTTGATGTTGGACACGATGGCCGGCGCGACGGCGGCGATGTAGTCCTTCTTAAGCACGGTTCGCAAGCTCGCGGGCGTGTGGGTGTCGGCGAAGGCGAGAGCTTCCTCTCGCCTTTTTCTCAGATTCGGGTGATCGTGGTAGAAGGTAGGGCGGGGCTCATACTCGAGGGTTCTGTCCTGGTCGAGCAATTCGAAATCGGCGGCCATGGCGTGCGGATCGTAACCGGCAACGGTCATAGCTGCGAGCCCGTCGTGGTCGGCCTGGCTTTCCATTTCGCGCGAATATCCGTAGATACTTTCTACCAGGATGAGCGTGCTGACATTGGCGGCGGCGGCAGTAGCCAACCAGGCGCCATAACCGCCGGGCACGCAAGCGGCTGCTGCCGCAATAATCTCCGAAGCGACGGTTTTCTTGCGGATGCTTCGATTTTCGAGATAGGGGTGCCTCTCGTAGATGTGCGCCGTCTCGTGGCCCAGAATTCCAGCGAGTTGCGCCTCGTCTTCCAGAAGAGCGAGGAGGCCTGTGGTGATATAGACAGAGCCGTTGGGCAGGGCGAAAGCGTTGACCATAGGGTCGCGGAGGACCAGGAAGCGATAGGTGACTTTTTCGGGTATAGGACGGTTGCCGAGGATGCGGCTGCCCGTTGAGTCGATATATGCCTGCAGGTCGGGATCATGGAGCACCAGACCTCTCTTTTCGTACTGGGCGTCGACGGCGTCGGCCTCGGCACGAAGGTTGTTATCGACTTTTGTGAATTGGAACGCAGCGCCTGGGCCTTCAGAAACCTGGACGCTGACGGGGGCGGGCTGCGACGGAGGGGATGGCTGTTGCGCTTCCAAAGGCCCGAAGATGACGACGATGAGAATTGCCGAAAGAGTTCTGTACATCGGTCACCTTGCGGTCGCGTACGAAGAATTGGGCTAAGGAGGATCAGCACAATTGTCCCTTAGTAAGGAAGGTTTTGCAAGGCGCAGTCTCTTCCAATACAAGGTGGGCCAGAAGGATTGGTCGCACGTTGAGAAGTGAACGTCAGCGTGCATCAGGCAGAGGAGTTCAGTTTGGAGGCGATTCGCCCGATCACGCGACAACAAATTAGGCGTACCTGGCCTGTAATAGGCAAACTGGAAACCGCACCGTTATTGCAGATGGCGCTATGAGATTGTGCCGAAAAGACTGCTAATACGCCGGCGGAAGGGTGGGGTCGCGGAAGGCGGAGTTGGTGCGGCGGACATCGCCGATGGTGCCAAAGCTGGCCAGGGTAAAGCCCCATAGATATTGAGTATCGTTGCCGCGGACCGAGCCTAGATCGAGGCGCCGGTAGCCGAAGGTGAGGCCGCAGCAGTCCCAGTTGTAGGTAGCCTGCGCTCCGGCGTACTGCAACTGGCCTAGGACGAAGTCGTAACCGCCGTTGGCGGCAAAGCTGAATCCGCTGCCGGTGGGCAGGCCGTTGTTGCCGACTTTGCCGATGGAGAAGAATGGCTGCACCTGCTGGCTCTGGATGGTAGAAGCGCCGCTGCCGTTTTCATCGACGGCGTTGAGCATGGCATGGCCCACGCCCACGGTTGTGTTTCCCCAACTGTAGCCGGCAAAGAGATTGTCGGCGCCCAGCCGTCCGGCTTTGGGGTCGTAGTCCAGATCCCACTCGATGCGCAGATTGTCGATGGCCTCGAAGCGCAGCCGCGAAATGACAGGCGAGAGGTTGCGCGGCGAGGTAAGGAAGGCGATGGCGCTCAGGTCCAGCGTGGAGTCGGAGACGTTGCGCCGGTTGGGAATGAGCGCGCCACCGAATTTGGGATCGATGAAGTACTCTTGCGCGATCTGCCAACTGGCCCACTCGCGGGGCTGCGGCGGGCAGCCTGCGGGACCAGCGTCAGCGTCGGCGGCAGCACAGGGCTGGTTGCCGGCGCGGCGCAGAAAAAGGCGCTGGGTGAGAGAGAAACCCACTTCGTTGGTGTTAGTGGCGATATCCGTGGTATCGATCAGCAGCACGTTCCGCGCCTGCGCTCCGATGCCGGTCACGTACCGGTAGGTGATCTCAGGCTCGATCACGTGGCGCAGTTCGCGATTCCAGCGGGTGAGGGTGAAATCCCGCTCCAGGGCAGGCGGCCGGAGGTCGACCGAGACTTCCACATCGCTGCGGTTGAGCGGGTCGTGGCTGATGGCCGGTGTGCCGCCGTTGATCCCTTGCAGATCGGGGGTCTGGCTGATGGTGTAGGCCGTCTCGCGCAGCGCGGCCTCGGCCAGCACGCTCCAGCCCCCGGCCGAGAGCGGCAAGGAGAGATGAGGGTAGAAGTCGATGCGGCCGGCGTTGCGGGCGTGGAAGCTGGTGCCGGTTGGGATGCTGGCGGGCTCTGAGCGTGTGAGGTAGCCGAGCGACGATCCCAGGCCCCAGTAGAGCCAAGACGAGCCCAGCGGCCGGTCGAGCACGTCGAAGCGCAGATTAGGCAGATGAAGTATCCGCGCCTCGTCGCCATCGCTGGAGCTGGCATAGGTCTCAAAGCGCTCCAGCGAGGCGGAGGGCACAAAGCCGTTGTGCGCGTGGGTAAGCGCGACGCTGCTCTGCACCTCGGAGTTGACCGCCTGAGAGTAGGTGTCGTTGAAGACCAGCCGGTAGATATAGCACGAGAGGTATTCCACGTTGCCGGAGAGACGCGTCTCGGAAGTGAGATCTTTGCGGCCGAGAGCATTCACGTCCACACCCCCCTGGTTGACAGCCCCAGTGCTGGTCGGAGTGGGAAGACAATTGGCGGTTGGGGTGCCGCTGGGCGCCGGCACAAAGCCGCGGTCGAACAAGGCATTCACGCGCAAGGTCAGATGGTCGAGTCCTGGGCCCTTGTAGCGGAAGTCGCCGTTGGGGGCCCAGCCTCGTTTGCTGTAGTACTCCGAACCAACAATCATGTCCGTGCTGCGGTTGATCGCCCAATAGACCTGCTCGCCAAAGGTATAGCCCCGGATCGAAGAGTAATTGCTGGGCAGAATGGGGAAGAGAAATCCGCTCTCGCGGCCGGTTTCGTCGGTCGGATGGCGAAGGTAGGGCAGGTAAAAGACAGGCATGCCCAGAAACTTGAAGAGCATATTAGCCGAGGAGGCGCTGCCCTCCTCCAGCCGGATGCTTCGAGAGATCAATTGCCAGTCGGGGCGGGGCAGACGGCAGTTGGTCATCGTGCCATCCACGATGCGGTAGTGGCCCTCGCCGGTCTCCAGCAGAACCCTGCCGGTAAAGAGGAAAGGATTGGCCGTGGAATATACCGACGTGCGGCCGAGCGTGCGGACACCCTGCGAGCCATGCACATTGAAATAGCGCGCAGTGTGCATATTGAGCCGCATGTCGCCGCGCGAGGCATAGATGAGAACATCGTTGGGACCACCCGCCACCTGCAGGTTGCCCTCCGCCTCCAGCTCTGTGGTGGATTGGTGGTAGACCACCTTGTCGGCGCGCAGAATGTAGTCGCGGTAGTGGACTACCACATCGCCGGTGAGCGTCCAGGTGTCGCCTACGCGGCTCTGGTTTTTGGCCTCCCACTCGACCGGTACGCCGCTCGGGGGCGCAGGCTCCGGCTGGGCCACCGGCAGCGTCTCCTGGCCAGGGTCGTCCGGCAGATCGGATGCCGGTGAATTGGGAGGAAGCCCGGCGCTGGCCGGCTCCTCGGCCGGCGGAGGTGCCGCATTGGTCAACGCCTGCCCCCTGATTTGCAGGTGACAGAGGGCCAGCATCGTGATAAACACTATAGTGCGAGGACGCATCCCAGGGACCAAGGTCAGCATAGCAAAACAGGCTGCCTTGGATGGGAAGCGCGCCGCGCTGCTCTGGCAGAAGCCAAAAGTCGGATGGTGCTAAAACGCGCTCGGGTCCCGCGACCTGATTGCGCGAAAGGGGTGCATTCGTCTTCCTCCGCGTAACCTCCCTTCTTTCTTGATCGCAACGTCCGAGAGTGCCGCATCGACGGGGCATCAAGGACCGAAACAGCCGTTCTGGGCTCAATCGCCGGCCCGGATGGCGCGTAAGAAGGGAATCTGGAGCCTTGAGCACAACTTTTGTAGGCCAGCCCGATACCACATGTTCCTGGAAACAGGAAGTGAGCCTGCGCATCGCCGCGCACAAGAGCCGGAGATGCCAGTCCACGACGAAGCCGGCCGAGCCAGTTGCCGCATGGACTGCGGCCAGCAGCCGCGCCGCCCAGGCCGCTGCCCGCGTGGCCGCGCGTTATGCCCAAGCCCCCAGCTATAGCCAGATGCAGTTGGCCGAAGCTACCCCTGCCCCGCGCGCCGCAGCGATTGCGACTCCTGCTCCTGATGCCGCGGCGAAGTCCGCTATCGCGGAGTTGCCCGTCACATCCGCAGCCCCTCGACTCTCGGAGCCTGCGGTCAACTCTGGCGAGGTCCACTCTGTCGTGGAGCATGCGCGCACCACTGCGCGGGATTTGGTGCCACCCATCGCGCCGTTCCATCCTGCCGCACCCTCCTCGCTTGAGGATTGGGAGAACGAATGCGCCCATGGCTGCTGGGAGCCGGATCTTCGCTTGCGTCCCCTCGCACCGGTCCCAGCCCCAGTCCCGGCACAAGCTCCAATTCCAATCCAGGTTGCCCATGCGGTTTCGATCTCCGCAGCAGAAGGCGCGTTGCGCTCCACGGCAGGGCGTGCCTCCGTGGCCCTCTTATCACCTGAACCCGTATCCACAGCCGATCCCAGGTGGGAATGGCCAGAATCGCTCGTGGATCCCTCCGACAGCGAGGAGATCCGGCCTGTCGAGCCCGATCTGCCCATTCATGCCAATCTCATCGAGTTTCCGCGGGAGCTGGTGGCTACCCGCAAGATTCGCCCCCGGCGGGCGGAAGGACCCTTCGCAGCGGCACGATCGGAGATGCAATTGAGCATCTTTGAAGTGGACCCCGGCGCCATCTCCAACCGTCCCGAGTCCTTCGGCGCCGCGGCGACGGCCGTCTGGCCAGAGCCAGCCTGGGCGGAGATCGAACTGGAGCCTCAGGACGAGGTCGAGTCCCAGCAGACTTCACCCTTGCCGCTGGAGCTTGAAGTTGCACCCCTCAACCGCCGAGTGGTGGCGGCCCTGACGGACAGCGCGCTCATCGCCGGCGTTGTCCTCGGTCCGGCTTTCATGGTCTCTGCCAGGATCGGTCATCCACCGGTGACGAAGATCATGGAACTCGGTGCGGTTTCGGCGATTCTGCTTGCCGGTCTGCTTTACCACACGCTCTTCCTCACCCTCGCGGGTACGAGCCCGGGCATGAGGTTCGCCGGCATCTCCCTTTGCACCTTCGACGGTCAGATCCCGACACGCGCGCAGTTGCGCAGCCGCCTGGGCGCGCTGCTGCTCTCTCTGGTTCCGGTGGGTCTGGGCATCGCCTGGGCGCTTTTCGACGACGGCCACTTGAGCTGGCACGACCGGCTTTCGAGGACGTATCTGCGGGAGAACTGAGATCGGGAGAGAGCGATGCCGAATCAGGTCTACTGAGTCATCAGCAATGGAAAGAGGGTGCGCCTGCACACCCTCTCGCTTACAGGCTCAGATGGAATCAATAGATTAAGATTTTACGATCATGCCGGAGGGCTTGTTCCTTAGAAACACCACCAACGCAAAGCCGATAAGCCCTGTTCCCAGCAAAATGAGAGATGAGGGTTCCGGGGCTGCGGTGAAATTGGCCGTGAAGTCAACTCCCGCGCCATTAAGGTCGGTTTGCGCGTCGATGACGGTCAGTGTGTTTGTTCCGGTAAGCAACGGGACATAGGCGAATGAGACCGTGTCCACAGCGCCGCAACTGGGCACAGCATCCGTTCCATTCGCATTTCCAGAGGCGCAATGCCCGTCGCCGCCAACGATGGCAAAGGGCACAAGAATCAACTCATCGGCGGTCCCCGCGTCAAGGATCACCTCAGCCGTATCGTCGGCCATGATACTGATGCTGCCGTAATACGATTTTGGTCCGCCAACGGCGGTAAAGGTCGTCACGTAGTAGTAGAAGTCGTTTGCATCGCATGAGCTGCCGGAACAAGAGGTGCCCGCCGACGAGGTATTTGAGACCCAGCTTGTCCCGCTGATAGCTGTGGACCAGCCTCCGGCGGCGATACCATACGAGGTTTTTGAAGCGCTGTTGGCAGAGGCGGCAGTTGGGGCTGACAACGCTACATAATTGGGCAGTGCTGGGGTGTTTGCCAGGAAGTTGGCATTCAGCGCGCTGTATCCGAGGTACTCCAAGGCACCGTCTGTGTGGGTGGTGGAGGAGCCCGCGGCGCTAGCGAGGGTGATTGAGTCTGCCTTTGCCGTTGGCACAAGTACGAACAGCAACGCAGATAAAAGACCGAACTTGAGAATCACCTTCATCTTTCCTCCGTACAATTCACTTGCCGGCAACTCGCAGTCTCCACTCTTGCGCGAAGGCTAGCGCCGAATCTCTTTTCGCGGCTGCCTTTGTAGCTTTGGTTGCATCTTCCTGGGGCAAGTCGGGGGGAACAAGCCCCATGCTCATCGAGGTGTGCTGAGGGTTAACCGGGATTCATCTCGATGGTATTACCTAAGTCATATGCAAATGGCGTGCCAAACATGAATATGTAGAATCAGAGGTTTATAATCCAGCCGAATCGAATTATGCAAAGTGCTGCACATAAATGCACCAGAAAACTCTCCTTTTGACCGGGGTTCGATCCAGTTGAATTTAAGACACTTGCCTTCGAATGAATTGATGCGTTGAGATGCTTGACCCTCGACGATAGGTCGCACTCGACTCTCGGCAGCGAAAGAAGAAAAGAAGGGCGGCAGCCCGGTTTCCAGCCTTGGAGGTTGATGGCTGGAACCGAGGATCCGGGTGTGGCTGCCGCCAACTCAAGGTGGTCTACGAGTGCGCGACTCGTAGCGCATGCCGGGCGACCGGATGGTTTTTGCCAGCTAAGCTTCTTCCGGATTGCATTTCGCCCTCCATCCGGAATTGGCGGATCATTCCATCCAGGTCGCCGGCCAGCGATGCCAGGTTTTTCAGGGCCTCAACAGCTTCTTCGGCAGCTTGCGCACTCTCGATTGTCAATTGAGAGATCTGACCGGCAGACTCGGAGATCTCGCCTGAGGCGGAGGTCTGCTCGGTGGCGGCGGTAGCGATCAGGTGGATCTGGTGCTCAACCTGCTTGGATGACTCGATAATCGCCTCCAGGCTTTGGCGCGCGTGGGAGGTTTCTCCCATCCCGGTCTCCACAGCCGAGCGGCTCTCCTGCATCACCTGAAGGGTTTCGCGGGTTTCTTCCTGGATGCTGCGAATGGTGCCTGAGATCTCTTCGGTAGCGCCCTTGGTGCGCTCGGCCAGGCGGCGAACCTCACCGGCGACGACGGCGAATCCGCGGCCATGTTCACCGGCGCGGGCCGCTTCGATGGCCGCATTCAGGGCTAGCAGGTTGGTCTGCTCGCTGATCTCCTGGATGACGTTGACCACCTTGCCGATCTCTTCGGAGCGGTGGGCCAGTGAGGTCATCTTGCTGGAGACCGAGTTGGTTGCCGATGCAATCTTCTCCATGGTCGTTGCGGCGGCCTGCATCACCGCCCCGCCCTGATTGGCGGTCTCGGCGGAGAGCCGGCTTGAGCTGGCGGCGCTTTCCGCGTTGTGGCTGATCTCGCCGATGGTTGCGGTCATTTCCTGTGCCGCTGCGGCGATCTGGTTGGTCTTGCTGGATTGCGCATGCGCATTACCGGCCGACTGTACGGCGCGGGAGCTGATCTCGGTGGTGGCGGCGGAGAGCGTATCGGCGCCCTGAGCTACGGATTGCAAGACGTTGCGGATGGAGTCCACGCTGGCGTTGAACGCTTCGCCAACGCGGCCGATCTCATCGGTTCCAGTCACCGTAACGTACGCTGTCAGATCTTTAGCCGCCAGAGCTTCGAGTGCGGCCATCACCCGTGCCAATCGCGGTGCGATCTCGCGCGTAAGCACTGCCCCGATGAGCGCGCAGAGAAGAACGATCAGCAGGGTGACTCCTGACGTGATCCAGAGGGCGTGGATGCTGGCGCTGGTGGCGGCGGAGGCTCTCTCCATCCCCAGCTTCGCATGGACACCAAATCCCCCGTCAGTCGCCGAGAGGGCGTCAGCCAGCGCCTTCATCGTTGTCTCCGACAAGAGGAGGTCCACGGCATCGCCTATCTTGCCGGCGGTCGCCAGAGTGATTCCGCGATCGCTCGCATCCTGATATATCTTGATGGCCGAGACGAATTGCAAGTAGTGTTCTCGCTCCTGAGGGACGATAAGAGGCTCCATCGCACTCAATGCATCCCGGTAGTCGGAGATGGCCTTTTGGCGCTTCGAGTTGTGGTCCGCCGTGCAGGCCTGCGTCTGGCACAGCAGCATCTCGATCGACTCCCGGCGTTCCGAATTGACGCCCGCGCGAATATCGCCGATGTGAATCAACGCAGGAAGATGGGTGGCGCTGACCATAGCGCTCTTCTCGGCGATGTTCCGGAAGGTGAGAAGCGTGTAGGCGCCCAGCAGGATGCACAGGCAGCAGACAATGCCGAAGGCGAAGATGAACTTGCGAGAGACGGGGAGGTTGCGCAGCCACTGCATGGCGGAACCCTTTCTTGTTCAGAAGCTATACGGGGGGTTCATCGGCGGAATCCGGGCTGACTTGAGGTCCTTGATTTTGAATGAGCCGGCGGCAGGTCGTCGCCACTGTGGCCAGGGAACCGCGAAGAACCTCGACCGAGGCCGCTTGCCGAAACCAGAGCAACTCGATATTCTTGGGCCGCGCCTGCCTTCCCTTGAGAGAAAGCGGTGCAGAATTGAGGTTTCCATGCAGGATTTGCGGCCGATCATTCATCGCGGAGTTCTCGCGATGACCCTCGTTTTCCTAGTTTCTTCGGGAGCAATTCGCCTGGCTGGGCAGACCGTTCCGGCCGCACCTTCGCCGCCTCCGCCGGTCTTCCAACCCACGCCGGAGCAGTTGGCGATCCAGGCCGCTTCAGAGAAGGATCACCAGCGGGTCATGGACCAGCTGGGGATCAAGGAACTGCGGCGCGGGGCCGACGGCGACCCGAAGTCACCCAATGCGGCCAACTACGACGAGTCGAAGGCCGACGTCTTTCCCACGCTGCCTGATCCGCTCGTGCTCGACAACGGCCAGCGCGTGATCTCGGCTGAAATGTGGTGGACCAGGCGCCGTCCGGAGATCGTTGAAGACTTCGACCGCGAGATCTACGGTCGCATGCCCGCCAACCTTCCCAAAGTGAATTGGGAGGTGGTGAGCACCATTCAGGAGAAGAACGGCGACGTCCCGGTGGTGACCAAGAAACTGGTGGGCCACGTGGACAACTCGTCTTACCCTGCGATCAAGGTGGATATTGACCTGACACTGAGCACACCGGCCAATGCGACAGGCCCCGTTCCGGTGATCATGGAGTTCGGACTCAGCAAAGAAGTCATGGCTATGCTGGCCAAGCGCTTTCCGCAGTTCGCTGCCGGCGCCGGTCCTGGGCCGACATGGCAGCAGCAGGTACTGTCCAAAGGATGGGGTTATGCCGAGCTGATTCCGACCAGCTATCAGGCGGACAATGGCGCCGGGCTGACCGAGGGCATCATCGGCTTGGTAAACAAAGGCCAGCCGCGCAAGCTGGACGACTGGGGCGCGCTGCGGGCCTGGGCCTGGGGCGCCAGCCGCGCCTTGGATTATTTTGAAACCGACAAGGCCGTGGACGCGAAGCAGGTGGGCCTCGAGGGACACTCCCGCTATGGAAAGGCCACTCTCGTCACCATGTCTTATGAGCCGCGGCTGGCCATCGCTTACGTCAGCTCATCCGGAGAGGGCGGCGCAAAGCTCTACCGTCACCTCTTCGGCGAGACGCTGGCGAATGTGGCTGGAACGAACGAGTATCACTGGATGGCCGGCAACTTCCTTAAATATGCCGGGCCGCTGACGCCGGGAGATCTTCCGGTAGATAATCACGAGCTGATCGCACTTTGCGCGCCGCGGCCGGTCTTCATCTCCGGCGGGGCCACGGATGGTGACGGCTGGGTCGATGCCAAGGGGATGTTCCTGGCCGCAGCCGGCGCGGGGCCGGTCTACAAACTGCTTGGCAAACGGGACCTGGGAACGACTGTGTTTCCGCCGATTGAGACGACTCTAATTGACGGCGACGTGGCCTTCCGGCAGCACTCGGGCGGACACACGCCGGGGCCGAACTGGCCGACGTTCATTACATTTGCGAGCCGGTATCTGCACGCGCCGGCGGGGAAGAGCACGCCCTAGGAAGAGGCTTGCGGAAATCGCGAATCGAGGTTCGTGGTATCCCACCCTTTCCGCGATAAGACTGCGGAAAGGATGGGGCACCCAGCTTATCGAATTAATTACCTGCAAGGTTTTGAAAACATAAATAGGGGGGTAGGGGGTGGGGCAGGGAAGCTGGAAGAGAATGCCTCGTGGCTGTGTTGACTTTTCATTCCAGGATTATGCGCTGGTGGGTGATAATGTTTTGCAAATTGCTTGGAGGAAATGATGGCGGATTGAGGTTCGTGGTATCCCAGGTCTCAAATGCGAGACCTGGGCCACCCAGATTCAGTGGTCAGATCTGAGCCACCCGCCGCCACAATCGCCCTTCCCGATCCCAATACGAAGAACGGATACATTGCCGTGTTTCCCATCCTCTCCGCTTTTTCCTGCGGAGAGGATGGAGCACCTGCGCATGCCTGCTAGCCCCTACGGCACAAACAAGCCCAGCCGCACATGCCACTTGGTGCGCTGGCCGGGCTTGAGCGTTACCATGCCGGTGTCGGTCGAGCCCCATTCCTGGCCGAAGGGGTCGCCGAAGTTATATTGATGTTCGACGGCCACAAAGTTCCTGGTCGGCGGAGCGTAGACCTGGATGGCCTTGATCTCGGGCGAGAGACCCTCGGTGCTGACGCCATAGTGCGCGGCCAGGTCCATGATCCGAACGGTCGCGGCCTTCTTGTCCCAGTGGAGGCTGCTCCAGTTGTCGTCAAAGAAGTGATCCCCGAGCGGTGCTCCGCCGACCCCGCGCAGATCGAACTTCGTGCCATCCACGGGCGACACCTTGCCGGTGGGGAAGACGTTGTCGTAGTTGTCCACCTCGGCCACCTTGTCGGCCGG
>Ga0181529_10003067_pt1 | contig 19410 bp, 17 predicted proteins | sample PEATcosm2014_Bin_36_FD_119763 | JGI IMG/M metagenome (GOLD analysis project Ga0181529, IMG submission 119763) | Peatland microbial communities from MTU Mesocosm Facility, Houghton, MI, USA - PEATcosm2014_Bin10_30_metaG | ecosystem: Environmental > Terrestrial > Soil > Wetlands > Peat | place... | reverse complement strand
GCCGAATTCGCCCATGGCGCGCGCGTCGCACAGCAGCACGCCGTAGAGCAGCGCCCATTTGACGTTCGGCAGGGTCACGGTGAGGAACGTCTTCCAGCCGCTCGCCCCCAGGGTCAGCGCGACTTCTTCCTCCGCCGAACCCAGTTGCTGCATCAGCGGAATGAGCTCACGCGCGACGAAAGGGAAAGTGACGAACAGCGTCGCGAGCGCGACGCCTGGCAGCGCGAAGATGACGTGCAGGCCGTGCGCGGCCGCCCACGGCCCGAGCACCCCTTGAGCGCCGAACGTCAGCACGAAGACGAGACCGGCGACCACCGGCGACACCGACAGCGGCAGGTCGACGAGGGTGATCAGTAGGTTCTTGCCGACGAAGTCGAACTTGGCGATCGCCCAGGCCGCGGCGATTCCGAACGCGGCGTTGAGCGGCACGACGATCGCCGCCACCGTGAGGGTGAGCGCAATCGCGGCGCGCGCGTCGGGGTCGAGGAACGCCGCGACATAGGCGGCGGGGCCGTGCGACAGGGCTTCGGAGAAGACGATCGCCAGCGGCAGGACGAGGAACAGCGTCAGGAAGGCCAGCGCGACGGCGATCAGCAACCGGCGGACGCCGGTCGATTCGCTGGCGACCGCGCGCGGACTCAGCAGGACGGTCGGGACGCCGATCTCAGACATCGCCGAGCCTCCGGCGGCTCCAGGCGTGAAGGAGGTTGATCGTCAGCAACATGACGAAGGAGACGGCGAGCATGATTGCGGCGACGCCGGTCGCCCCCGCGTAGTCGTATTCCTCGAGCTTGACGATGACGAGCAGCGGCGCGATTTCGGAGACGTAGGCGATGTTTCCGGCGATGAAGATCACCGAGCCGTATTCGCCGACGCCGCGTGCGAAGGCGAGCGCGAGGCCGGTGAGCAGGGCAGGGACGAGCGGCGGCAGCGCGACGCGCAGGAGGGTCCGCAAGCGCGAGGCGCCGAGCGTCGCCGAGGCCTCCTCCAGCTCCTTGTCCAGCTCTTCGATCAGCGGTTGGACGGTGCGGACGACGAACGGCAGGCCGACGAAGGTCAGCGCGACGAGGATGCCCCAGCGGGTGAAGGCGATCTTGACGCCGATCGCGGCGAGCGGCGCGCCGAGCCAGCCGTTGGGCGCATAGAGCGCCGCGAGCGCGATGCCGGCGACCGCGGTCGGCAGCGCGAAGGGAAGATCGACCAGCGCGTCGACCAGCCGGCGGCCGGGGAAGCGGTAGCGGGTCAGCGTCCAGGCGACGATCGCGCCGAAGACGACGTCGATCAGCGCGGCGGCGAACGAGACGCCGAAGGTCGTCTTCAGCGCCGCCAGCACGCGCGGCTCCGTCGCGACCGCCCACAGGCCGGCAAGGCCGAGCGACGAGGCTTTGGCGATCAGCGCGCCGAGCGGCAGCAGGACGATCAGCGTCAGGTAGACGAGCGTGAAGCCGAGCGCCGGCGCGAAGCCGGGCAGCGCGCTCGGCTTCTTGAACGCGGCGCCGGCGATCGACAGGGTCATGAGGTCGGCGCGCGTCGTATTTGGACAGCGCTGCTCTCAGTCGTGATCGCGAGCGACAGCGAAGCGATCCAGACGAAGCGACCGCCGCAATCCCTGAGTCTGGATTGCTTCGCGTTGCTCGCAATGACGGTGGAGATGATTCGACGGGAACGGGCCATGTTCTAGTGCCCAGCCTTCTGGATCTGGTCGAACACGCCGCCGTCGGCGAAGTGGGTCGCCTGCGCCTTCTTCCAGCCGCCGAAGGCGCCGTCGACGGTGACGAGGTTGAGCGTGGGAAAGCGCTTCAGATCGTCGGGATTGGCGAATTCGGGATGAGCGGGGCGGAAATAGGCCTTGGCGATGATCGCCTGCGCCGCCGGCGAATAGAGGAACTGCAGATAGGCTTCCGCCTGCTTGCGCGTGCCCTTGGCGTCGACGTTGGCGTCGACCACCGACACCGGCGGCTCGGCCAGGATCGACAGCGACGGCGCGACAATCTCGAATTGGTCCTTGCCGAACTCTTCGCTGGCGAGGAAGGCGTCGTTCTCCCAGGCGATCAGCACGTCGCCGAGGCCTCTCTGGGCGAAGGTGATGGTCGAGCCGCGCGCGCCGGTGTCGAGCACCGGCGCGTTGCTGTAGATCGCCGCGACGAAGTCCTTGGTCTTGGCCTCGTCGCCGCCGAACTTCTTTTCGCCGTAGGCCCAGGCGGCGAGATAGTTCCAGCGCGCGCCGCCGGAGGTCTTGGGATTGGGGGTGATCACCGAAACGCCGGGCTTGGCGAGATCGTCCCAGTCGTGGACGCCCTTGGGATTGCCCTTGCGCACGAGGAACACGATCGTCGACGTGTAAGGCGCCGCATTGTTCGGCAGCCGCTTCTGCCAGTCGGCCGGAATCTTGCCAGTCTTGGCGGCGATCGCGTCAATGTCGGCGGCGAGCGCCAGCGTCACGACGTCGGCCTCGAGCCCGTCGATCACCGCGCGCGCCTGAGCGCCGGAGCCGCCGTGCGAATTTTGGATCGTCACCGCCTCGCCGGTCTTCGTCTTCCAGTCGGCGGCGAAGGCGGCGTTGATCGCCTTGTAGAGTTCGCGCGTCGGGTCGTAGGAAACGTTGAGCAGCGTGACGTCGGCGCGTGCGGCGCTCGTCGCGGCCGTCGCCGCGCCGACGGCTAGCGCGGCGAGCCAGCCGAGGGAACGCAAGACCGTGAGGAATTTCATGCCGACTCGCCCTTGTCCGATCGACGTCGAGAATTTTCTTAGCTATTTCTATATGCTTAGTAGATTTACTGCGCGATGGCAAGCGGACCTGTGGACGAGCGCTCGCCGAGCGCGCCGCGGCGCGCGTTTACATCGCGGCGTTCGCCCACTAGGTTGCGCCGCCAATCGAGGATTCCCTGCCGATGCGCGCCGAAGCCGAACAGCTGGTCGAGACGATCAAGCAGTCCTTAGGACTGCTGAGGAGGCATCTTTGACGTCGACTCTGCGACGCGCCGCCTCGCCGAACTGAACGCCAAATCCGAAGACCCCGAGCTCTGGACCAAGCCCGACGCCGCGCAGCAGGTGATGCGCGAGCGGACGATGCTGCAGGATCGGCTGGGATCGCTCGCCAAGATCGAGCGTGAGCTCGACGACGCCGCGACGCTGGTCGAGCTCGGCGAGCAGGAGGGCGATTCCGACACCGAGAACGAGGGTCTGGCGCAGCTCAGGGCGCTGAAGGCGGAAGGCGAGCGCCGCGAGCTCGAAGCGCTGCTGTCGGGCGAGGCGGACGGCCTGGATTCCTATGTCGAGGTGCATTCCGGCGCTGGCGGCACCGAGAGCTGCGACTGGGCGCGCATGCTGCTGCGCATGTACGTGCGCTGGGGCGAGCGGCGCAAATTCGACGTCGAAGTGCTCGAAGAGACCGCCGGCGACGAGGCCGGCATCAAGTCGGCGACCATCATGGTCAAAGGCCACAACGCCCACGGCTGGCTGAAGACCGAATCGGGCGTCCACCGGCTGGTGCGCATCTCGCCGTTCGACGCCAACGCGCGCCGGCACACCAGCTTCGCCTCGGTGTGGGTCTATCCGGTGGTCGACGACCGCATCCAGATCGAGATCAACGAGGGCGATTGCCGCATCGACACCTATCGCGCTTCCGGCGCCGGCGGCCAGCACGTCAACAAGACCGAATCGGCGGTGCGCATCACGCATATTCCGACTGGGATCATCGTCGCCTGCCAGCAGGAGCGCTCGCAGCACAAGAACCGCGCCACCGCCTGGAACATGCTGCGCGCCCGCCTCTACGAGCGCGAGCTCGAGATCAAGGAAGCCAAGGTGGCCGCCGACGCCGCCTCGAAGACCGAGATCGGCTGGGGCCACCAGATCCGCTCCTACGTGCTGCAGCCCTACCAGATGGTCAAAGACCTGCGCACCGGTCACACTTCGGGAACGCCGGCCGAAGTGCTCGACGGCGATCTCGATCCGTTCATGGCGGCCTCTCTCGCCCAGCGCCTATCGGGACGCACGGTGCAGGTCGAGGACGTCGATTAAGGCTTCGCGGTCGTCATGGCCGGGCTTGACCCGGCCATCCAAGCCGTGACGGCGACGGCTGTGCGCGGAAGCGACGAGCGCGCCGCGCTTGCTTCGGCGCCTGGATGACCGGGTCAAGCCCGGTCATCACGGCGCTAGGTAGATTGCGATTGCGAATCGCGCGCCGCGAGCCGCCACACGATCAGCGTCAGAATCACCACCGGAATCCCGATCGTCGCGGTGGCGGCGAAGAAGCGAACGTAGCCGAACGCGTCGACCATCACGCCCGACATGCCGCCGACGAACTTGCCCGGCAGCGCGTAGAGCGAGGACAGCAGCGCGTATTGCGTCGCCGCGAAGGCGGGCGAGACCAGCGACGACATGTAGGCGATCAGCGCCGCGCCGGCGAAGCCCGAGGCGAAGCTCTCGACGCTGACGGCAAGCGTCAGCAGCGGCAATTGCGCGCCCGAGGCGGCGAGAAACGCCAGCGTCAGGTGCGAGGCCGAGGCGGCGAAGCCGCCGATCAACAGGCTCGGCATCAGCCCGAGCCGCGCCACCGCGACGCCGCCGCCGAACGCGCCGGCCATCCCGATCCAGACTCCGAAAAGCTTGGAGACGGTGGCGATGTCCGACTTGGAGAAGCCGAGATCGATGTAGAGCGGATTGGCCATCACGCCGGAGACGAAGTCGGGCAGCCGGTAGATCGCCACCAGCGCCAGGATGGCGACGAGCGCGGCGCCATAGCGGCGGACGAGATCGGCGAGCGGCTCGCCGAACGTTGCGACCCGCGCCGCCGCCTCGCGTGAGGGCGAGTCGAGCTGCGGCGACAGCAGGCAGCCGCCGATGCCGACGAGCATCAAGCCCGCCATGGCGAGATAGGCGGCGCGCCAACTGACGAAATCGGCGAGATAGAGCGCGCCGGCGCCGGCGCACAGCATCGCCAGCCGATAGCCGAGCTGGTAGATCGCCGCCATCATGCCTTGCCGCTCGGCCGGCGCCGCGTCGATGCGCCAGCCGTCGATCGTCGCGTCCTGGGTCGCGGCGGCGAAGGCGGTGAGGAAGGCGAAGACGACGTTCCAGGTCAGCGTGTGGGCGGGATCGCCGAAGGCGAGGCCGGCGAGACCCAAGGCGACGCCAATCTGGGCGGCGAGCATCCAGCCGCGCCGGCGACCGAGCAGCGCGCCGAAGCCGGGCGGGTCGAAGCGGTCGATGATCGGCGCCCAGGCGAACTTGAAGGCGAAGGCGAGGGCGGCGTAGCTCATCAGCCCGATCGCCGAGCGCGACACGCCCGCCTCGCGCAGCCACACCGACTGGGTGGAGAAGATGAGCAGGAACGGCAGCCCGGAGGAGAAGCCGAGCGCCAGCATCAGCGCCAGGCGCGGATCGCGCAGGACTTGCGACAGCGGAGGCGATTGGCGATGCGGCGCGGACATGTCGGCACCATGGCGCCGCAACGGTTAACGGCAAACTGTGGGCGCGGCGAGCGCCGGTCTCGCGCAGGTCGTCGCCTCGACCGTCCCGTCACGCGAGCAGCGGCACGACGGGGATGACGACGAGGAGCTCGCCGACCCGTTCGGGGTCGTGGCGTAACACGGCGCGGCGGAACGCCGCATCCTCGGCCGGCGGCCTTTCGAAGGCTGCGACGCGGCTCTCAGCCGCGCCGGCCCAGCGCGTGCTGCTTTTGCTGTTGACAGGGTAGGGCTGGCGAAAGATAAGGCGGCCCGATAGCGCCTCGGCTTGTCCGAGGCGTTTTCGCCTCCGGCCTAGCGCCGAAGGGGGAGTGTCCCGAGCGGCAAAGGGGGCGGACTGTAAATCCGCTGGCTAAGCCTTCGTAGGTTCGAGTCCTACCTCCCCCACCATTCTATTTTCTAAGCTTGATTTTGCGCCCGAATTCGTCGCCGATGGTCGACCTTCGCGCTGCGGCGAGGGATGCGCCGCCCTTGCTTTCGCCAGCCGCGCGGCGCCAGTTGAGTTTCGTTGCGAGTTGCGGCAATTGGGCGTTTGGAAAGCCGGGACGAGCGCTGGGGGCGGTCGACCCCGCTTCGGGGCGACGCGCGCGGGCGGCGACGCCGGCGAAAGCCTCGCCGACCCGAGGGGGTGGCATTGGGACATTTCATTAGGGTTGCGCTGCAGATCGTCGCCATATGCGGCGTCGTCGCGCTCGGCGGCTTCGTCTGGCGTCAATCGACCGAGAATTCGTTCATCGAAGCCTGCGTGTTCGGAATGATCGCGCTCAGCGTGTTCGCCGTCGGCGCGGGCTTCGCCGACGCCAAAGTCGCGGGTCGGGGACCGGCGATGCTCACTCTCGAGCCGCCCGCTGAAAGCGGCCTCAACGCTGCGGAGCAGCGCTTCGCCGCCGATCTCGCGGTGATCGTCAAGCTGCTGCAAGCGCACGTGACCGCCAATTCCGGCTATTCGGAATCGTTGGCGCGCGCCAACGCCGACCTGCCGCAGCTGAACACGCCGGACGAGGTTCGCGTCGTGGTGCTGACGCTGATCGACGAGAACCGCAAGATCCAGACCAAGATGGACGAGCTGTCGGCCAGCCTCGACGAGTCGGTCAACAAGATCGAGAAGTTGCGCTCCAATCTCGCCGACGCCAACGACAAGGCGATGCGCGATTCGCTGACCGGGCTCGGCAATCGGCGCTTCTTCGACGAAGAGCTCGACCTCTCGTTGAAGGACGCCGACGCTCTGTGCCTGTTGATGTGCGACCTCGACCGCTTCAAGGCGATCAACGACAAATTCGGCCATGCGGTCGGCGACATGGTGCTCAAGCAGTTCGCCGATATTTTGGCTGCGGCGGCGCGTCGCGACGATTTCGTCGCGCGGCTCGGCGGCGAGGAATTCGCCATCGTCATGCCCGGCGTTTCGCCGATCGAGGCGGCGCGGCTGGCCGAGCAGATCCGCCGCCAACTCGAGGCGAAGAAGTGGATGCTCGGCAGCGGAACTGCGCTCGGCAAGGTGACCGCTTCGTTCGGGGTCGCGCGCCGACGCGCCGGGGACACGGCGTCCGACCTCTTCAAGCGCGTCGACGCCGCGCTCTATCGCGCCAAGTCGGACGGCCGCAATCGCGTCTTCGCCGATCTCGAATTGTGAAGTCGTCGCCGCGCGCCTTGGTGGCGCGCGCCGAATGTGTTAGCCAAAGACAGCGGCGACGGCGTCTCGTCGATTGCGCGCGCGTCGGCTCTTGCAGGCTGACGCTACGACGCGCCGCGACGGTCAAGGGTCGAACGCGCTAAAGGGCAAGCCGCGTATTGAGGGAGCCCGAGGCGATGAGCGCCGAAAATTTGGCCCGCACCCGTGAAATCCTGCAACGCCTGGTCGGCTTCGCGACGATCACCGACCGCTCCAACCATGCGCTGATCGACTACGCCCAGCGCTATCTCGAAGACCTCGGCGTCGCGACCTGGCGCGCGCCCAACGCCTCGGGCGACAAATCGGCGCTGATGGCGACGATCGGCCCGGCGGTCGAAGGCGGCGTCGTCCTGTCCGGCCACACCGACGTCGTGCCGGTCGAAGGCCAGAAGTGGACCAGCGACCCATTCCAGTTGCGCGAGGCCGACGGCCGGCTCTATGGGCGCGGCGCCTGCGACATGAAAGGCTTCGACTCCGTCGCGCTGGCGATGGTCCCCGAATTCCTCGCCGCGGGCTTGAAGCGGCCGATCCATATCCTGCTCAGCTACGACGAGGAGACGACCTGTCTCGGCTCGCGCGATCTTATCGCCCGCTTCGGCCGCGAGACGCCGCGCCCGGCGCTGGCGATCGTCGGCGAGCCGACGATGATGACCGGCGCCGACGCGCACAAGGGCGTTGCGACGTTCCATGCGCGCGTCACCGGCTTCGAAGCGCATTCGGCCAAGCCGGCGCTGGGCGCCAACGCGGTGGCGATCGCCGCCGACATCGTCAGTGAGATCGGCCGGCTGGCGCGCCTCTACGAGGCCCCGGAACTGTGCGACCCGCGCTTCGATCCGCCCTATTCGACGCTGTGCGTGGGCGTGATCCACGGCGGAACGGCGCGCAACATCCTCGCCCGCCAATGCGACTTCCAGTGGGAATTCCGCGGTCTGCCGGGCGTATCGGTCGCCGAGGCGGCGGCGAAGGTCCAGGCCTTCGTCGATGCCGTCGCGCTGCCGCGCCTGACCCGCTTCGTCAGCGGGCCGACGATCGAGACGATCATGGAAGTCGACGTGCCGGCGCTCGCCGCTCAGGCCGACAACGCCGCTGCGTCGCTGGCGCTGAGGCTGACGCGCTCGAACACGTTGAGCGCCGCCTCCTTCGCCACCGAAGCGGGGCACTTCCAGGCCGCCGGCCTGCCGACCGTCGTTTGCGGTCCGGGCGCGATCGACCAGGCGCACAAGCCCGACGAATTCATCGCAATTTCGCAGCTCGCGGCGTGCGTCGATTTCATGAGCGCTTTGGCGGTCGAACTAGCGCGCTGAGGCGGCCTTCGCCTCGGCCATCGCCGCGACGAAGCGGCGGAAGAGGTAATGGCTGTCGCGCGGCCCCGGCGAAGCCTCGGGATGGTGCTGCACCGAGAAGGCCGGGCGGTCGGTCAGCGCGATGCCGCAGTTCGAGCCGTCGAACAGCGACACATGCGTCTGGCGCGCGTTGGCCGGCAGCGTCGCCGGATCGACGGCGAAACCGTGGTTCATCGACACGATCTCGACCTTGTTGGTGGTGAAGTCCTTCACCGGATGGTTGGCGCCGTGATGACCCTGCGGCATTTTCATCGTGCGCGCGCCGACCGCCAGGCCGAGCATCTGGTGGCCGAGGCAGATGCCGAACACCGGAATGCGCGTTTCGAGCAGCGCCTTGATCGTCGGCACGGCGTATTTGCCGGTCTCGGCCGGGTCGCCGGGCCCGTTCGACAGGAAGACGCCGTCCGGCTTCAACGCCAGGATCTCTTCGGCGGTCGCGGTCGCCGGGACGACGGTCACCGCGCAGCCGCAATCGCTGAGCAGGCGCAGGATGTTGCGCTTGACGCCGTAATCGACGGCGACGACCCGGTAGTCGGCGGCGCCTTCGCGCCGGCCGTAGCCGCGCTCCGGAACCCAGCTCGTCTCGTCCCAGTCGAACCGTTGCGCCGTCGTCACCGACGGGACGAGGTCGAGGCCATTCATGCCCGGCCAGGCCTTCGCTTGCGCCGTCAGCGCGGCGCGGTCGAATTGACCGTCGGGATCATGGGCGATGACCGCGTTGGGCATGCCGGACTCGCGGATCATCGCCGTCAGCGCGCGCGTATCGACGCCCGTCAGGCCGATGATTCCGCGCGTGCGCAGCCAGTCGTCGAGCCGCCTTGTGGCGCGGTGGTTCGACGCTTCGCCGATCTCGGCGTGGACAATCGCGCCGAGCGCGCCGGCCGAAGCGGCGAGATTGACGGTCTCGATGTCTTCTTCGTTCGCGCCGACGACGCCGATGTGGGGGAAGGTGAAGGTGATGATCTGGCCGGCGTAGGACGGGTCGGTGAGGATCTCCTCGTAGCCGGTCATCGCCGTGTTGAAGCACACTTCGCCGACCGCCGAGCCGGTCGCGCCGACGCCGAAGCCCTCGACGATTTTGCCGTCGGCGAGCGCGAGCAGGGCGGTCGGTCGGCGTTCGCGCCAGCCCGACGGCGCTTCGCCTTGAATCCGACCGCTCATTTGACTAGAAGGTGTCGCGCCTGACATGGGCCAGTGCTTAAGCGTGGCCGCCCGGGCGCGTCAAGCCGCGGCGGAACGCGGCAATCTCCAGAGGAACCATGGCCGAAACGATTGCCCTGCGCGACACTGTGTCGGCGCAGATGAAAGCGGCGATGAAAGCCGGCGACAAGACGCGGGTCGGCGCGCTGCGTCTGGTCATCGCGGCGTTGAAAGACCGCGAAATCGAAGCGCGCGGGTCCGGCAAGATCGTCAGCCGCGCCGACGAGCTGACGCTGCTGACGAAAATGGTCAAGTCGCGCCAGGAATCGCTGGCGATCTACCAGCAGGCCAAGCGCGACGACCTTGCCGCTCAGGAAAGCGCCGAGATCGCCATCATCGGCGAATTCCTGCCCAAGCAGCTCGACGAAGCGCAGGTGACGGCGACGGCCAAGGCGGCGATCGCCGAGACGGGCGCGGCCAGCTTGCGCGACATGGGCAAGGTCGTCAGCGCGCTGAAAGAGCGCTATCCCGGCCAGATGGACTTCGCCAAGGCGAGCGCGATCGTCAAGGCGCTGCTGACCGCCTAGACTGCGGCTCTGGCGCCGCTTGCGCCGCCGCGATCGGCGCGCCAAATAGTCGAACGCGGGGCCTTTCCGGAGTTTCGTCATGCCTCAGACCAGCGGCCGCCTGTTCGACGATTTGTCGCGCCTGATCACCGACGCCGCCGGCCTCGCCGAAGGCGCGCGGCGCGAGGTCGAGACGATCGTGCGGGCCCAATTCGAGCGCCTGCTCGCCGGCATGGACGTCGTGACGCGCGAAGAGTTCGAGGCGGTCAAGGACATGGCGGCCAAGGCGCGGGGCGAAAACGACGCCCTGGCGGCGCGGCTCGCGGCGCTGGAAGCCAAGCTCGGCGGCGGCCAGCCGTAATTCCCGGATTTTGCCCGAATTCCAGCCACGCGATTGATTCGCCTCGCTGATTCTGTGGACGGCGCTGCATCGCGGGTTTACCGCGGACCGCGAATCATCGACTGTGGCGGCGTTCGGGGGGCCTCGAGACGCATCAGGCCCGCACAAGCGATCAGAACCCATCCTAGGCTGGCCGCCGTTCACCGTGCGTAAGCGTTGATCCCAATCGCCACCGACACGGAAGCCCGTCGATGATCGCTGACGAAAACACGGTTCTCGATCGCCCCGAACATCCGGTCGACGTGGTCGAACGGCTGGCGGCGGTGAACGACTGGGCGTTCGATCGCGCCGACGAAGACGAGATTTCGATGCTCGTCGCCGGCGCCTGGGCGCAATACGAGGTCTCTTTCACCTGGCTGCCGGCGATCGAGTCGCTGCATGTGAGCTGCTCGTTCGACCTCAAGGTTCCCGAGCGCCGGCGCGCCGAGATCGTCGCTCTGGTGCAGTTGATCAACGCGCAATTGTGGATCGGCCATTTCGACATCTGGACCCGCGACGACATCGTCATGTTCCGCCACGCGCATTGTCTGGCCGGCGGCGCGCAGCCGAGCGACGTCCAATGCCGCACCATCGTCGAAGCGGCGCTGACCGCCTGCGAGAATTATTTCCAGGCGTTCCAGTTCGTCCTGTGGGCGGGCCGCAGCGCCCGCGAGGCGATGGACCTCGCCGTGTTCGAGACCAAAGGCACCGCTTAGGCCGCCGCCCGCGGCCGCGGCGACCGTTCCGTTGAGCGCGGCAGCGATATCAGGGCGTTAGGCGCCCAAAAACGCGCGCCGCGCCTTCCGCCGCCGCGAGCGTCGGGAAGGTGATAAACACACTTTAGACATGTGTTTTTCCTGATCGCCGTCATGGCCGAGCTTGACCCGGCCATCCAGGCCGTGTCGTCGGAGAATTGATGGTCGCCCTCTTGCGGCGGCCTTTGCAAAAGGCGTCGCCGCTTGGACAGCCGTGGGTCAAGCCCGGCCATGACGCGATGGGCGATTCCAATCAATTTCAATTCGCTCGAGTGGTCGAAACCGTTCGCCGCAGGGCTGGCGTCGCGGCGCATTTGCGTGTAAGAGCCGCGCTTCCCGTTTTCTTTTCGCGCTCGGCGAGGCCGCCGGTCGCCGCTTGATTGGCTGGAGTTTGAAAAGATGGCTGTTCCGAGACGAAAAACCTCGCCCTCGCGCCGCGGCATGCGCCGCTCGGCCGACGCGCTCAAGGCCCCGACCTACGTCGAGGACAAGGACTCCGGCGAGCTGCGCCGTCCCCATCACGTCGACCTGAAGAGCGGCATGTACAAGGGCCGCCAGGTGCTCAAGCCCAAGACGCCCGCCGTCGAGGCGTAAGCGCCGTTTCCTCGCCAGGGCGCGTCGACGTTTTTGCTCATCGAGGCCGGCCCGGCGCCGGCCTTTTTCTTGTCGTCGGTCGCGCATCGCAATCGTCGCGGGGCGTTTCGCGGACTTCATCGCCTTCGGTTCGCCACCGACATGGGCCGCCGAAACGTCGACGCGCGATCGAGCGCCGAATCGCTTCCGCGCCGCTGTCGATTGACGCCCGCACGCCCGCGCCCTGCGACATCGCGGATGTGGCCGTCCCGCCTCGCGCCCGTTAAAGCGCTTCCGTTCCGTCACGCGCGGCGTTCGCGTCCGTTGTAAAAATGACGGGCGATCCCACTTCAGATTCTCCGCGCCGAGTGGCGGTCGCCGTCGGTCGTGTGGGCCCGCGTAACGCCGCCTCGATCCTTCGGCCGTCGGGCGTCATATATAGCGTTACAGCGTCAGTATCACGAACGCGTGAGTTCTGCGCCGCCGCAGCCAATTGACGGTCGCGTCTGCTAACAGCAATGCAGGGCGGAGACATGAAGCGCATGGTCGGTCGGATGGGATCGCGTCTCGACGGTGTCGGTTGTTCTTGGATGGCGGTTCAGTCCCTTACGTCAGCGGCGGAAGCGGCGCCTCGCAGCAGGCTGAGACCGTGCTGAGTCCGACGCCGCAGCCTTGCTCCGAGGTCGCGCCTTTGCTCGCTGGCCGGGCCAATCGCGTCGCCTGCGCGATCGTCGCCTACAACGAGGCCGACCGCATCGAGCGCGCCATTCGTTCGGTCGCCGGCCTGGTCGACGAAACGCTGGTCGTCGATTCCGGCTCCACCGACGAAACGGCGGCGCTGTGCGAACGGCTCGGCGCGCGCGTGGTCCGTCATCCATGGAGCGGATTCGGGCCGCAGAAGCGCTTCGCCGAGGAAGTGGCGACCTGCGATTGGATCCTCAGCCTCGACGCCGACGAGTGGCTGAGCGAGGAATTGCGCCAAGAGTTGGCGGCGATCCTCGCCGCGCCGCTGCCGCCGACGCGCTGTTTCTGCGCCCGCGTGCAGATCGTCTATCCGCGGCGCGAAGCGCCGGCGCCGTTCGCCCACTATCACAGGTACGTCAGGCTTTATAATCGGACGGCGACGCGCTTCTGCGATTCGCTGACCCACGACGTGGTCGCGCCGACCGCCGACGTCGCGCAGCTCGAGGGCGCCATCCTGCACAAGAGCTACCGCGATTTCGCCCACATCGTCACCAAGACGGTCGGCTACTATCAGTTGCAGCGCCAGGAAGGCGTCGCGCCGAGCCGGCTCAGCGCCTTGCGCTTGGTGTTCGAGCTGCCCTACCAGTTCGTCAAATACTATATCTTCCGCCGCCACATCTTCGGCGGCGCCGACGGCTTCGCCTACGCCACCGCGCTGGCGATCGGCCGCTGGTGCCGGATCTTCATTCTGAGGGGGTGGTGAGGGTGGGGGACGGAGCGTTCGACGTCTCGCTTGTCGCGACGTTTCATCACGAGGGCTATATCGCCGGCTGGACGCTTGACAATCTGGCCCGCCTGCGCCGCGAAGCGGATGTCGCGGGCCTGTCGCACGAGTTGATCTGCGTGCTCGACAAGGCCGACGACAAGACGATTGCAGTGGTCGAAGGGCACGACGGCCGGCGTCGCCATGACAAGGTCCTGCGCGTCCTGCATGGCGATCTCGGGATGAGCCGTAACGAGGGTGTTTCTCGGGCGACTGGCGAGTTCGTCGCGACTCTCGACGGTGACGACTACTACAGCCTCAATTGGTTGACGCAGGCGCACAAGACGGCGATGGGGTCCGGCGCGGCGAAGCAGGTTGTCCAGCCTTCATTCATCATTTCGTTCGGCGAAAGCCGGAACATCATGAAGGTTCCAAACCAGCAGACCGACATCGTGCCGACAGAGGCGCTCCTGACCATCAATCCCTGGGGCTCGTCCTTTTTTGTGCGTAGGGCGGCGATAGCGGATTGCCCTTATCAGGAGACCAGGGCCGAAGCGACAGGTTTCGGTTACGAGGATTGGCACTGGAACCTAGAGATGCTGGCGAGGGGATTTACGTTCGTCACCGCTCCTCACACCGCCCGATATTATCGGCGCTCGCCCAATTCATTGCTCATGCGCACAATAGCTTCGCGCGCCGTCGTAAGGCCCAGTTCCTTCTTTCGCATGAGGCCTGAAAAGGGTGGGCGCGAATGAGGCAAGGCGCGAAGCACGACACTCAATCGCTGACGGAGCGAAGGATCGTCCGCGCTCTGCCGATCACCGACCGCGGGCGCTGGCTGGTGAAATTTGCGAGTCTTTATCGAGAAGCGGTCGCCGCGGCGCGCGCGGCGCCGGAGGCTTTTGGCCGATACCCGTGGCGAATTTTCCCGATCTCCTGGCGCGTCAAGATGGCCATGATCGCGCATGTCGTGACCGTCCACCGATACAAAGAACGCAATGATCACTTGCTGGTCCCTGCGGGCGCCGATCGCCCACTTCTCACTTTTATTGACGAGCCTATTGACGGCGGTGAAGACATCGCTCCGTCTGGTTGCGTGCTCCCTGCCTGGGCAATCGACGACTTAAAGTCGTTTTCGGAAAACGAACCGTCATTGTGGCCGGACGATGACTTCGTTTCTGGTTTCCAAACGTATCGCCCCGCGCTAAGACAGGCCCCAGGCTGGTTGTACTTCGACATTTATTCGCGCATCGCGGACGCCAACTTTGAAGCCGTTGTTATAGCGCCGTGGCTGAAACGAGGCGGCGCCACAAAAGGTACGATGCAATTCCTGGAGTATTATTCTAGATACTATCGTTCGATATTGATTACGACGCTAGACGTCGATGCTCCTTGTCGATCAAATGTCCCGCCTGGGGTCGAGCTTATAGAGTTCGGCAAGTTGTCAAAGGACCTCGACGATAACGACAGAGTTGCAGTACTAACCAGACTATTACTGGAGCTGGGTCCCACGCTTATCCATGTTGTCAATTCAGACCTTGGGTGGCGCTGTCTCGCAGAGCATGGTCTGGCGCTGAAGAGCAATCGCTCAAGACTTGTCGCAAGCGCCTTCGCGGAGGAGGTGACACCGAGCGGGCGGCGAATAGGATATCCGATTACATATTTGCCGACTGTGGAGAAATATATCGATCGAGTGATCACAGATAGTGAAGTCTACTGCAAAAGGCTTAAACGAAGATATGGTGTCTCTACCGACCAAATACATTGCGTACATTTCTGGCATTCGATTGCTCCGTGTTTAGAGAAGGGAAACCTTGTCGACGTTGCAACTGAGGCACCTCGCGTTCTTTTTGCCGGTAGACTGGCTTACGAGAAGCGTCCCGACCTGCTCTACGGGATTGCCGCTGCTTGCAAAAATTTCGACTTCCATATTTTTGGAGAGACGCAGCAAAACAAGTTCGTCGCAAAGTGGCGTAGAAAGCTTTCCACTTTACCGAACGTGTGGCTCCATGGGGCCTACGAGGACTTTCGTTCGATTGTCGAGCGCGGGAACTATCGGGCCTTTCTCTACACCACAGCCTTCGACGGATTGCCGAATGTGCTGCTTGAGGCGGCCAGCCACCGCATTCCCATTGTCGCGCCACCGGAGATTGGTGGTCTGGCCGACTTGATTGACGCGGAGACCGCCTTCACGGTCGATGACGGCGAAGAGGCAGACAGCTACACTCGCGCGCTGCGCCTTTGCATCGCTCGCCCGATCGAAGCGAAACGCCGAGCGCAGAACGCCTTCGATCTCGTTTGCGCCCAGCATTCTCGAGAAGCGTTCGACGCGGCGATGGACATTGCGCTTGCCGCGAAACATGACGCGACGCGAAGGCCAGAACCCGGTTGACGACCAATTCTTGGGGCCACGGGGCGCGGACGCGCGTCGTTGTGGTTTGCGAGCACTCGAGGGTACTAAACGATGGGCGAAAGACGGGAAGGCCCGCCGGCGGCGAACGCGCCAGAGAAGGCGAACAACATCTTTGGCTCTTGGGCTGACGGTGTTTCGGACGAGATCGCTTTTTGGCGTCAATGGCTTTCAACCAAAGGGCTAGACTGGCCGGAAGACTACGCAAAGCGCCTCGACCCAGACGTCCCCCTTCAAGCGTCCGTTCAACAGGCGCTTGCGTCCGACCTGAGCGATGTTCGGGTCTTGGATGCTGGTGCTGGTCCGCTGACGCCGCTCGGCAAGCGAATAAGCGGCCGGAGTCTTTCTTTGATTGCTAGCGATGCGCTAGCGCCTGCCTACGATGTTCTCCTGGCCGAGCACGGCATCGTGCCGGTCGTCCGGACTGTGTTCGCGCCGAATGAGGCGCTGCTCTGTTTTTTCGAGCGTTCAAGCTTCGACATAGTGCATTGTTCTAATTCGCTCGACCATTCATTTGATCCGGTTTCTGCAATTAGACAGATGCTCGCGGTTACAAAAGTAGGCGGCACTGTAATTTTGGGGCATTACGTGAACGAGGCAGAGCGAGAGAATTATCAAGGGTTGCATCAGTTCAATTTCCATGCTCGTGACGGTCACTTCTTCGTCGCAAGCCGAACCGTCGAGGTGTGCGTCGACGACGCTCTCGGAATCGCTTGCGAGTGCGCACATTCCGATGACGGCGATTGGGTGCAATCGAAGATCGTAAAGCGCGAAGAATACAGCGATCGATCGCTTCTGGAGATGACTTCGAACCACACGCGACGCATATGGACAGAGTTCGTGAGCTATCTTCTTTCGCTCCGTGGCTAGCAATTGGCCGGGAATTGCGACAGTTCGTGCCCGAGACCCCGCAGCGCGGTCAAGCGTTGGCGAGAGCTGCTTCAATCTAGCGGGATAGAGAGAGAATGCCGCCAATTCCAAAACTATCAGAACATAATAGCTATGTCATGAATTGGCTATACTACGGGACATTCGTGGATCAAGAGAAGAAAATCTTCTATGCGGAAACCCCAAAGACTGGGTGCACTTCCATAAAGCACTTTTTTCGTGAATTCTATGGCCTCGGAGAGATCGCGGTTCGCCCCGGCACCGGCCAATCTCGCGCGAACATGGTCATTCATACCCGCCGTGAAATTCCAATGCGAACCCTGCCTTCGTTTTCCGACCGCGAACAGGAAGACATCGTGCGCGGGCCGGGATGGTTCCGCTTCTGCGTGACTCGCCACCCCTTCGCCCGGTTCTTCGCGGCGTGGAGGGACAAAATCTTCCTCTGCGAGCCTGGCGTAGCTTCGTCGAAGTTCGTGCCGTCCGGCGACCGCAAGTACGTTGATTTCTGGGATTTCTATGCAAAGGTCATGGCCGAAGACGATCCGTTCTCGTGCGATCCTCATTGGCGTTCGCAGGCGTCCTTGCTTCTGCCCGAAGACATCCATTACAGCCGCATTTACGATATCTCCGAGCTTGCCTCTCTACGCGACGATCTCGACCGACATCTCCGCAAACTGGGGCGAGAGGAACGGCTACCTGAGCTCAAGAAATACAACGAGGGTTACAAGATTTCCTCAGCGGGCTTCGTCACGCCGAGCGTCGCGGAAGGGCTCAAGCGGTTCTACGAATCCGACTTCGCGTACTTCTCCTTTCCGGAATTCGAAGCGCCCGACGTGCCTCAAGCCTCGGCCGCGGCCCTGACTTCTGAGCTGACAGACGCGATCTTCGACCGCAATCGATTCATCGCCGCAAGCGACAACGCGTACGACGCGGAACGCGCAGGTTGGGAATCGCGCGCCCGCGAATCGCAGGTGACGATTGAAGCGCAAGGAGATCAATTGCGGCGGCTCACTGAGGAATTTCAGCAGTTGGCAGGCGCCGCCGAAGAGCGATTGGGCGATCTGCAACGGCTTGCGACGGAACGTCAGCAGTTGGCTGACCTTGCCGAGAGCCGCCTGACCGAGATCGGCGACCTGGCGCGGCGATACGATCCTCGTCGGATGACTTGGAAGGGGTTGTTGGTCTATCTAGCGTCGGTGATTCGCGCGAAGCTTTCTCGCTCGCCGCGCGAGGTCGAATAGCCGGCCGCCTTGCCGTCGGTGCCGGCGCCGTCCGCCGCGAACGTTGCGGCTTTGGCGGCGAGCGGTTCCGAAGCGCCGTTTCGCCCTTCTCGATTGCTCTTGTCGGAGATCGTTTGACGTCATGGCGATATTCCAGAGCTTCTGGCATGGGCCAGAACTCCCTCGGTTCGTCCGAATGGGCATGAGGTCGTTTCTGGCCCGCGGCGACCGATTCCACCTCTACGCCTACAAGAAGTTCTCAGTCCCGTTCGGCGTCACGCTCATCGACGCAAACGCGGTCCTGCCGCAATCGAGCGTGTTCTATTACAAGAACCCGGACGGAACGAATCGCAGCGTCGCCGCTTTCGCCAATCTCTTCCGCTACTGTCTGCTGGAGAAGAAGGGGGGATGGTGGGTCGACGCGGACGTGCTTCGGCTCGACGCTCCGCTCCCGCGCGGCGAACTCGTCCTAGGCAAAGAGGACGACGTCCTGGTTTGCAACGCGATCATGAAGGCGCCCGCCGGCCACACGTTGATCGTCCAGGCGAAGCAGCGGGCGCTGGCGGCAGGAAGGGATTTGACCTGGGGGCAAACAGGGCCGCAACTTCTCACCAAGCTCGTCGCCGAACTGGGGATTGAGGCGTCGGTCAAGCCCCGCGGCGTCGTCTTCCCCATCTGCCCGCAGCAATACGCTTTGGCGGCAGCCGCCGAGGGAAAGGCAGAACTGGCGAGGTTGACCAAGGGCGCCCCGTTTCTTCACCTCTATCATGAGATGTTTCGCGCCAACGCCGACCGACGTTTGAACGCGCCCGAGGAAGGCTCCTTTCTGTTCGACCTCTACGCGTTTCACAAGCGGCCGGTCGCAAAGCTGACAAGAGCGGCGCGGAGCGTCGCTCGCACGCTTCATCTCGACGCGCTCGCCGGCTGAGGTCGGAGGCGTCGTTTTCCGGTCATGGCTGACCGGCCGCCAGTCCCCTCACCGCTCGCCCCGGCGCGATCCGCAGCGCCAGCGCGCCCGCCTCGGCGGCGAGGCGCCAGTCGGCGCGGCGCGCGGCGAGGCGCGCGCAACGGCAGAGGGCGAGGGCGCGATAGCGGCGGCCGTCGCCGAGCAGCTCGGCGCGGGCGCCGGCGACGAGGTTCGCCAGCGCCTCGCGGCTCGGCGCCTCGGCCGTCGTCGCCTCGAACCAGGCGAGCGCGCCGTAGGCGGAGACGAGCGCGGCGACGCTCGGCGGCGTCGGCCAGTTTTCGGGCAGCGGCCGGTCGAAGCGCAAAGCCTCGCCGACGCCGTCGAGCGGGTCGGGGCGCCCGGCGCGCCGCGCCCGCGCCGCGACCAGCGCGAGGTCGCGGGCGAAGCGCTGGCCGAGATTGATCCCGGCCGAAATCTGGCCGCCGTGGACGCGATAGGCGAGCAGGACCTCGGGCAGGTTGGCGGCAATTACCCACCCCCTCTCTGACTTGAGAGGCGGTGTCGCGAAGGGCGGCGGGGTTAGGCGAGGGCGGCGAGGATGACGTCGAAGCGATTGGCGCCGTTGAGCCTTGCGGTGTCGACGGT
>Ga0181529_10003066_pt1 | contig 19414 bp, 13 predicted proteins | sample PEATcosm2014_Bin_36_FD_119763 | JGI IMG/M metagenome (GOLD analysis project Ga0181529, IMG submission 119763) | Peatland microbial communities from MTU Mesocosm Facility, Houghton, MI, USA - PEATcosm2014_Bin10_30_metaG | ecosystem: Environmental > Terrestrial > Soil > Wetlands > Peat | place... | reverse complement strand
TCGACCAGAACGGCGTGGGCCAGTTGATCCAGATGGCGGTGCAGAAGGGCCGCTCGGTCCGCAACGAGTTGAAGATCGGCATCTGCGGCGAGCAAGGCGGCGACCCGGCTAGCGTGGAGTTCTGCTTCCGCAGCGGGTTGAACTACGTTAGTTGCAGCCCGTACCGCGTGCCGATCGCCCGGCTGGCTGCCGCCCAGGCGTCGATCAAGGCGAAGAAGTAACGTGACACGCAGCTAAACCACAGCCGCAACGGGGTGACCGCCGGAACATTCGGCGGTCGCCCCGAGCTGTCTCGGGTGGCCGCGATAGCTTGCTATCGGGGTGGCGAAGCCACAGGAGGTTTCGCCAGGTCCTCTCGCCGCTGACGCGGCCCGGATCGGCGACGGGCCACCCGAGGTCTGCATTCTATGTGTTGGCCACAACCCGTTGCTGGTGGTCGCTTGCCATGCGGCGTTGCTTTGCGGCATGCCACGTAGTATGCTGAAAGACTTCCGTTGACGTGGCCGGTCTTTGGGGCACTGCAACGGCCAAGATCTACGCCGGAACCACGCTGCCGATGTCGACCGACGTCACGACTGAACCGGATCTCACGCGCGATGAGCGCGATGAAGAGGATTCGCAGGACCGCCGCGTTCTGCTGCCGGTGATCTTGCTGCTGGCCACCTGCCTGTCGACGTTCTGGACGGGCGCGGTGGCGTGGAAGCCGCTTGCCCACTTGGAAATAGCCTATCGCACGTTCGTGGCGAACCTGCCGCAAGGTTCGCCATTCCGCGCCTTGTGGGAAGCCCTGGCGGTCATTCCGATGGACTGGCGGCAAGGGCTGCTCTACATGGGGCTGGTGCTGGGCATTCTGCTAACGCACGAAATGGGTCACTTCCTCATGGCCATCCGACATCGGATCCCCGCCAGCTTGCCCTACTTCATCCCTTTGCCCGTGGTCCCCTTCGGAACACTGGGCGCGGTCATCGGCATGGAGGGCTCCCTGGCCAACCGCCGGAAAATGTTCGACCTGGGCGTGGCCGGACCGTTGGCCGGCTTGGCCGTGGCTCTGCCGATCGCCTGGATTGGCATTCTCCAGCTTCCGGCCGTGCCTCCACCCGGCGACAGCTTTTGTTTCCACAACCCGTTGGTCTACCAATGGCTGATCGCCTGGATTCGGCCCGACTATCCGACGCCGAACATCTTGTATCTCAACCAATTCAACGCGTTCTTGATGGCCAGTTGGATGGGCATGCTCGTTACCGGCCTGAACATGCTGCCGGTCAGCCAATTCGATGGCGGCCACGTGGCCTACGCGTTGCTCGGCCAGCGCGCCCATACCCTGGCCCGCACGCTGTTGATCGGGGCCATTCTGTTTGTTCTCGCCACGGAAACGTACTCTTGGGTCATCCTGCTGGTATTGGTGATTCTGTTGGGCATCGATCATCCGGCCACTGCCGATGACGATCAGCCATTGGGTTGGCCGCGAACCATAATCGGCTGGGCCTCGCTATTAATCCCGGTCCTGTGCTTCCCGCCCCAAGGCATCACACCGGTCATTCACTAAGTCGGTGCGAAATCGCAAGGGGGTTATTGCCACCCCGCGTGCGATGGTACTTCGCGCCGCTGGGACCTGTTTTTTTCCAGCCGTCTGGTACCTTGAAAGCCCCTTGTTTGTTCCTTTTTCCCATATTCACTCCTTTGCCGCCTCGTTGTCCCACAATTCGGGGCCAATCGGGATGGTGGAGCGGCGAGGGTTCTCACTATAATCCGCCCGAATTGTCTTACCGTACTCTAGGCGGGATCAACGATGGTCGGACACGGAAGTCCGAAAACATCGCAGGGACGTGATTCGTCGGCTGCGCGCGCTGCCGCCACACGGCGTGTCTATCGTTGCGCGCTGGCCTTGCTATTGGTGCTCGTCTCGCAGGCGATCTGGGCCGACGAGTTACGCGTGCGAATCGCTTGGGGCGGCGGGCCCGAACGCACGTGGCGGGGAACGATCGCCATCAGCAGCGGGACGCTTGCGGAGCCGCAATCGTTGGGCATTGAGGCCGACGAGCCCGGCTCGATGTGGCTCGACGGCGACCCCGGCGGCAGTCGCAAGCTCGTTGTCCAGCAGCGCAGCCCGCGCGGTTACGATGGCGTTGATTTGCTCGTGACGGCGGCCGCGGGGGCAAAGTTGCTCGTCCAGCTCTCGACCGCCGACGGTGTGCAACAGCCGGCGCTCATCGAAGTGCCGCTCAGCGATCTCTCCGACGAGTTTGTCAACAAACAACTCGATTCCAACGGCAACCGCCTGCTGCTGATGCGCGCGCCCGGTGATTTGCTGCGCGTAAGCCTCGCACGCGATAACCTGGTGTTCGGTCCCGGGGAAGTGTTCAAAGCCACGCTCGAGCCGCACGCTTTGCCCTTGCCGGAAGGCAGTCGAGCAGGGTTGAAAATTCAACTCCTCGGCGGCGGGAAGGAGCTTTGGTCGCAGCAGCGCGAGATGCAGGCCGGCGCGGCGATGAACGTTCCCCTGGAGATTCCCTTGCCGAACGAGGAGGGCGTGTACGAAATCGTCATCGTGGCGCTGAACAATCCGCGTTGGTCGCAAGCGATGCGACAACCGTTAAACTGGAAACGCGTGATTGCCGAGCGGCGCGTGCAACTGCTGGTGCTCGGGCCGCAGCGTCTGCCCGGCGGGCGCAGCGAGCATGAATTTACCCAAGTGGCGGAGATTGATCCGGCCAACCCGCGCTGGTACGAGAAGTTTAACAAGCTGCCGCAACTGCCGTTGACCAAGACCCGTTTGCCACGATTATGGAAGGGCTCGTTGGGCAACGATTGCTTGCAGACGCGGCCCAACGCGGCGCTGGGAGAACTGGCCGAACTGAGCCCGAATGCCAGCTCGCCGGATGTAAGCTGGGAGGCCTACTGGTTGCCGATCGCGCAGCCCGGCCGACCGCACATCGTGGAGGTGGACTATCCGAGCGACGTGTCACAAAGTCTGGGCATCAGCATCGTCGAGCCCAACGCCGCGGGAGCGTTGATGCCGATCGGCCTGGATTCCGGTTTGGACCGCAGCACCGAGGCGGTCACGTGGGGCGGCGCGCCGCACTTGCAGCGGCACCGTCTGATCTTTTGGCCGCGCACGACCGCGCCCTTGCTCCTGATGAGCAATGGCCGCGAGCATGCGCCGGCCGTGTATGGCAAGATTCGCGTGCTTGCGGGGGGCGAACGATTGTCGCCCGCCCTGCCCGAGCGGAGCGCGCAAGCGGAGCGTTTGCTGGCCGCTTATCTGGATCGCCCCCTGATCCCCGAAAACTTTTCGGCCGATCAGTGCCTCGACGCGTGGAGTGGCCGCAGCCTTGACGATTGGGGGACATTTTATCAGGGCGGGACGCGGCTGGTCGAGTATCTCAACCACGCCGGCTATAACGGCCTGATGCTGAGCGTGTTGGCCGACGGCAGCACGATCTATCCGAGCAAGATGCTGGCGCCCACGCCGCGCTACGACACCGGCGCGTTTTTCACCACAGCCCAAGACCCGGTCCGCAAGGACGTTTTGGAAATGCTGCTGCGGTTGTTCGACCGCGAGCAGTTGCAACTGATTCCCGCCGTCGAGTTCGCTGCGCCGCTGCCGGAACTCGAAGTGATTCGCCGCGCGGGAGGGCCCGGCGCGCAGGGCATCGAGTGGATCGGCGCCGACGGGGCCGCCTGGTGCGCCTCGTCGCCCCCGCAACGTGGACTGGCGCCGTATTACAATGTGCTCGATCCGCGCGTGCAAGAGGCGATGCTGGGCGTGCTGCGGGAATTGGCCGAGCGCTATGCGCGGCACACGGCCTTCGCCGGCTTGGCCGTGCGGTTGTCGGCCGACGGCTACGCCCAATTGCCGGGCCCCGACTGGGGACTGGATGACGTGACGATCGCCCAATTCGAGCGCGACACGAAGCTGGTCCTGCCCAGCGAAGGCCCGCGACGCTTTGCCCAGCGAGCGGCCTTCTTGGCCCAAGAGGCCAATCGCCGCACGTGGCTGGAATGGCGGGCCGCCCAACTGGGCAAGTTCTACCGTCGCGCCTACGAGGAACTTGCCGCCATCCGGCCGGGCAGCCGGCTCTACCTGGCCGGGGCCGGCATGAGCGGCGGCGCCGAGTTGGAGGCCGAGCTGCGGCCGACCCTGCCGCGACGAACCAACATCGCCGAGGCCCTCTTGCGCGTAGGCATCGACGCCCGGTACTATCAAGATGATCCGTCACGAATCGTCCTCTTGCGGCTCGAGCGGGTCCTCTCCCAAGCCAACCTTGGCGCCGGTGCCGCGGATATCGAAATCAGTCAAATGGCCGACTTCGACCGTTACTTTCAAACCGCCGGCACGACCGGCAGCCTGTTCTTCCATCAACCGCACGAAGTCCGCGTGGCCTCGTTCGATCAGAGAGGCCCCTTCAAATCGAGTTATGCGTGGCTGGTTTCGCAGCCGGTGCCGGCGGGGGAACAAAATCGGCAGCGTTTCGTCCACAGCCTGGCCACCCTGGACGCCCAGGTGATGATCGACGGGGGCTGGCTGCTGCCGATGGGCCAGGAAGACACGACCCGCGAGTTGGCGGCCACGTACCGCGCGTTGCCGCCGGTCCGCTTCCAAGCGGTAGGCCATCGGCCGGACAGCGATATGGCCCAGCCGGTCACTTTCCGCAGCGGCGTCCACGGAGGCCGAACCTACCTGTACGCGGTGAACGATGCCCCGTTTGCCACCACGGCGCGAATCCACGTCGAAGCCGGCCCGAACTGCCGCGTCGAAGAGTTGACCGGGGCGCGGAAAGTCGCGCCGCTGCAGCCGGATTCGGGTACCGGCCGGTGCTGGGAAGTACGCCTGGAACCGTATGACCTGGTGGCCGTGCAGTTGTCGGAGTCGAACGTGCAGTTCTCGAACCTGCAGGCGACCTGGCCGAGTTCGGTACCGACATCGCTGGGATCGCAAATTCACCGGCTCGGCGCCCGCGCGGCCGCGCTGCGGAATCCGCCGCCGCTGGACCTGCTTGTCAATCCGGGCTTCGAGCAGCCGGTAGGTGGCAACGGCCCGATTCCCAACTGGGCCGTTACCAAGCGGGCCGGCGTCGACATTCAACTGGACAAGACGCAGAAGCACGGCGGCCAGCAAGCGGTCAAGATGGCCAGCACGGGTGCGGTGGCCTGTTTGGTGAGCCGCCCATTTTCTGCTCCCGCCACCGGCCGGCTCTCGATGGCCGTCTGGCTCCGGGTGGCCGATGCCCAGCGCCAGCCGCCGCTACGATTGGCCATCGAGGGGAAGCTTCACGGCCGCGACTACTATCGATTCGCCCCGGTTGGGCTAGCGCCTGCGCCTGGCCAGCCCCCGGTCCCGATTGCGGCGGCCTGGGGCCAGTACGTCTTTCAAGTCGACGACCTGCCGCTGGAAGGGCTCACGTCGCTCCGCGCGCGATTCGATCTGATGGGGGCGGGCGAGGTCTGGGTCGACGACGTGCAACTGTTCGGTTTGGCCTTCAACCGCTCCGAGTTGGTCGAGTTGACGAAACTCATCACGCTGGCCGACGTGAAACTCAAGAACGGCCAGGTTGGCGACTGTCTCCGGCTGTTGGAGGGCTACTGGCCACGGTTCTTGGAGGAGAACGTACCGACGCCGGCGGCTGCGCCCGCTTCGGAGACGGTGACCACCAAGCCACGTCCCACCGATGAGAGACCGCCCGAGCACAGCGGATTTCTCAACCGCGTGAAAGACATGTTGCCCGAGTCGATGCGGTTCTAACGCCCGCTAACCGCGTAGTTCGGTCACTACGTGGACGATCCGTCGCACGGCCTCATCGATCTCGGGTTGCGTCGTCGTGGCGCCGAAACTGAAACGCAGGGATGCGGCCACCAATGCGTTAGACAGATCCATCGCCCGAAGCGTCGGCGAAAGCTCCGTCGAGCCGCTGGAACAAGCCGAACCGACGGAACAGGCGATCCCGGCAAGGTCCAGAGCCATCAAGAGCACCTGCCCATCCAGACCCGGGAAGGCCACGTTGCAGGTTTGAGGAAGCCTTTCCGCCCCGACACCGTGCACGACCACGTTGGGCAGGCCGGCACGCAATCCGGCTTCGAAACGGTCGCGAAGCCCGCGCAAACGTTGGGCGTGCTCGTCCTGCTCCCGCTGCCAAAGGTCTAAGGCGGTGGCCATGCCCACGGCCAGGGCGGCCGATTCGGTGCCCGGCCGCAGCCCGGCTTGCTGGTGTCCGCCAAAGAACAACGGCGCCAAAGGAACGTCATGGCGGACAATCAGTGCACCGATGCCCAGCGGCCCTTGGAACTTGTGGGCGGCAATGCTCATGGCCGCCACGCCCAGTCGGCGAAAGCTCACCGGCAGCTTGCCCACCACTTGGACGGCATCCGTGTGCAGCGGCACATGGGCTTGATTGCAGATCGCTGAGAGTTCGACAATCGGCTGCAATACGCCCGTCTCATGATTGCCGAGCAACACGCTGACCAGTCGCGTGATCGAAGGCTGTGCAGCAAGCAGGGGGGCCAACTGGTCCACATGGACAACGCCCTGGGAACTGAGTGCCAAAGTGTCCAGCCGCCAGCCCAATTCCAAAAGGTGTTCGGCCGGTTCGATTATGCTCTGATGTTCGCCCGCAGAGATAATAACTTGCCCCGGTTGCCGCGTCCTCGGTTCTTGCCCGTTCCCTGCTTCTTCGCGCGAATTGGCGGAGTTGCCGCCAGCCTGAGCAATCCCCAATACGGCCAAGTTGTTGGCTTCCGTTCCGCCGCTGGTGAAGATGAGCCGGTCGCGACGGGGAGGAGCCAAATTGGCGTCGAGAATCTCCGCGATCCGTTCCCGGGCGCCTTCCAACGCTCGCCGGGCCTGCTGGCCAGGCCGATGTTGACTGGCCGGATTGGCGTAATTCTCGGCATAACACCGCGACATGGCCTCCACGACTTCCGGCCGAGTCGGCGTCGTGGCATTGTGGTCAAGGTAGATCGATTGCATCGGGGAAATTGTATCCGATCTTGACCGAGCAGGTGAGCCGGGCTATCATCCCACCTTCGCGGGCGGCGAAAACAAGGATTCTTCTGCGCGCAAGGAGGCGTTGCTGGTCATGCGATCCTCAGCAGCCGTCGCGGGGCGGGCGCTAATCATGTTGGCCTGTGTGGTCGCCATCCCAACCCTGGCATTGTGGGGAACTTCATGGTCGGAGGTGGTCAAACGGCTGCAGGATTTGCGCTGGCCGGGCAGTTCGGATTCCACCGTGGCATCTGCCTCGGCGTCAGCGGGTGATGCCCCCCTTGCCACGCCAGCCAACGCCCTAGCTGCGGCGACTACGCCTGCTGTTCCCGCACCACTTGTTGCCTTACCAGGAGCCCGAAGTCCGTACGGGGGGCAATCGTTGGCTCCTGCTGGGCCTCCGGGCCAACCGGTCGCGGCTGCGCAGCCTGTCGTGGTGCCCGTCGAATATCAAGCACCGGCCGAAGCGTCTAACGCTCTTGCACCGGTTGCCGCGGCCGGCCAGGGTGTCACGGGGACGCCCGCAGCAGCCGACCAGTTCCACGCCATCCAGGACCGTCTGCGTCAATTGGGAGCGACGTACTATTTGTTGGAGTCGTGGGGCAACCAGCAGCACATGTACCGCTTCTACTGCAAGATCGCCGTGGGCGGCAGCGTCCATTACACCCGCTGTTTCGAGGCCACCCATGCCGACCCGGTGCAAGCGATGGTGCAGGTGTTGGGGCAGGTCGAGGCGTGGCGCGATGGCGGAAGCTCGAAGGTGGAAAACGGAGAATAAGCGTCCTCTCGTGGCAGGGACGCCCGCGGCTCGGTTCGGCGCCCTTTCGCGTCTTTCTGGCCTGGTCTCGAATCTGGGCTTGTCAAAAGGCCTGTCGGCCGCATAGGCTGACTTTCATGAGGCCGCCGTTTTCGGGTCTAGGGTGCTTACTGGGAAGTGTAGCGATGCGCTACCGTCATCCCTGCGCGGTGGGGGGTCGGCAACGCAATTCGTTGGGGAAAAAACGGTTGTCGAGATCGTCGATCGGTCCGATTGACACCGATTTGGGGGGGGCTGCTCCTCCCGGCGACCAAATGATGCGACTAGAGGCCGTGTTTTTTCTTTCCCAACAGCCGCAAACCAGCCGAAGACTAGCCCAGTTAGCCGGCTTGGCGGACGGCACCAAAGCCCGTACACTAGTTCGAACCTTGAACCGGAGATACGATGCAGAAGGAAGTGCTTTTCGCATAGAGGAGGTGGCAGGCGGTTTTCAGTTGTTGACCCGGTCGAAGTTCGCCCCTTGGCTGCGGCGGCTTCACGCCGCACCGGCGGAAGTCCGTCTGTCGGGCCCGGCCATGGAAACCCTGGCCGTGGTGGCTTATCGGCAGCCGGTGTTAAGGGCGGAAATTGAAGCCATTCGCGGGGTGCAGTCGGGTGAAGTCCTTCGCCAACTCATCGAACGCGACTTGGTGCGGATCGTCGGTCGTTCCGACGAACTGGGCCGGCCATTCCTTTATGGAACCACGAAGCATTTCCTGCAAGTTTTCGGACTCCGGCACCTGGAGGAACTACCGCGGGCTGACGTCTTGCGAGCTTGTCAACCATCGGTTACCTGTCAAAATGATGTCCCAAACGGTTCTCATACCGAAACACCGAATCCATTTCATCAATCCCCAGTAGCGGAAGAGGAGACCAACGTGAGCACCCTCATCACCACCGAACCTCGGCAGAACACGCTGGCCGAGCAAGAATGCCCCACCGTGACTCGGCCGCGCCACGACGACCGGCCCGCCAAGTTGGGCATCTTCGACAAGCAGGACGAAGGCCAAGAAGGCGAGGACGACTTGGACGACGAAGTCGACGAAGAGGAAGATTTTGAGGACGAAGATGAAGACGAAGAAGACGACGACAAGGAGGACGACGACGACCTGGATGATGAACCCTGGGAAGAAGTAGGAGACGACGAAGAGGAAGACCTCGACGAAGACGAAGATGAAGATGAAGATTGGGACGAAGATGAAGATTGGGAGGATGAAGACGAGGACTGGGATGACGATGAGGAAGACGATGATTGGGGCGATGAAGACGAGGAAGAGGAAGAGGGAGAACCGGAGGATTAAAGTGCCCTTCACCGGCAGGGAACCGCCGTTCGATAACCGTTTGAGGAAAGAAGTCTGTTGGTCACTCCTACATCTCTACCGGCCTATTGATCCGCGCGGATTCGCCGTCCCTGTTCGGCTTTTCGCGCGGTGTCTCCGTGGTGAGCCCGCGATACGCTCCTTCCCTGCCGGGCCGGCGGGCGTCCGCGACACCATCAGACATTCCCATCATCCGGCGGCGGCTTTTTTCCCTGGGGGCCCCGCATTGCATCGCCGTGCTGGTCGACGTTCGTTCCCGTCCTTACTCGCGCTATGCCTCGCGGCTCAACCGTGAGGCGATCGGCTTGGTCCTACGGGAGCCTGCGCTCGAATTTCTGTTTCTCGGTGATCGACTGGAATGAAAACACTCGACAAACTGCAACGCCGCTTTGGCCGCTTTGCCCTGCCGCACGTGACCGAAGGGTTGATTGTCTGCCAGGCGCTCACCTATTTCTTCTACCAGACCCAGCCGGAGTTCTTGGCCAGGATCCGTCTGCTGCCGCGCCTCGTGCTGGAGGGCGAGGTCTGGCGGTTGGTCACTTTCCTCTGCGAGCCGCCGCTTGCCGTTTGGTGGCTCGCGCTTTTGTTCTGGTACATGTTCTACCTGACGGGCACGGCCCTGGAAAACACCTGGGGCGCGTTCCGCTACAACGTGTACCTGCTGGTGGGCTGGCTGGCTACGGTGGCGGTGTCGTTTTTGCGGCCCGACGCGCTCGCCTCGATCCACTTTCTGCAAGCATCGGTGTTTCTGGCCTTCGCCCAGTTATTTCCGAATTTCGAGTTCCTGCTGTTCTTCGTGCTGCCGGTGAAGGTGAAGTGGCTGGCGCTCTTGCAGTGGCTCTGGTACCTGTACCTCATCATCGTCGGCGACGCGATGACGGATCTGCTGGTGCTGGCCTCGGTGTGCAATTTCCTGATGTTCTTCGGGCGCGACGTTTGGTTGCGGCTGAAAGCGGGACGGCGTCGCGTAGCACACCACGCCGAGAGAACCCGCCTGGCCAACACGCCCCGCCACACCTGCGCCGTCTGCGGCGTGACGAACCTGAGCGATCCGAAAATGAGTTTTCGCTACTGTTCGAAATGCACGAACGCACCGTGCTATTGCGCCGAGCACATCCACGCCCATGAACACGTCATCAACGAACCCGCGGCGGCAGAAAAATAGCCGGGAGCTGTTAGCTCCCGGCTAATGCGAACGTGCTTTTTCCGCCGATTTTCTCTTGCTCTCGTCTGGCGCGTTCGCGCTCATCGGCGGCGGCCTTCTTTTGTCTTGCGTTTCTCCGTCTCCTCCGCATTTCGCTGGCGAATGTTTTCCGCGGAAAACGCCAACTGCGGCGGCCGGCGAAGGATGTGGAACCACAAGGCGGCGGCGCAGGCGAACAGCAGCAGGCTGACGTTCTGCGAAATGCTCATCCCCGTGCCGCCCACCGCCGCCTCGTCGGTGCGCAAGCTCTCAATGAAGAACCGGGTAATCGGATAGATCGAGATCAACAGCGCGAACAGCGCGCCGTCACGACGGTGGAAGCGGTCGAAAAGTAGTAGCAACAGACACAGCGCCAGCCCGTCGATGACGCTGTAGATCTGCGTCGGATGCACCGGCAGGCTGCGCTCGGGAGGGGCGATGGCCGGCAGCGTGATTTCCGGGCGGTCGGCCACTCGAATCCGCAGCGGCTGCCGCTGGCCGAAGGCCCGATCCAGCGCCCCGTAAGCATACTCCACGGAGTGCAGCTTGTCGCCGTTGATGCCTTGCAGGCGATCGCCCGGCCTCAGGCCGGCATGGTCGGCCGGCGAGTCCGGACGGACCGCCAGCACCCGTGGCTCGGCTTGGGGATTTCCGCTCAGCGTAAAGCCGTACATCTGACCGCGCTCGACCTGGGCGCGATACGGCGGCGTATACTCGGGCGGCCTTCCGGCCGGAAACGTCACCGCCCAAGGATAATCGCATACGGCGCCGTAGCAGCAGCCATTCATGAGGCAGCCAATGCGTCCGATGGCCAAGCCTAACACCAGACTGGGAGCGATCAGGTCGGCCAGGGCCAGCAGCGGCACGCGCTCCCTGCGGACGAACAGCAGTAACCCGGCCACGCCGCCGAAGAACGCCCCGTACACCACCAATCCGCCTTTAGCCACATTGATCACCTCGCCGAGAAACGGTCCCAGGCCGCCGTTGGGATCGGTGTACCAGCGCCAATACTCGGGCCAGTATTCGATGACATAAAAGGCCCGCGCGCCGACGATGCCCGGCACGAGCATCCAGAAGGCGAGCGAGAAGATCAGATCAGGATTGAGTCCCCGGCGTTTGGCCCGCCACGCCGCCAGCGATACGGCGGCAATCACCGCCAGCATAATCATCACGCCGTAGCCGCGGATGGGAAGCCCCTCCCGCTCGCACAGCACGGGCAGCACCCAGCCGATGATGGCGCCCATCAACGACAGGATGGGCACATAGCTCCACGTGTCGGCGCTGAAGCCTTGCCGCCACACCAGCCACGCCAGCATGACCACGCTGGTCACGGCCCAGACGGCCAGCAGCAGCCCCAGCCCGAACATGGGCCAGCCGCGGTAATCCGGGGGAATGAAGAATAGGGTTTGACACATGGGGAGTAGTGGACAGTGGTCAGTGGTCAGTGGGCAGTTCGAGGAAACAGTTGTCGATCAAACGCGTGTTTTCGATTCGGACAGCCAGTGCGGCCAAAGTGCGACCGGCGATGATCTCGACCGGCTGCAGCGTGTCGGGATCTACCAGGGCGATGTAGTCGATCTGCGCGTCGGCGACGGTTTCGATCCGTTCGCGCATCTGCGCGGCGATGGCTTGCGCACTGCGCTCACCACGATTGACCATTTCGGCGGCCAATTGCAGGCTCTGGCAGAGCACCAAAGCCCGCTGCCGGGCGGCCGGACTCAGGTAGCGGTTGCGTGAGCTCAGGGCCAACCCGTCGGGCTCGCGCATGATGGGGCAAATGCGAAGCTCCACCGGCACATTCAAATCGGCCGCCATCCGCCGGAGGACCAAAGCCTGCTGATAATCTTTCTGCCCGAAGTAGGCCGCGTCGGGCTGGACCATGTTGAGCAATTTGAGCACGATCGTGGCTACGCCGCGGAAGTGCCCCGGCCGACAGGCGCCTTCCAGCCGTTCCGCCAGCGAGCCCGGCTCGACCCACGTGGCATGGCCCGGCCGGTAGACTTCCTCGTTGCTCGGCGCAAAGACCAAGTCCGTGCGGCAATCGGCCAGCAAGGCCAGATCGTTCTCCAGGGTACGGGGATAATGCTGGAAATCTTCCTTCGGCCCGAACTGGCTCGGATTGACGTAGATTGACACGACAGCACAGTCACATTCCGCCTGGGCGGCGCGGACCAGACTCAGATGTCCGGCGTGCAGCGCGCCCATGGTGGGCACCAAGGCGATCTTCTTGTCCGCCCGGCGCACCACGGCAAGCGCTTCCCGTAATTGGGCGACGGTAGTGACTACTTTGGGAACCGAATTTTTCATGGATTTGTGTGTTGCCTACAGTTTATTCCATCCCCCGCACCGCGGCCAGCACCTCGGCGAAGATGGCTTCCGGGTCGCTGTCGTGGGCCCGTAGCACAGGGCCCACATCCGGCTGGCCAACTTGCTCGTGAACGGCCCGGCGAATGCGATCGAGTTGTTCGACGGTCAATCGCTGTTCACACGCTCGGCCACGCTCGAGCACGCGAGTCAATAGTCCTTCGGCAGGTGAATCCAACAGCACGACCAGCCTCGGCCGGGCGACGTTTTGCCGCAGGTGCGCATATTGTTCGAGAAAAGCGGGCAATTGATCGGCCGACAGCCAAGCCCGAGCAAAGGCCGCCGATTGGTCGAACCAGAAATCGCTGACCGTCCAAGCTGCCAAAGAGGTTGAGAAAGCATCTTCCAGCAGACCAACGCGTTGCCGCAGGAATTCAAGTTCCGTCAGCCAAGCATGACGCGCTGGATTGGCATAGAAGGCGTTGAGCCGGTCCCAGTTGGGCCGCTCCCTGATCAACCGTCCGGAGATCGCGGCCGCCAGCCGCTCGGCCAGTTGCGTCTTGCCGGCAGCGATGGGCCCGGTGATGGCCACGTAGCAGGGCGTGGAGTTCAAATGTTCCAGCAGCCGAGCGACGGTCCAACCGATTGTCGGATGACGCATCGTGTCGGCCACTTCGGCCGCCGGCTCCAATACGAAGCGCCGCCACGCCATACGCGGGTGCGGCAGCACAAGCGACGGCGTGTCCAGCACCAACTCATCATAGAGCAAGAGATCGAGGTCGATGGTCCGCGGTCCCCAGTGTTCGGCGCGGCGGCGGCCCAAGCGGTTCTCGATCTGCTGCAAGCAGTTCAGCAAAGCACTGGGCTCAAGCGAAGTGTCCACCCGGAGCGCGCCGTTAAGAAAATGCGATTGTCGCGAGGGGCCGCCAACCGGCGCGGTTTCGTGCCACGAACTGACCGCGGCGACCGTGACGTGCGGCTGTCGGGCGAGTTCGGCCACTGCGGCGTCGAGGGTGACTTGCCGGTTCCCTTCGTTCGAACCCAGACCAATCAGGCAGAGGGGCATGGCGGATGAGAATGAGGAGCCGTTTCAAAGCGTAACGCAGTTGCCCCCGACTGTGCAAATCACCAACCACAGCCGAGAGCTACGGTCATGTTTTTGAAACAGTTTGGTGGTTGGCAGCCACCGGCAGTACGAAAGCATTGGGGGGGGCCGTCCGGACCGCGACCATTTTCTTCGCCGCCGACTGTCGTTCCCTGCAGTTTGCGCCCCCCAACGCTTTCGCCACAGGCCATTTTCCGAGAACAAACCAGATTGTCAAGCCAGGCTGAATCTTCCCCCCTCCCAGAGCCGACAAACGAAATGGCAGGTTTTTTTAGTTTGGAATTTTGGGAAAATTGATTAGAATAAAGGGATTGTGCCCCATGGAGACCACCTGCATGAAATCGATCGCTTCCCGTGTTCCTCTGATTCTGACCGCTATCGTTTTGGTGTCGGCAGCCGTCCTGCTGGCGACTAGCCGGCTGGAATATTGTGGCCAGCCCGAGAATTTGCGGCCGCGGGTAGAAGCGGTGGTTGCAGAAAAGACGCAGTGGCCCACACTGGCGCCTCCTCAGAAAATGGTTTTCATTCGGGTCGAGACCGACAAGCCGGATCTGGAAATCGGCTGGGCAAAGAATTAGAGTTCGTGGCCAACGCCGCGATTGGGCGATGCCCGAATGCGCTGTTCGGCGTTCAATAAGGGCCGTCACGAGCAGGTTATGCTTCAGCATAACTCTCGCGTCCACTCCAGGTCCCGTTATGCTGAAGCACAAGCTACGACTGCGGGCTTGCCGCCGCTTGGCACATGTGGGCGAATCGTCCCAGCACCTCTGCCGCCAGCGTCTGCAATCGCGGCAGCTCTTCTGGCGTTTGGGCGCGGATGCTGCGAGGGTCGATGTAGTCTAACGCGGCCAGCTCCCGGCAGTTGCCCGCCTCGGTAAGCCAGTCGTCGATCATCGCGGCGGTCATCTCGATGTGGAATTGCAGCCCATAGGCGTTCCGCCCATAGCGAAACGCCTGGTTCTCGCAGACGGGGCTCCCGGCCAGATGGATTGCCCCGGCGGGCAGGTCGAACGTGTCGCCGTGCCACTGGAAGACGGTCCGCACGCCGCGCTGGGCCAAAAGCGGGTCGTCGGCTGCCGCGGCGGTCCATCCGACTGAATACCAGCCGATCTCTTTGCGACCAGCGGGATAGACTTTCGCCCCCAGGGTCTTCGCCAGCAGTTGCGAACCAAGACAAATGCCCAACAGGGGCATTTCCCGGGCCATTGCTTGCTCAATCCACTGCACGTCGCAGGTCAGGAAGGGATACTGGTCGGTCTGGTCGACGTTCATGGCCCCGCCGAGCACGATCAGCCCCGACGCCTCCTCCAAGGGCAGCCGAGCAGGAAGCTCCCGGAACAGATCCACGTAGCGAAAGGTCAGGCCCGCGTGGCGGAGGGCCGTTTCCAGGGTTCCGCCCGGCTCGTGGGGCATATGGCGAAGGATCAACACGCTGGGTTTCATGTTGGTGTGGCTCCTAGCCGCCCTCCTAGCGTCGCGAGATCAAACCAAAATCGAGCCCGCAGACCCAGACCATCAAGCCGATGATGAAGATCAAGCCGACGTACGTGAGCACGACTTGGACGCGCTCGTTGGCCGGCTTGCCGCGAATGCGTTCGTAAGCCAGGAACACCAGGTGTCCGCCATCGAGCACGGGAATCGGCAGGATGTTCAATACGGCCAGGTTGGCACTGAGCATGGTGAGAAAGATCAGCAGGGCCGAGTTGCCCCGGTCGGCATAGACCAGGGCGGTCTTGATAATCGTCCACGGTCCGCCCAGATTCCGCGGCGAGACCTGGCTGGTGCCGATGGCGCGCAGGGTGCGAAAGACGAGCGTCAACTCGTCGAACGTTGCGCGACCGCCCAAGGTGCAGGCGTCGGAAAGACTCTCCGCCTTGCGTTCGAAGGTCATGGGTTCAAAGAGAAAACCGCGTTCCGGGTTAAACCAATCACTGGCTTCGACCGGTTGCAAGACAAACGTCTGCTCCTTTCCCGACCGAGAAACCGTCAATTCCACGTTCGTGCCCGGCAAAACGCTTTGAAACTCGCGCAGCAGAAAGGGCCAATTGCGATTGTTTTCGCTGAACGGAATCTCGAATTCCGCTTGTTCAATTTCCAGCTTGCGGAGAATTTCCTTGTCGGGCGGAAGCAATTTGGCGCGAACGATCGTATCCTCCGGCAACAAGCCGGCCTTCGCGGCGGGGCTTCCGGCAATCACGCGCTCGACCTGGTTCTGCACCCGGTAGGCGATCCCGAGGGATGGAATGTCGACCGGGCTGTTGCTCATGTCCGATGGCGAGAACTCGACCGGCTCGCGTGCCCGGAGCGACACCACCAAGGTTTCCGCTTTCCGTTGAATGGTCAGGTTCACCATTTTTCCGGCCGCCTTGTTTAGTTGCTCGGGCAGCTTCATGGGGTCGGCGACCGGCTGGCCATCGACCTTGACGATCACGTCGCCCGGGCGGATCCCCGCGGCCGCGGCGGGCGAGCCGGCTTGCAGCGCCTTGATTTCACCCATTTTCATCACTAGCCCCACGGTCCGCATGGGGTTGGGCGGCACCTGGATCGTCACCCGCCGAGTTTTTCCCGTCGCGCGGCCGGCGGTCTCTTCGACGGCGCGTTCGACAGTAACCGCAAGCTTCTGGTTTGCCCGCCGCACCAATTCGGCGTTGATTTGCCCATAGTTTTGGATGGGTACCTCGTCGATCTGTACGATTCGATCGCCGGTGCGAAAGGCAGGCTTGGTAAGATCGGCCACCGAACCGGGCAGCACGGCGTAATGTTTTTGCTCCCGCCATGACTTCCGATCTGCGGTCAACTGCGGGGTGTGGGCACTGAGCACGCCGATGATGAACAGCCCCCGCGAGCTGTCGGGCTTGACCACGATCGAAAGTGGTTCTTTCACGCCTGACCGGCGCACCAGCACGGGCACGCCCTTGTCGGCGTCAATGTCGCCCAGCGAGATGGTCGTGACTAAATCGCGGAACTGCATCATCTTCTTGCCGGCAATCTCCAAAATCTTATCGCCGACGCGAAGATCGGCTTGCCAGGCGGGATCGCCCGGAATAACTTGGCCAATCACGCACGGCATTTGCTCGACCCCCAGGCAAAACGCCGCCACCGCCATCACGAAGGCGAAGATGACGTTCATAATCACACCCGCCGAGATAATCGCCATGCGCTTCGGCACGCTCTGGGCGAGAAAGCTGCGGGGATCATACAGAGCAGGGTCAGGGGCGGGGGACTGGGGATTGGGGACTGGGGACGGGAGACTGGAGGCGGGAGTCTCGGCACTCTCGGCTCCCCCGTTCCCCGCCCCTCGTCCCTCGTCCCCCTGTCTGGCCCGCTCCATCTCTTCTTGCAGCCGGGCGGGATTGTCCTCCTGGCCGAGCATCTTCACGTATCCGCCCAGCGGCAGGATGCCGATGCCGTACTCGGTCTCGCCCCAGCGAAACTTGCAGAACTTCAACCCGGCAATATCGAAGCCGAGATAGAACTTCTCGCATTTCACCCCGCAGAGCTTGGCCACCAGGAAGTGGCCCAGTTCGTGAACGAAGATGACGAACCCCAGGCCGACGGCGACCATGAGACTGACGACGCACAGACCAATTACGTACGACAACGCAACACCTCCTGGCGGGACCAACGATCGGCCTCGAGCACCTGCTCCAAGCTCGGGTTAGGTTCGAACGGGTGATTCTCCACGACGCTCTGGCAGGCGGGAACGATGTCGCGGAAGCTGAGCCGGCCCTCGAGAAAGGCAGCTACCGCGGCCTCGTTCGCACCGTTGAGGACGGCGCCTGCCGTGCCCCCCGCCGCGGCCACCGCCAGCCCCAGTTTCAAGGCCCCGAAACGCTCGAAATCCGGCGGCTCGAATTCGAGCGACATCGCCCGGCTCCAATCTAGTTTTTCCGCCACCCCCTCGCGCCGCTCGGGCCAGGTCAACGCATACTGGATCGGCAGCTTCATATCCGGCGGGCTAAGCTGGGCAATCACCGAGCCGTCCTTATATTCTACCATTGAATGGACGATCGACTGGGGGTGAATTACCACCGCGATCTGGTCCGCCGAAAGGTCGAACAGCCAACGGGCCTCGATGATCTCCAAGGCCTTATTCATCAGCGTGGCCGAATCGACCGTTACTTTCGGTCCCATGGCCCAAGTGGGGTGATTGAGAGCAAGGGCCGGCGTAACCTGGGAAAGCTGGTCGATGCTGAAATTGCGAAATGGCCCCCCGCTGGCCGTAAGTATGACCCTCCGCACCTCTTCCCGCCGGCCCGCCTGCAGGGCCTGAAACAGGGCACTGTGCTCGCTGTCGACGGGGAGAATTTTTGCCTGTTTTCGCCGGGCCAACTCGGTCACCAGCGGTCCGCCCACCACCAGGCTCTCTTTGTTGGCCAAGGCCACCGTCTTGCCGGCCTCCAGCGCGGCCCAGGTGCCGCGCAGTCCGGCGCTGCCGACGATGGCCGACACGACAATCCCCACGTCGGCGTCGGCGGCCAACTGGGCGACCGCCTCCGGTCCGACGAGCAGCTCGGTCCCTTTCGGCAGTGCCGACCAATCCTGGCCAGCCGCCGCCACGGGGTCGGCGACGACGACGATGCGGGGTCGAAAGGCCTGCGCCTGCCGGAGCAATAGGGGGGTATTTCGGTGCGTCGAGAGCCCGATCGCCCGCTGTCTTCCACCGGAAGCGGCAATCACTTCCAAGGTATTACGGCCGATGCTCCCCGTTGAGCCTAGAACGGCGATGTTGGTAGCGTGATCGATCATGCGGGGGGCGAAGGGCCAAAGGACGAAGAATCGGGGTCATTGTACGTGCCCCTCCCGCCGACGACAACGGCCACCGGGCTGCGGGCGCTGTGGCGGATCGTGGCGGTCGGCAACGGGACATGAAAACAGCCACCGGCTCAAGAGCTTCTCCATTTTGACCACAGAAAGGTAGGGCGTCGGGCTCGGCGGCAGCGCCTCCCGCTGGAAGTGGGGTATCCTCCGCAGCCACTACTGCAACGTGGTAGAATGTATGGGCGGCATCTGCCGCCGAAGGAGCCTTTTGCATGAATCATGAGCAGCAACCCGAGTCGCCGCGCCCCTCGCCCGAGCGCAAAATCCCCGCCTGGGGAGGAAATATCGTCTGGTACCTCCTGGCCGTCGTCTTGATCACGCTTTTCCTGTTCAGCCAGATGGAGGACCACAACCAGATCGAGCTGAGCTACATGGATCTGGTCCGCTTGATCGAGCAGGGTGCCCCCCAGGTCAACCCCAAGGCCCGCATCGACGTGCACGAGAACGTGGCCGGCAAGGACGAGATCGCACAATACTCGAACCTGGACGCCATCATCATCGGCCAGCACGAAATTACCGGCACGGCCACCCGCGAGGTGGTCGGGCCGCCGCACGCCGACCGCGCCAAGGCGGAAGCCCGCGCCAAGGCCGAGGCCAGCGAAGTTTCCTTCAAGACCCCGCGCATGGGACTCGAGTCCGACAACAACTACCTGTTCAATTTGTTGCGGGAAAAGAAGTTTCCGCACGTCACCGGCGGCAAGGAGCCCAGCGGCTGGCGGAACATGATGCCGATGTTCTTCTTCACGCTGCTGTTGCTGGCGATCGTCTTCATCATGATGCGGCGGCTGGGCGGGGCGGGCTCGGCGATGGCCTTCGGCCGCAGCCGCGGCAAGCTCTACGCCCAGGAAGACATCGACATCACCTTCAACGACGTGGCCGGCATCGAGGAGGCGGTCGACGAGCTCCG
>Ga0181529_10003065_pt1 | contig 19427 bp, 16 predicted proteins | sample PEATcosm2014_Bin_36_FD_119763 | JGI IMG/M metagenome (GOLD analysis project Ga0181529, IMG submission 119763) | Peatland microbial communities from MTU Mesocosm Facility, Houghton, MI, USA - PEATcosm2014_Bin10_30_metaG | ecosystem: Environmental > Terrestrial > Soil > Wetlands > Peat | place... | reverse complement strand
ATGCCCGCGCTGTATGGCGATGCCAACCTGAGTGGAAAAGTGGACTTCAGCGATCTGAGCATCCTGCTGTCGAACTACGGCAAAGCGGGAACCTACTACTGGAGCCAGGGCGACTTCAACTACGATGGCACCGTGAACTTCAGCGACCTGAGCAAGCTGCTGGCGAACTACGGCAAGAGTGGGCCGCTGAATATCGGCAACATCCCTAATCTCACTTTGGATAGTCAGGCGCTCCGGTTGCTCGCCCGCGACAACATAACGGTCTCCGGCACCAGTCCCGTTCCGGAGCCGTCGAGCTTGGTCATGTTGGCGTTACTCTTGGCCCTGGGGGGGACGTGGAGGATGCGACGGCGCTGACACGCCCCTGCCGTCTGGAGAAGGCGTTTGGCCGGCGGTGCCGTGTACTCTATCGAAACTGGTGCGGCTTCCAAAACGTTTTCTCCAGCGCCGAACGCCCCTCCCTTGCAATGCAGGGGAACTCTCGCCGGTACTAATTTTCTGGAAGCGGTACTCGTTTAGGTTCTCAAACCAGCTGACCTGAAGTAGGGCGGGGAGAGGGCTCGGACGCAAAGCCGGGTCCCGAACCGTCCATGACATCGGCGAGCCGTCCACTCTCGTCCTTTTCGGTGGTGGCGTCCCCGTCAGCCTGCTCGCCTACGCTTGGTAACAGCGAAGACGGACGGCAGAAGGTATCCATCCCAGCGAAATCCACAGCCATTGAGCCATCCGTCGTGGGCGGTTTTTTCGGGGGGGCCGTAACTCGTCAACGCTTTCGTCCACGTGATGAAAACTGGCATTGGCAAAGCCAGATTCTTCGGTGCAACGCCTTTCCCTAGCCCGAATGGGCCAATTTTCAGAAGGAATTCCCCCGCGATAGGGTTGATTTTGCAAAACCGTATGGAACGCGATTGACACACCCCTATATAAATAAGTATGATGTCACTCTTATTGGGTACACAGGAAATGTGCGCGTTCTGTAGCCGGCTCCAGGGTCCGCCGCCACAACGTACCTTGTCTCTTGCAAAAGAGGAGGACCATTGTGCGTTGCAGCCCACCATCTACCATGCGAATGGCAGGATTCGCCTGTCGCATACGGCTGGCAGGCCGGACGGTAGTCCGGCGGCGCTCTTCTGTCCTCTCCCGTCACGGGTTCACGCTGGTGGAACTCCTGGTGGTCGTCACGGTCATCGGTATCCTGACGGCCTTGTTACTCCCCGCCGTGCAAGCTGCGCGCGAGGCCGCGCGGCGATCCGCGTGCGCCAACAACCTGAAGCAGATCGGCTTAGCGATTCTCAACTTCGAATCGGCGAACAAGAAACTGCCTGCCGGCGGCGAGGGGACCGATTGGACGAGCAAGTCGTCAACGTTTTCCATACAGTCGCTGTTCACGCAGCTATTGCCGTTTATTGAGAGAACGGACCTCTACAACTCGATGGACTTGACGAAGAGTTACCGGGACGCGACCGGCGCCCCGCAGAACGTCGCCGCCGCCAAGAACAGCATCAGCATCTATGTGTGCCCGAGCAATCCGTTCTCACAGCAGAGAGATCCAGCCGGCTTCGGTGGCTTAGACTACTTCGCCACCGCCTGGACCGACGTCGATCCCATCACCGGAATTCGCAATCGGGCCACGCGCGCGGAAGGCGCCTTGGTGACCCTGGACGGTAGCAACAACCCCGTCGGCGGTATGGTGGACGGCAGCTTGCCAACGGGCATCGCCTTAGCGACCGTGGTTGACGGCGCGAGCAACACATTTGCCGTCATCGAAGATGCCGGCCGCATCAGCCCCGCGCTCGCGGGCGCGCCGTACTACACCCTGGCCGGCTATCTCGACTCCTTTAGCGGCACGCTAAGCAACGGCGACATAACCGACCCGCCCAGCGGCGGAATTCCCGCCACCACGGGCAGCCTGCGGGCCATCTGGCGGTGGGCGGATCCCGATGCTGGCGGTAGCGGCATTTCCGGCCCGGCCAATGCCCGAGGCTTTCTCGACGCACATGGCAACTACCTCGGCAAAGCGATCAACCAGAATGCCTACCCCATCGGTGGCAGGCCCGCTGCTACCAGTTTAAGCTCCGCGGGGAATACCAAGGGGCTATATCCTGTGGGCGAGACGGGATGCCCCTGGACTACGCAAAACTGCGGGGCCAACGACGAACCCTTCGCCTTCCATCCCGGCGGCTGCCAGGTCGTCATGCTGGACGGCAGCGTGCGGTTCCTGAACGACGCCTTGGATCCGCCGACCATGCGGAGGCTCGTCACCCGCGCTGAAGGCGTGCCCGTAAGCGTGGAATTCTGAAAGAACAAGCTGTCACCGATAACCGCGCGGACATCATTGCGCCCGCCGTTGTCGCATGAGTCACTGTCGCCCTAAGTGAAGCAACTCGTGGCAAAAGCCAGATATCGACGGACTGTTGCCCGCGGTCCCGTAATAGCCTGGGCACCCTCAACGTTTCTGGCATCGTGCCCTCTGCCGGACACTGCTCCGGCCTTGGCGATGCTGTCGGCAGCCATCGATCTGCCGCAAAAATCCGGCCTGGAATTTCTAGTGGGCCTAGCCGAGAACGATCTGTTCGATTAGGACTATGTTTTATGACCCTATGGCCAAACGGGTCGACTCGGCGAAACGCCACGGCTACGCCAGAAAGGCCAACCATTCTTTTGGACGCTTCTGGGTTTCAGCGACGCCGGGTCGCTGGCGATTGCCCGTCGCTGGGGCAAGCCAATACCCACGGCCGAGAAGCCTGCCACCATCACCCCGGTCCGGGCGGGCGACTAGAGACAGCATCTTGAAAGACCTTGCCATGCAACAACCACCGCACTGCAAAACCAAATTCGCCTACAGTTCCAACGCCTACTTGAACTTCTCGATCGAGGAAACGATCGCCCGAATCACCGGGCTGGGCTACCAGGGACTGGAACTGCTGGCCGACGTGCCGCATGCTTGGCCGGCGGGCCTGCTGGACGAGCGGAAACGGGCGATCCGCGAATGTTTGGACCGCCACCGGCTGGCCATCGCCAACGTCAACGGCTTCATGATGAATGCCGTGGCCGATCCGCGGCAGCCCTACTGGCACCCCTCCTGGATCGAGCCCGACCCGCACTATCGGGCGATCCGTCGGGAACATACCAAGCGGACCCTGCGGCTGGCCAAGGAATTTGGCGCCGCAACAGTCCAGACGTCGGGCGGCGGTCCCTTGGAGCCCGGTCAAGCGTGGTCGTCGGCCGCCAAAATCTTCTACGACGAGATCATGCCCTGCGTCGAGTTGGCCGGCCAACTGGAAGTATTTCTGTTGATCGAGCCCGAGCCGGGCCTGATGATCGAGACCTTCGAGCAGTACTTGGAGTTCGCCGCGCAGATCGGTTCGCCCTGGGTGGGCTTGAACTTCGACGTCGGCCATGCGTTTTGCATGGGCCAGGACCCGGGACAGTGGATCGCCCGCATGGCGCCGCATACGAAGCACTATCACCTGGAGGACATTGCCGCCACGCGGCGGCACGCCCACCTGGTTCCGGGCCGCGGGGCGATTGACTTTCCCGCCGTTTTGCGGGAGATTGCCGCCACCGGCTATCAGGGGTGGCTGACGGTGGAATTGTATCCGTACATTGATGATCCCGATGGCGCAGGCCGAGAAGCGAAGCGTTTTCTCGAATCGCAGGGATTGTAGACGGCCCATTGATGCCAGAATAATGACCGATGATTCAAAAAGCCGTTCGACCGTCTGTGGCGGCTCCACGTTGCGCGGCTATCTCGCACTTATGCGAGTGCCCAACGTCTTTACGGCCATGGCCGACGTGGCGATGGGCTTCTTGTTCGTCCAAGCGCGCGACTGGCAGTGGGACCCGTGGCGGGACTCGGGCGCGCTGGTGACGCTGCTTGTCGCGTCGAGCCTGCTTTACGTTGCCGGCATGGTGCTCAACGACGTATTCGACCTGGACATCGATCGGCACGAGCGGCCGGAGCGACCGCTCCCCTCGGGCCGAATCTCCCTGGCGGCGGCTGAGCGGCTCGGCTGGCGATTGCTGACGCTCGGCGTGCTCCTGGGCGCGGGGGCCGGGTTCTTCTTGGGCCATCTGCGGCCCGGGCTAATCGCCGCCCTGCTGGCCACGTGCATTCTCGTCTACGACGCTTGGCTGAAGCGGACGCCTCTGGGCCCCCTGGCGATGGGCGCTTGCCGCACGCTCAACGTCTTGCTGGGCATGAATGCGGTCGATCGACCGTTGCACGCCGAACATTGGCTGGTGGCCGGAGGTATCGGGGTTTACGTCGCCGGCGTCACGTGGTTCGCCCGCCGGGAAGCCCGCCGGAGCAGCCGGCTGCAATTGACGCTCTCGACGCTGGTCATGACGCTGGGCATCGCTCTGTTGGCCGCGTTCCCTCATTGGTCGGAGCGGACCATTCCCGCCGTGCAATTCGGCCCGCAACAATGGTACATTCTGATCGGCGCCTTGGGCCTTTTGATCGTTTGGCGGTGCGTGTGGGCTGTAATCGAGCCGGTTCCGGCCCGGGTGCGGATGGCGGTGACCCAGTGTGTGCTCTCGTTGGTGATGCTGGATGCCGTGGCGTGTTACGCGGTTCGGGGCGTCCTCTGGGCCGGCCTGATCCTCCTGCTCTTGCTGCCGGCGATGTTTCTCGGCCGCTGCATCGAGATGACGTAATGCGCACGTGGCCGCGGCGCCATGCTACGGCCGCAGGCGCGCGCTGAACCTAGTCTTGAAGAAGCCAATCCAAGCGGAAACGTGCGTAGCGCACGTCCCATCCCTTGGAAGTCTCTTGTTGCCAGACCGCCACCAGCGTGCCGTCGGTGGCCTGCTGACAACTGGGATACGACGCCTGCTTTCCCTTCGTGGGGCCGGCAATGTCCTTTGGCTTGCTCCACGTCTTGCCGCCGTCAATGGACGCCGCCGCGCAGAGCGGGAAACGGACCAGGGCGTTGTCCCACACGCATAAAATGCCCCGCCGCGGGCCGACTTGGAACTTGCCGAGCGCCGCCGGAGCGTTGCTGCCGCGTAACGGACTGGGGCCAACCCCGGTCCACGTTTTGCCCTCATCGCTGCTGTGAGCCTGGTACAGATGGTCAGAGCCGGTCCGCATCAGCATATAGATGCTGCCATCGTCCCGTTCCACGATCGCCGGCTCATCGGTCCCTCGCACGGCATTGCTCGTCAGCGGATCACACGCGGCGTCGGTATCGCCGCCGTTTCGCCAGTTGAGCCCGTCGTCTGTCGAGATCATCACGCCGGCGCGAAGGTGCATCTGCCCTTCCTCTTGGAGAGTCCGGCCTTTCTCGCAGAGCACGTCCCAGGAATAGCCCATCAAGAGCGTTCCCGACTTCAGGCGCAGGCCCTGGTGGGTCTTGCCGCAGGCGTAGCGGTGGTGAATGGGGATATCATAAGGCGGGCCCCAGGTCCGGCCTTGATCGTCACTGCGGACACACTTGGTGGTTGACGTGCCGATGCCCGATCCGGTCGTCACGGTGGCAGTGACCAGGATTCGCTTGCCCGAGATGATAATGCTCGGATCATAGTCGTGGCCGGTGGACGTGGTAAGGAGTCTTAGCGGCGCGGACCAGGTGCGGCCGTGATCTCGGGACCATGCCCCTTGGATGCTTTCGCCCGCGTTGCTCCAGACCACCAGAATTCGCCCGTCGGCCGTCCGCGCCATGCAGGGAAGCGTCATCGATCTTACACCGGAAACAATGACGAAGCGTTCGAAGTCGGCAGCTCCGGCCGCAGCGTGCCCTGCTGCCGCAGTTCCCAGCAAAATACCTCCTAGAATTGTCGCGATAGTAAATGGCAAACGCATCGATGTGCTCCTATCTGAGATTTCCCAGTTAGTCCCCGCTCGGATACGATCTGGACGGCAAGCGCCCCTATGGTACCTAGGCTACGAGTGCGTTGCCACATGCCAGGCCGATTCTCTCGTTTCTCAAAGGGCTGCGCAAATCCCGTGCCAAACGAATCGACGGAAGACCACTTGGGAAATGCCGGACAAAAAGCTATGCTGGAACTATGCTGTTTTCACCCCAGATTGATACCAAACCGTTGGCCGACCTTTGCCACCGTTTGGGCATGTCCTTCGAGGCGGGCATCGATGCGCGGACCATTTGGAAGCGCGAGGCCGAGCGGGCGCACGGGCGGATGCGCCAACATCTGTTGACCATTAGCGACGCCGCCAACCACGGTGAATCGCTGGCCGATGCCTTAGGCCAGACCGGCGATTTCTTCCCCAGGTTGTTCCGTGAGATGGTCGACGTGGGCGAACAGACGGGACGCCTCGACGCCGTCCTGGCCCAACTCTCCGATCACTACCAGAACCAGATCACTTTGCGGCGACAGTTTTGGTCGTCCATCACCTGGCCGCTGATCCAGTTGGGCCTCGCCGTGGTGGTCGTCGGCCTGTTGATCTGGGTCACGGGCAAAGAGATGCTTAACATCGACATCCTCGGCTTCGGAATCGTCGGCGATCGCGGACTTGAGATCTACGGGCTGTTCTTGGCCGCCGTGGGCGGCGCGCTGTTCGTTCTTATAAGAGCCATCAGTCGGGGGCTAGTTTGGACCGCCCCCATCCAACGCATCGTCTTGCAGCTTCCTGGAATCGGCAAGCCCTTGCAGACGGTGGCCCTGGCACGGCTGGCATGGTCGATCTACGTGACTTTCGATTCCGGCATGGAAATCCGGCGGGCGTTGCGGTTGAGCCTCCGCAGCACGCGCAACGCCCGCTACACCGATCAGATTCCCAAGATCATAGCGGAGATCTCGGCGGGCAACTCGGTTCATGAAGCATTCTGCCGCGCCGGCGGTTACCCCGTGGAGTTTCTCGACACGCTGGCCGTGGGCGAGCAAAGCGGCAAGATTGTGGCGTCGATGCAGGTCTTAGCCCGGCAATATCAAGAGCGGGCACGGATAGCCCTGGCTACGCTCACGGTGGTTGCCGGCTGGGCCGTGTGGGCGGTCATCGCCGCGATGTTGATCACGCTGATCTTCCGGGTGTTCTCCTTCTATCTGAACGCGATTACCGGTGCCATGAAGCCCTAAAGCGGCCGACGCCGACGGGAAGTGTGGCACCGTCGTTTGTTTCTCAGGGCGTGCCACCCTACGAATTGGTCCGGCGCTTCACGCGCCACCAGCGGATCGATTCATAAAGTCCGGCCGCGGAAAGAATGGAGATCGGCCCACAGGTCGTGGCCAGTAGCGCGCGATGGCCGAGAAGGCCGAGCGCCGCCAACGCTATGGGCGGTAACGACCAGCAAGCCACGAATCGCCAAAAGGCCGAGGCGTAGTCGCCCCGCCGACATCCGGCCACGACGGCGACCACACAGAACGGCCACCAGGGGAGCATCCCTACGGTCAGCGTGGCCGGCCACGGCCATTCTGTCACGGGTGTGAGTGATGCCGCCGAGGGGTCTGCCGCAAGAAATTGGACCATGTCGGAGAGCGTTGCAGGAAACATCGAATGTTGCAGCCACTGGGCGTAGGACGCGAATGCCACAGCTACGCCCAGTCCCAGCGGATGCATGAGGAAGCGAAATCCCCGCCCGTCCTGGTTGAGCGGCACATAAATCAGGCACGCCAGCAGGATGCAAGCCAGTTCGCCCCACCCGCGGCGCACAAGCAAGAGCCCCGCCGCGCAACCGTAGAACAACCCCTGCATCCGCAGCCGAGAGTCCACCGCCAGCCGGCCGGGAACGTTGGCTCGGGCAAATATCCCCATCGCCGCCGTGACCAGCAGGGTGACGAACGAGCCGACAAGCCTCGGTTCGGCGGAAAAACCGAAAGCGTATACGCTGGTCAACTGCAGCAGACCGGCGGCCAGTCCCAGCGGCCTTCCCAACCACCGGGTTGCCAGCGTAGCTATCAACAGGGCGCCCCCAATCGCTGCCGCCGTCGCTCCGATCTGGGTGAGCCAGCCGTCCTGGGCTGACCAACCAAAAAACCCGCTGCTTGCGGCTTGAACTAACCCCCCATATCCGATCAACAGCGCCGCCGAAGCTGGCCCGAGCCGGAGCTGTTCCGGGCCGCCGGCCAAAAAACGCGGAAAAATAGGCGGCGTTTCGTCGGATGCAGAATCGCTCATGGTCGGATTGTAGCTATTTAGCGGGGGAGCTGTAAATCCGAACGGGGCGCGGGCGGCGTCAAAGGGGACAGGCACCGCTTGTGCAAAGCACCCTTCGGGCCGCTCCGCGGCAAACGGAGCCAGTCCCCTTTGCCAAGAACACTTGCCGCACTCGGCGGGCTTCATTCGTTCGCCGTTTCCTGATATTCTTGATTTATGAACTATTTTTCTCCCCACCGCGGTACACGATTCGTGGTTGCGTTAGCCCTGGTACTGGTTGTCGCCGGCTGGACGACGGCTGCCGAGGCGCCCAAGCCGACCTCGCCGCCGGCCCCCAAGAAACCGGTTCCCGTCGAGCGGACCGACCGGCTAGTCAAGCAACTCGGCGATAAGGACTACTATGTCCGCCAGCGCGCCCAGGACGAGCTGGCACGGCTGGGTTTCGGGGCCTTCGACGCCCTTAGCGCGGCCACCACCAACGACGACCTGGAGATCGCCTCGCGGGCGAAATACTTGCTCCGGCTGATGCGGGTGGAGTGGACGACGGAAACCGACCCGCCCGAAGTCAAAACCTGCCTGCACGGCTACGAGTTCGAGGACGAGCGTTCGCGGGAAAGCAAAATGACGGCCTTGGCCGCGTTGCCCGATGGACAGGGGATTGCCGCTCTATGCCGGCTGATACGGTTTGAGAACTCGTCGCGGCTCTCGAAAACCGCGGCCGTGACGCTGCTGGGCGGCCAACCACCAGCCAGTCCGCCCAACCCGGCCGTCGTCGCCATCGTCCGCAAGAGTCTGAATGGTTGCAAACGGTTGGGCGCCGTCTGGCTGTTGACCTGGGCGCGGCTGGGCACCGAACCCGACGCGGCCATGGCCGACTGGAACAAATTGACCGACAAGGAACGGGAACTGCTGATTCGGGCGCCTCTGGAAACCACCCAGGAGATCGTCGCCGGCTTAACCCGCTTCCAGATCGCCCAACTGAAGAAGCTCGGCAAGAACGACGAGGCCATGGCGGCCATCCGCCGGCTGGTGGAGCTCGAGCGCGGCAATCCCGAGTCGTTGGCCGAGTTGCTGGACTGGTTGATCGAGCAAAAGGCGTGGAAGGCGGTAGACGACTTGGCGCTGCGGTTTGCCCACCGATTCGCCATCGAGCCCGGCCTGCTCTACGTGCTCGCCCAGGCGTATGCCGAGCAAGGGGCAAAGCAAAAAGATCGGGCAGAAGAGACCGCCAATCGTGCCTTGCAGCTCTATCCGGGCAAGCAAAAGGAGGAGTTGCTACGCCATTTGCTCGTGGCCCAACGCCTCCGCCAACGGGGCCAATTCGCCTGGGCGCGACGAGAATTCGACCACGTCATCGACCAAGCCAGTGAAGCCGAAACCGATGAGTTGCGGGCGACGGCCCAGTCCATGTTGGGCGAAATGTGCCACGATCAGGGGCAGGATCTCGACGCCGGCACCGTATTGCAGAAGCTCGTCGAGACCATCGACGCCGGCAAACTGACCGAGGCCAAGCTGGGCCGTCGCAAACCAGACGAGATCCGCGCCCGCATGAACTATTTCTTCGCCTGCCACTGGCAAGTGAAGGGCGACAAGGCCAAGCAACACGATTATCTGGATAAGGCGTTGAAGGCCGACCCGGGCGACGTGGACGTGCTGATCGCCTGCTATCGCCTGCCCGAGCAATCCCCCGAGTATCATGCCAAGATCGTGGCGCTGATTAAGAAAGAGGCGGCCACCAGCCGCGAGCAGATTGCCGACGCGGCAAACCGCGAGCAGGCCGCCGAAGAAGCCGAACTGGCTTCGCTCTATAACCAGTTCGCCTGGCTGATCGGCAACACGGAGGGAGATCTGGACGAAGCGCTCCGGTATTCGCGGAAATCGGTGGAGATGATGCCCACCGAAGGCGGTTTCTACGACACGCTCGCCCGCGTCTACTTCGCCAAGGGCGATCTCGACAATGCCATCAAGCAGCAAACGAAGGCCGCGGAACTGGAAACCCATTCCGGCTTGATCCACCGCCAGTTGGATTTCTTCCGCAAGAAGCGGGAGGAGAAAAAGAAATCATGAAATCGTTGGCCGTGGGCGGAACCGAGATTTGGTACGTCGATCGCGGGACCGGACTGCCGCTCGTGTTGATACACGGCTTTCCGCTGGACCACACGATGTGGACGGAACAGATCGACGCCCTGGCCGGCCCAAACCAGGATCCCTCGCCAGGACCGACATTGTCATCTGCCACGGCCATGAGGGTTCTGGCGCCCGACCTGCGCGGCTTCGGCCGCAGTCGCCGCGGGACAGCCATCGGCGACAAGGTTACGATGGACCAGTTCGCCGACGATCTGGCCGCCTGGTTGGACACCCTGGCGATCCGTGAACCGGTGGTTCTCTGCGGGCTGTCGATGGGCGGATACATCGCCTTCCAGTTTTGGCGGAAATTCGCGCCGCGTTTGCGGGGGCTGATCTTGTGCGACACCAAGTCGGCCGCCGACACGCCCGAGGCCGCCGCCGGCCGCCGCGGCATGGCCCAGCGCGTGCTCCGCGAAGGGCCGGCGCCGTTGCTGGAAACCATGCTGCCGAAACTCCTGGCCGAGACCACGCGGCAGCAGCGTCCCTACCTGGTCGAGCAGTTGCAGAGCGTCATCGCGGCGGGCGATCCGCAGGGCATCGCCGCGGCCGCCCGGGGCATGGCCGAACGGCCCGACATGACCGCGGCTCTGGGCCAAATTCGCTGCCCAACACTCGTAATCGTGGGCCAGCAGGATGTCATTTCGCCGCCGGCGGAGATGCGCGGCCTGGCCCGAGCGATACCCGGCGCGAAATTCGTGGAGATTCCCGCCGCCGGTCACATGTCGCCTTTGGAGAACCCGGTCGCGGTCAGCATGGCGATGCGGGAGTTTCTGGCAACCGTTTAGTTCGACCCGGTTCTACTGCGCGGGGATGTATTCCCGCTACACGGCACAAGGGGTGACTGCAGAGAATTACTGCGCGCCGTGCGCTACGACAACGCCGGCAGTTGAAAAAGCGACTGGCTCTTGACGATTGCATAATCGTCGGGAAAGGTGTGGAAGGCTTGGACGAGAAGGGTGCGGTTGCGGGCTTCGAAGTTGATGTAGCTTAAGGCGCCCAGCGCGATGCGGCCGCTCGCGTCGAAGCGGTGCAACATGCCTTCCCGCTGCCCCTGACCGGCCAGCTCCTGCTGGAACGTCCAGAAGACTTGCGGATCGGTCGGCTCGAGTTGAAAACTCATCTGGTAGCAGACGCCGCCGCGACATTCGACGCGGTCGCTACGTTGGCCCTTCAGACCGTAACAGAGCAGCCGCCGCATCTTCGGCAGCGGGTGTTGGGCCGAGGCGGCCACTTCCGTCAACGTCAAACCGCCGTAGCGCCACGTCACCACGTGGCCGGCGCTGGTGATGTCGATCTTGGCCGTGTACTTTCCCCGCTGGATCGTACAAGTTTCGAAGACCTGAAAAAGCTCAGGATGCAACGGACGCCCATAGAGCTGAAACGCCAGCTCTGCGACTTTCGGTCGGACAGTGAGCACGTCGAAGCCTCCTTGATTTGAAGATATCGCCGAACGAGACAGCGGATTCTTTCCGCTCTCAAAGCATTATACGCGCGGCGCCTGATCGGCGCAAAGGGCGCTTTTTTTGCGAACCGTCGGACAGACAATTTTCTGCGCCAGCTCGTCTTGACACGGCGCCGCCTTCCTATTCTGTAAACGCCCACATTCGTTGAGCGGCAGTGGAGGGTGGGCTGAGCGCAGCAAGTCCCACCATCGCTAACCAATTTTTTTGGGTGGGACTCGCTACGCTCGGCCCACGCTACATTTTCTGCTCAACTCGCTAATAATTCTGGCAAAGATCTGTGCCGCCGACGGCAAAACGGCCAAATGTCCACAATCCGCGCTCCCGCGCCGCCAGGCAGATGCCCTTGCGACAAGGGCTGGCAGCAGCCTATACTTAACCTAGGAAGTCCCACCCGCGAGAATTCGCGAGGCGTCCTTTGTATCGATGCCCCGCTCGCTTGGGGGATCATTTTGAAGCGCGCTGGAGTCCGATGCTGAAAGTTACCCTCCCCGACGGAAAAGTTTTAGAGTATTCTCGTCACGTTCGACCGATCGACATCGCTGCCGATATAGGGCCACGTCTGGCCAAGGCCACCTTGGCCGCCGAAGTGGACGGACGGCTCATAGGCGTCGACACACCGCTGCCGGCCGACGGTCAAATCGCCCTTCGCCTGATCACCGGCAAAGACCCCCAGGCCGTAGATCTGCTGCGCCATTCCTGTGCGCACGTCATGGCCCGGGCGGTGATGCGGCTGTTTGACGGCGTGCAGTTGGCCTTCGGGCCGACGGTCGCCGGCGGATTCTATTACGATTTCCAGATGGAACACGCGCTCAGCGAGGAGGACTTCCCCAAGATCGAGGCCGAGATGGCCCGCATCGTGAAAGAGGGCGAGCCGTTCGAGCGGGTCGAGATGGATCGGCAGGAGGCCATCCAGTTCTGCCGCGATCTCGGCCAGTCACTGAAGGTCGAGCATCTCGAAGAGGGATTGGCCGACGAGCCGACCGTCTCTTTTTACCGGCAAGGCGAGTTTATCGATCTCTGCCGCGGTCCGCACGTGCCCAGCGCGGGCGCCATCGGCGCGTTCAAGCTGCTGTCGGTGGCGGGGGCCTATTGGAAAGGCGACGCCTCGCGCCAGCAGTTGCAGCGGCTGTATGGCTCGGCGTTCTTTAGCAAGCAAGAACTTGACGACCATCTGCGCCAACTCGAAGAGGCTCGGCGGCGCGATCACCGCGTGCTGGGCAAACAACTCGAACTGTTCCTGATCGAGCCGGCGGTCGGCTCAGGCCTGGTCTTCTGGCTGCCCAAGGGCGCCGTGGTGCGCCACGAGTTGGAAAACTTCCTTTACGGCGAGCTGATCCGCCGCGGCTACCAGCCCGTCTACACGCCGGTCATCGGCAACGTGCATTTGTACGAGACTTCGGGCCATTATCCGTATTACAAGGAATCGCAGTTTCCGCCCATCGAAATGCAGGATGGCGACCGCTACCTGCTGCGGCCCATGAATTGTCCGCACCATGTGACGATCTACCAGTCGAAGCCGCGCAGCTATCGCGACCTGCCGTTGCGGCTGGCCGAGTTCGGCACGGTACACCGCTTCGAGCAGTCGGGCGAGTTGAACGGCATGACGCGCGTCCGCGGTTTCACCCAAGACGACGCGCACATTTTCTGCACGCCGGAGCAAGTGGCCGACGAGTTCCGCGGCTGCATCGAGATGACGCGCTTCGTGCTGAAGACGCTGGGCCTGGACGATTATCGCGTGCGGCTGGGTTTCCGCGATCCGGCCAGCGAGAAATACGTGGGCAGCGCCGAGACCTGGCAGCGGGCCGAGGCGTCGCTGGAGAGCGTCTGCCGTGAGATGGACCTGCCCGACCTGCACGTCGAACGGGGCGAGGCCGCCTTTTACGGTCCCAAGGCCGACTTCGTGGTCGCCGACTGCATCGGCCGTCCGTGGCAGCTCGGCACGGTGCAGCTCGACTACAATCTGCCCAGCGCCCAGCGTTTCAACCTGGAATACATCGGCGCCGACAACACGACGCACCAGCCGGTGATGATTCACCGCGCGCCGTTCGGCTCGTTCGAGCGCTTCGTGGGCATGCTGATCGAGCATTTTGCGGGGGCCTTCCCCTTGTGGCTCGCCCCGGAGCAAGTGCGCGTGATGGTCGTCAGCGAGAAGGTCGAGGAATACGGCCGTAGCGTCCAGCAGCAACTCACCGAGGCCGGCCTGCGCGTCACGGGCGACTATCGGGCAGAGAAAATCGGGGCCAAGATCCGCGCCGCCCAGTTGGAGCTGATCCCCTACATGTTCGTGATCGGCGGCCGCGAGGCCCAAGAGGGCCAGGTTTCCGTCCGCGACCGGCTGGAAGGCGACCTGGGGGCTATGCCCCTGGCGGCCGCCTTGGACAAGCTCCAGGCCGAGATTCGGGCAAAAACCGTGCGAAAAACAGCAGCAAAATAGGGGCTAGGGACTAGGGGCTAGGGGTTGGGGATTCGAGTGCCGGACGTCGCCACATCGTCGACGCTGGCACTCTAATCCCTGCCCCCTGCCCCCCCGAACCTAGACCCCTCGCTTGACAAACCCCCGTTGCCGGGGAATACTGTGGTGTCTTGGTTGGTTACGTTTCACAGTCCTTTGAGGTGCATTGCGTATGGGAAAATGGAGGCCGCCGGAGGCGACAAGCAAACAGCGGATCAACGAACAAATCCGCGTCACGCCCATCCGTGTCATCGGCGCTGATGGGGCACAGTTAGGAATCTTGCCCACCGAAGAGGCGATGCGGCAGGCCCGGGCCGCCGATCTCGATCTGGTCGAAGTGGCGCCCAACGAACGTCCGCCCGTCTGCCGGATCATGGACTTCGGTAAGTTCAAGTACCAGCAGAAGAAGCGGCAACACAAAGGTCACGCGCATCAGGTCAAGCTGAAGGAAATTCGTGTCCGTCCCAAGACCGGCGACCACGACATCCAGGTGAAGGTGAGCAAGGCACGGGAATTCCTCGGCGAGAAGAATAAGGTCATCGTCACTGTGGTCTTCCGCGGCCGCGAGTTGGCCCACGTCGAAGAAGGCCGCAAGGTGATCGACGAAATCCTCGTGCAACTGGAGGACATTTCCAAGGTCGAATCTCCGCCGACGCACCACGGCCGCCGCATGATCTGCACCGTGGCGCCGAAGTAACCCGCCCGTCCTGGTTAGTGGTTGGTTTCGTAGGTTATGCTTTGGCATAACGGCGGTCTGCCATCGACTTATTCCCGTGAATGGTGGATCGGAAAAAGGTCAGTCTTTTTGGCGAGCGACGATGTTCCCCGCCGGCAATCCTCCCAATAATCGTTCTGCCCCCGTTTTTCCCGAAGCGATTGCGGCATAACTGAAGGCAGGCAGTTGCCTGAAGGAGAACCGGATGAAGGTGATGGTTTTGGTGCGAGCCGCTTCGTTTTCGCTCGTTGCGCTGAGCACACTGGCAATCGGCGGTTGCGGCGGTGGCGGTGTGAAAGGCCCTGAGGCAGGCACGCAGGCGACGCCGGCCACAGACTCGTCTGCGATTGCGGTCGACTGGTGTGTCGAACACGGCGTGCCGGAGAGCATCTGCGGCCAGTGCAACGCGAAGTTGGCCGCTGACTTCAAGCAGAAGGGCGACTGGTGCAAGGAACACAACCGGCCAGAGTCGCAATGCTTCCTGTGTAATCCGAAGCGCAAAGCCAAGTTTGCCGCCGCGTACGAGGCGAAGTACGGCAAGAAGCCTCCCGAGCCCGAGGTGAAGTAGGGTGAGAACGGGATGTCCTGACTGGCAATAGCGACGTACAGGAGGCGATCCCCATGAAGACCCGTGAAAGCGGTATGCCCGAAGAATTCGTCTGGACTGGCTTTTTTGATCCATCGGCAGTCTTCCAAAAGCTCGGCCTGGGAAAGAAGGGTCAGAATTATTTTCGAAAGAACTGCCCATTAAAGCGGCGTCCTTCGCGTAAATAGTTCTGCCCCTTTCCCGGGCACGCGCGGTTTGGTGAATGTCTATCGCAGATGTGATAGTATAAGGCATCATCAGCAATTCATTGACAGCCAAGGAGCCTATCGTGAAGAGAATGCTGTCCATCTCGATCGTGTCGACGACGCTAATCTTGGCGTCGATGGCGGTTGGCCAAACCAGTCGCACTCTTGCCGGTGAGAAACCAGCCGCGGCCCTGTCGCCCGCGACGGCCGGCACGGATGCGTTCGAGGGCAAATACTGCGCCGGTGTCGGCGACGCCGGCGATCTGAAACTCATCGACGAGTCCTTCGCTTTCTTGCACGCCAATCCCAATGTGCCGAATCTGACGATGGTCTATCAGCCCGACTGGGACTCGTTCGAGGAAGGCGCCGGCTGGGGCGGCTGGTGGATTCAGAACGGCTACGGTTTCTCCTATGCCGCGACTCCGTTTCTCCAGGAGCCGTGGTTCTCCACGCTGCAACGCTCGTGGGACCTCTTCTGGAGCAACCAGGGTGACGGCAAGCGAATGGGTCTGTGGGGCGGCAGTCCCACGGCCAGTCCGCCGCTCTCGTCGTTGGTAGCGCCCGACGGCTGCCTGGGCGACTGCGCGGTTCCCGGCAGCATCGCCTACCGGCAAGGCGACGGCGATGTGAAGATTCATGACTGGTTTTACGAGGCCACCGCGGCGGGCGTGGTGATGCAGGCCGAAATCATCTTGGCCAGCCGCGATCGAAACGCCCTGACGCATTACCTGCCGAAAATGGAGCGGGCCTGCAACTTCATCGAAAACGCCCGCGATCCAAAAAACAATCTCTTTCTCGTCGGGCCGGCCTGCAACCTGCTCGCGCCGAGCTACGGCGGCGTCAAACAACCCGACGGCTCGTTCGGCAAGGGATATTTGGCGGGCCTTTCGATCACCTATCTGGCGGCGCTCGATCGAATGGTGGAATTGTACAAGCTCGCAGGCGATGGGGCGAAGCTCGCCGACTACGAGCACCGGCAAAAAATTACGCGCGATTCGCTGCCGCAACTTTTGACGCCGGCCGGTTATTTCGTCAAGTCCATCGAGCCGGGCGGCGTGAAGCACGGTGTGCTGGGCCAAGCACGATTCGGCTACCTCGAAGGCGTGACCAACGCCGATGCAATGGCGCTCCGCGTGGTCGACGACGCCACGGCCGGGTCGATCTATCGGCAAATCAAAGCGTTTCCCGCCATCCGGCCGTTCGACTTCCTGCTGACGAACGCCCCCGGCCTGGACGACACCTATGTGAATTACGGAAAGGCCGAGCCGATGGCCGGTTTTTACAATTTCGGCGACTGGGTCAATGGTGGCTGCTGGGGCACCGTCGAGGGCCGCGCGATCCTGGCCTATTATCGGCTTGGCAAGTTCCAAGACGTCCGCCGCTCGGCGGAGAAGGCCATGAAATGGGCCAAGGACTTCCGCATGGACGCCCCCTGGTCGCAGTGCGGCGAGAACACCAAGAATCCGTGGTCCGATTCCGGGCAGTTTCACGTGGGCGGCGTGGCCGTGATGATCGATAACTTCGCCATTCCCATGGCGACCCTCCGTGGGCTGTTCGATTACGAGTATCGCGCCGATCGGCTCATCCTCCGCCCGCGGGTGCCGGGTTCGATCACCCAGTACGCGCAGAAGCAGCCCGTGCGTTTCGGCGAAACACGCCTTTACCTGTCCTGTCGCAACGGCGGATCGAAGATCAAATCAGTCACGGTGAACGGTAAGCCGTTGACGGTTGAGTCGCCCGACGCGGCGGTCTTGCCGTACGACGCGCTACCCAAGGAGGCGAAGGTCGAGATCGTCACCGAGGGCGGCTGGGGCGCCGAACCGATGCGGCCACGCGAGCCATCCGCTCAGCCCCCCAGCGCCGCCGTTGTGCGGGCCGAACTGCCCGAGCCGTTGAAGAAACCCTTTGCCGTGCTGACGACCATGGATCGGCTCTTGGCCCAAGAGCATGATGCGGAGTACGACCGGGCGTTTGTGCGCGAGGCGATTGCGGCGATCGAGGCCCGGCGGGCCCGCACCGCACTGGATACGGGTGCAGGCTTCTTTCGCCCCATGACAGCGGAAAAACGCGCGTCGATCCTCACTTTCTATGAGCGTGCGGCCCTGACGATGTACCATGGGCTTGCCAAGCGGATGGACAACTACGCGCGAAGCAAGGACCCCCGCCAGCTCCGCATCGCCCGCGTCTTCCATGACGCCCAATGAGCAATGGGTGAGGTCAGAATTGAAATCTGGGAACGTGAAGTAGATTATCTTTGCCGATCGCGGAAATGGACGAAGGATCGGCTATCCGAAATCTTGCCAAAGCCCTAAACAGGAGCAATCACCGTGCAACGTCGCGAAATGTTGTTGACCACCGGAGCCGCCGTGTTGGGTCTTTCCGCCTTTCCCTTGGGGTGGGTTGCCGCCGAGGACAAGCAAAAACCGACGATCCTCTACTTCAATAGGAGCTCTGGCTGGACGCATCCGGTGGCGGATCGCCAGGGGAAACCCTTGGCCCATTCGGAGAAGGTGCTCAGCGAACTGGGACCGAAGCATGGCTTTGAAGTCGAGTGCCGTCAGGACGCGGCCGTTCTCGACGGCGACTTGGGCCAGTACGACTTGTTGGCCTTCTACACGAACGGCATGCCGTTCAGCGTCCGGCAAATGCAAAACGTGCTCGACGCCGTGGCGGCTGGCAAGCCATGTGTTGGCTTCCATGCCGCGAACGATTCGGGCGCCGGCCCGGTCATCGAACCGTTCCTGGCCATGCTCGGCGGGGCATTCGTTTCCCATGGCGCCCAGCAGAAAGCCCGCATGAGAGTCACCTCGCCGAAGTTTCCCGGCGTGGAAGGCCTCGGCGACGGCTTCGAGCTGTTCGAGGAGTGGTACGCTATGAAGAACTTCGCCAAGGATATGCACGTGATCCTAATGCAGGAGACCAAGGGGATGCAGGGCGACATGTACCAACGTCCTCCGTATCCCTCCACGTGGGCCCGCATGCACGGCAAAGGCCGCGTGTACTACACGGCGCTGGGTCACCGGGAGGATGTGTGGACGAATCCCATCTTCCAACAGATCATCCTCGGCGGGCTTTCCTGGGCCTTAGGCCGTGCCGACACCGACATTACGCCCAATCTGGCTCGCCTTATGTCGCAATAAGAGGAAACCGCCGATAAAGAACGTCGTCGCGGATCGACGCAAAGCCGCCCCCCGCGGAACTCCTCCACCAGTACAAGAAAGCCATGATGCGTTGTCCCATAATCGGCATCGTCTTCTGTTTGGCGCTTCCACTGGCGGTTTGCTCGGCCGCTTCGCACGACGATCAGATCAAAGTGACGGTCGGCCAGCCGTTCACGATCGCCAGCGCGCGGCCTGCCTTTATCGAGCCGCACCTCTACCAACTCGGAACCGACCCGGCCAGCCTGTCCTGCGTCGTCTGGTCGATGCCGGACGACTGGATGGCACTCGCCGACCGGAAGCAGACCGCCTTCTACACTCAAAACGGCGGGCAAACCTGGGGCCAGCCGACCGCGTTGTCGGGCCTTGCCGCGGGCGGCAAATCCTCGATCCGGCTGAAAAGTGGAACGTCGCTGTGGCTGGGCTACTTTACCGATGCCACCAGCGATCCCCGGACGGTATCCGTGGGCGTGGGACGTTCCGCCGATGGCGGCAGGAAGTTCACGTGGACCAAGGGAAACGTCACTTTCCCCCAAGACGTGCTGCCCTGGAAGAACACGGCCCATATGTCCTTCTCTCGCTCGATCATCCAATTGTCCGACGACTCACTCTTGGCCACAGTGTTTGGCCAGTTCAAAAGCGATCCGAAGTACCGCTCCGTGCT
>Ga0181529_10003063_pt1 | contig 19432 bp, 18 predicted proteins | sample PEATcosm2014_Bin_36_FD_119763 | JGI IMG/M metagenome (GOLD analysis project Ga0181529, IMG submission 119763) | Peatland microbial communities from MTU Mesocosm Facility, Houghton, MI, USA - PEATcosm2014_Bin10_30_metaG | ecosystem: Environmental > Terrestrial > Soil > Wetlands > Peat | place... | reverse complement strand
GGTTGGGCTCCGCACCGATGGTGTGGACCTTGGCGTGGTAGTAGCAGAATTGGCCGCCCCTGAGGGCAGGGGACTCGCAGCGGAGCCCGTTGGTCTTGATGTGCCGGCATTCCATGTACATATCAGTTACCCTCTCCCTACCCCCCCCTACCCTTTTTCGCTAAAGTCGTGATTCCAGGCAGTTTAGCGATTCAGGGGGTCTCCTGTAAGTGATTGAAAAACAAAGATGTTAGCGTAAAGTCCTCAAAATAGGGACTTTCTGCTTTCGGCTCTTTCCGTGGATCGTGGACCGTGGTCCTGATTGAGTGCCGATGGAAATAGTGTGCGCCGGGAGGGGGAAATTTTGTGCACGGTCGGGTGGGCTCTTATCTCGTTGGAAATAGGATGGTTGAAGGGAATTGGAGGGTGGGGAGGGGTTGACAGGCAGCGTTTTTTAGGAGGAATCCGTGGCGTGGCAAGGTTCGTGCGGACCCGGATCTCAACGACGCTGCGCCGACGCGGCTGCCAAATAGGATTGGCAGAGCAGCACGAGGTGCTCTTTCAGGTTGCGGACCGCGGCCGGCGAAGTGCCCGACTCGAGGGCTGAGCGCATCACGCCGGAAATGGCGGCCAACATCATGTCGATGACGAATCGGTCCGGCATCAACTTCGCGTCGGGCGCGGTGTGCATCATCGTCTCCATGGCCTTCCGCGAGCGCTGCACCGAGCGCTTGACTATGGCGGGACCGCCGACGTCAGCCGCGACATGGTAGAGAGCTACGGAGACATCGGAACGCGCCATTTTTGCGTCAACAAACGCCTCCACCACGTGCCGGGTCATCTCGGCCAGCGGCTTGTGATGCGCGCGCACGCATGCGGCCTCGACTTTCCCGGTTACATTTTCCATGTGTGTTTCGAAAACGGCAAAGAGCAGCGCCTGCTTATTGGGGAAGTACTGGTAGAGTGTTCCCACCGAGACGCCAGCGCGGTTGGCGACGCGCGTGGTTGTCAGGCGGTCGGCCCCGTGGCTGAGCAAAACCTGAATAGCGGCCTCACAAATGGCGCCTACGGTGACCGTTGCGCGGGCTTGAACGGGCGTCTTTCTTGGCTCAAACGCAGTGAGAGCGGGTGAGGTCATAATGCGAAGTGCGAAACTGAAGAATCCTTCATCTAACAATTGTAGCAAGAATCCTGCGCAAAAAAATGGACAACAGAAGAGGAGGGCAGGAATGACGCAACAGCAAAACCTTGCCGGCAGCTTCACCTTGCCGGGCACATCCCTGACCGTGAAGCGAATGGGCTATGGCGCGATGCAGCTTGCGGGGCGGGATGGCGACAAACTGGTTTGGGGACCTCCCCCAGACGTCGAAGGGGCAATCGCGCTGCTGCGCAAAGTGGTCGCGAGCGGCGTGAACCATATTGATACGTCCGATTTTTATGGCCCCCATGTCACGAACCAGATCATCCGCAAGGCGCTCTCTCCTTATCCCGACGATTTGGTGATCGTGACCAAGATCGGCGCGCGGCGTGGGGCAGATGGATCGTGGATACCGGCTTTGTCGCGCGAGGAGCTGATTTCGGCGGTTCACGACAATCTCCGCAATCTAGGCCTGGAAGCGCTCGACGTGGTGAACCTGCGTTTCATGGGCAGCGGCCATGGGCCTGCGGAAGGTTCGATCGAGGCGCCGCTCACCGTGCTGGCCGAGTTGCAGCAGCAAGGCCTGGTTCGTCATATCGGGTTGAGCAACGGAACGCCAGCGCAGGTTGCGGAAGCCCGGCGGATGGCGCCAATTGTGTGCGTGCAGAACCATTACAATGTGGCGCATCGCGAAGACGACGCGCTCATTGCGGATCTGGCACGCGATGGCATTGCCTACGTGCCGTTCTTTCCGCTCGGTGGTTTTTGGCCGCTGCAGTCGGCGGCTTTGTCCGACGTGGCGAACGAGCTTGACGCCACGCCGATGCAGATTGCGCAGGCGTGGCTCCTGCAGCGCTCGCCGAACATCCTGGTGATTCCGGGAACATCGTCTCGCGAGCATTTTCGCGAGAATCTTCAGGCAGCGGCGCTTGAAATTCCTGCCGAACTGCTTGCCAAACTGGACTCAATCCATCAACAAAAGAAGGAGAATTAAGATGCGTGTTTTCGTTACGGGTGCTACAGGATTCATCGGTTCCGCTGTGGTTCGGGAGTTGCTTGATGCAGGCAACACGGTGCTGGGCATGGCGCGATCGGATGCGGGAGCGAATGAGTTGAAGGCGGCAGGCGCCGAAGTGCATCGCGGATCGCTCGAGGATCTGGACAGCTTGCGCAGCGGAGCGGCAAAAGCGGATGCGGTGATTCACCTCGGATTCGTTCACGATTTTTCGCGGTTCAAAGAAGTCTGCGAGATCGACCGGCGGGCCATTGAGGCGCTCGGCGGCGTGTTGGCCGGGTCCGATCGCACGTTGATCGTGAGCGGCGGTCTCGCGCTTGTGACACAGGGTCGCGCTGCCACGGAAGACGATGCGCCGCCTCCGGTTTCCGATGCCACGCCGCGCGCTTCGGAACAGACCGCTGCCTTGTTCGAAAAGCGCGGAGTGCGAGCCATGGCCGTGCGCCTTCCCCAGGTGCACGACACCACGAAACAGGGCCTGATTACGTATTCCGTCCAGATTGCCCGCGAGAAGGGAGTTGCGGCATACGTCGGCGAGGGAAAGAATCGCTGGGCAGCGGCGCATCGCCTCGACGTTGCGCGGCTTTACCGGTTGGTGCTGGAGAAGGGCCGCAGCGGCGCCCGATACCACGCAGTTGCGGAAGAGGGCGTGAGTACACGGGAGATTGCCGAGGCCATCGGCCGCGGACTGAACCTGGCAGCCAAGTCGATTTCGCCGGAAGAAGCGCCGGGATATTTTGGCTGGCTCGCCCGCTTCGCCACTCTCGATCTCATGGGCTCGAGCGCGAAGACGCGCAAAGAGCTGGGATGGGAGCCGAGCGGGCCGGGAGTGATCGCGGATCTTGAAAACCTGGAACTTGCGTAAGCCTGAACGTTATTGAAGTGAGGATCAAGCGTACACGTGCTGACCTGGGGTTCCGGAGGCGGGACTCGGGCGCCCGGTCTTGCGCTGAGTTGAGAGAGGCGAGTTGGGGTTTGTGCTTTCCCACCCTTTTCGCAAAGAACGCGAAAAGGATGGGGCACGGGGAACTGTGCGTGGTGGGGTTCGCCTAAAGGCAACCGCGGGTCCTTCGGCTCCTCGCTCCGCTCGTCGCTCAGGATGACAGCCTATTTTCGGGCTCAACATGACGAACAGAAGATTGGTTGATCTTGCCGAATCGATTACTCCAGCAGGGAATCGACAAATTCTTCTGGCGAGAACTCGAGCAGGTCGGTCATTTTCTCGCCTACGCCTACGTAGCGGACGGGGAGATTGAGTTCGCGGGCGATGGCGACGGCGATGCCGCCCTTGGCGGTGCCATCCAATTTTGTGAGCAGGATGCCGGTGACGCCGGAGGATTGCGTGAACTGGCGGGCCTGTTGGAGGCCGTTTTGGCCTGTCGTTGCGTCCATGACGAGAAGGACTTCGTGGGGCGCGCCGGGAACCAGACGCGCAGCCGTGCGGCGCATTTTGTCGAGTTCATCCATCAGTCCGGATTTGGTGTGCAGGCGGCCGGCGGTGTCGACGTAAAGCTCGTCGATGTGGCGCGCCTTGGCGGCTGTGATGGCGTCGTAGAGGACGGCCGCGGGATCGCCGCCCTGTTTGGTCTTGATCATCTCGACGCCGGAGCGTGAGGCCCAGACTTCGAGCTGTTCAATGGCGGCGGCGCGGAAGGTGTCGGCGGCGCAGAGCAGAACGGAGCGCCCTTGCGCGCGCGACCAGGCGGCGAGCTTTCCGCTGGAAGTGGTCTTGCCGGTGCCGTTGACGCCAACGAGAAAGGTGACCTTAGGCGGCGCCTGTGGCGCGGCGGCTGACGCTTGCGGGGCGCGCAAAATGGCAATCAGCTGTTCCTTCAAGAGCTGGCGGAGTTCGGCGCCGCCTTCGATCGCCTGATGGCGAGCGCGGTCGCGCAGCGCGTCGAGGATGGCGGTGGTGGTTTGGACGCCAAGGTCACTGGTAAGCAGCGCGGCTTCGAGATCGTCGAGGGCGCTTTCGTCTACCGTGCGGGTGAGAGCGGCGATGTCGGCGATTTTTTGGGAGAAGCTCTCGCGGGTGCGCGAAACCGCCTGGCGCATGCGGTCGAAGAGGCCTTTCGGGGGCGCTTCTTCGTCGGATTTTTCAGGTTCGTCGTTGCCAAATAGCTTTTGGATCATTTCTCTCTTCAGTTTAGCGGAGGGAGCAAGGCAGCGAGTCAGCGAGTTCGCGAGCCGCCAGGCAGCCAGAGACGCGTGCAGGTCCGGAGACCGGCGCTACAAAAGTTCAGCGGTGCATCTCCGTTCAGGTGGGGGTTGTGGCCGTCCAGGGCGGGCGGGCGCAGTTTAGCGCGAATTGGTTCGGAAAGGTTGACGGGTTCGATATGCTTTAAGAGTAGGCCGTAAACCGTGGGGAAGAAATGACTAAGCCGACCATTCATGCGCTGGGGAAGATCCTTGAAAGCCGCATCGCCATCCTTGATGGGGCGACGGGGACGACGATCCGCGCCTACGGGATGAAGGAGGCGGACATTCGCGGAGAGCGGTTTAAGGACGCGACCAAAGATCTATTGAACAACGGCGACCTGTTTTCGCTGACGCAGCCGGAGCTGATCGGCGACATTCACCGCCGGTTTCTTGAAGCCGGTGCGGACATGATCGAGACCAACACCTTTGGGGCGACGAGCATTGCGCAGAGCGAGTTTTTTGTCGACGATCCGCGCGAGCGTGGCCTCCGAAAGGATCCCGAGTTTTATCAGAAGGTGATTGACGATCCGTTTCTGAAGGGACTGGCGCGGGAGATCAATGAGCAATCGGCGCGGACCGCGCGGGAATGGGCGGATCGCGTGGCCAACGCAAGCGGGCGGCAACGGTTTGTGGCCGGAGCCATGGGGCCGCTGACGGTGTCGCTGTCAAATTCTCCTGACGCCGACGATCCTGGATTTCGCGTGGTGACCTTCGACCAGGTAAAGGCGGCATACGCCGAGCAGGCGCGGGCGCTGATGGCGGGCGGCGCGGATTTGCTGCTGGTGGAGACGATCTTCGATACGTTGAATGCCAAAGCGGCGCTGGTGGCGATTCGCGAGGTGTTCGACGCGGAGGGTCGGGAGTTGCCGGTGATGATTTCCGCAGCGGTGGGACGCGGCGGCGAAACCATGATCTCGGCGCAGACCATTGAGGCGTTCTGGAATGCGGTGAAACATGCGAAGCCGCTGGCCGTGGGATTGAATTGCTCGCTGGGGCCCGACCTGATGGCGCCTTTTTTGCGCGAACTTGCGGAGAAGGCCGGGGTCGCGGTGTCGTGCTATCCCAATGCGGGCTTGCCGAATCCGCTTTCTGCGACGGGCTTCGATTTGGGGCCTGAAGACATGGCGCGGTACCTGAGCGAGTTTGCGCGCGAAGGGCTCATCAACATTGCCGGCGGGTGCTGCGGCAACACGCCCGAGCACATTGCGGCCATCGCCAAGGCGCTTGACGGGGTGCCTCCGCGCAAGCTGGCGGCGAATGATGAGGAAGCACGCGCGATCGAGAGCGCGGCATGAATCAGCGAGTCGGTGAGTCAGCAGGTCAGCAGGTCAGCGCCACGCGGCCGCTGCGGTTGTCGGGGTCGCAGCCGTTTACGCAACAGATCGGCGTCTTCATCCTGATCGGCGAACGGACCAATGTGGCCGGATCGCCGAAGTTCGCGCGGCTGATCAAAGACGGCAAATATGAAGAGGCCGTGAGCGTGGCGCGGCAACAGGTGGAAAACGGGGCAAATGTTCTCGACATCTGCATGGACGAGGGCATGATCGACGGCGTGGCCGCGATGACGCGCTACCTGAAGCTGCTGGAGAGCGAGCCGGAAGTCGCCAAAGTGCCGTTCATGGTGGACTCCTCAAAGTGGGAAGTGATTGAGGCGGGCCTGAAGTGCATGCAGGGCAAGGGCATTGTGAATTCGATTTCGCTCAAGGAGGGCGAGGCGAAGTTCCGCGAGCACGCGCGGACGATTTTGAAGTATGGCGCGGCCGCGGTGGTGATGGCTTTCGACGAACAGGGCCAGGCTTCGAGTTACGAGGAAAAGATCCGCATTTGCGAGCGCGCGTATCGCATTCTCGTGGACGAGGTGGATTTTCCGGCGGAAGACATCATCTTCGATCCCAACATTTTGACCGTGGCGACGGGGATGGAGGAGCACAACAACTACGCGGTGGATTTCATCCGCGCTACGCGCTGGATCAAGGAGAATTTGCCGCATGCCAAGGTGAGCGGCGGTGTGTCGAATGTTTCGTTCAGCTTCCGCGGCAACAACAGGGTGCGCGAGGCGATGCATGCGGCGTTTCTGTATCACGCCATTGCCGCGGGGCTCGACATGGGCATTGTGAATGCCGGAATGCTGGAGGTGTATGAGGAGATCGAGCCGGAGCTGAAGGAATTGGTGGAAGATGTGCTGCTGAACCGGAGGCCCGATGCGACCGAGCGGCTGGTTACTTTTGGCGAGGCGCTGAAGGCGGCGGGGACCGCGGGCGCGGGCGAGGAGGCGGAGAAAAAGGCTGAAGAGTGGCGCAGCGGCACGGTGGAAGAGCGGCTGAGCCACGCGATGGTGAAGGGAATTGACACGTACATCGAAGCGGACACGGAAGAGGCGCGGGCCAAGCTGGGACGGCCGCTGAGCGTGATTGAAGGGCCGCTGATGGCGGGCATGAGCGTGGTGGGCGATCTGTTTGGCGCGGGCAAAATGTTTCTGCCGCAGGTGGTGAAGAGTGCGCGCGTGATGAAGAAGGCCGTTGCCTATTTGACTCCGTTTATGGAGGCCGAGAAAGCACAAATGGCGGCGGCGGGCGAGGTGGTGCGCGTGCAGGGCAAGATCGTGCTGGCGACGGTGAAGGGCGACGTGCACGACATTGGCAAGAACATTGTGGGCGTGGTGCTGGCCTGCAACAACTACGAAGTGATCGACATGGGCGTGATGGTGCCCGCGGAGAAAATTCTGGAGCGCGCGCGGGAAGTGCGGGCGGACATTATCGGGCTGAGCGGGTTGATTACGCCGTCGCTCGACGAAATGGTGCACGTGGCGCGGGAGATGGAGCGGCAGGGAATGAAGCTGCCGCTGCTGATTGGCGGCGCGACCACCAGCCGCGCGCATACGGCCGTGAAGATTGCGCCGCATTACAGCGAACCGGTGGTGCACGTGCTCGATGCCAGCCGTGCTGTGCCGGTTACGACGAGCCTGCTGAGCGAAGACGGCCGCGCGGAATTTGTGGCGCAGCATCGCGCTGAATATGACGCGCTGCGCAAGGCGCACGCGTCGCCGCGGCGGAGCGTGGTTCCGCTCGCAGACGCGCGCGCGCGGCGCACACCGATCGAGTGGCGCGCGGAGGATTTACCCGCTCCTGAGTTTCTTGGCGTGCGCGTGCTCGACGATTTTCCCCTCGCGACGCTGCGGGAGTTCATCGACTGGAGCCCGTTCTTTCATACCTGGGAATTGAAGGGCGTTTACCCGCGGATTCTCGAGGATGAGCGGCAGGGCGAGTTGGCGCGGCAGATTTTCGCGGAGGCCAATGTGCTCCTGGACCGCATCATCGCGGAGAAGTTGCTGACGGCGCGCGGGGTGTACGGGTTTTTTGCGGCCAACTCGGTGGGCGACGATGTGGAGCTCTACACGGACGGCGGACGCGACAAAGTTCTGGACCGGGTGCATTTCCTACGCCAGCAATCGGATCGGGAGGGCAACGAGCCCTGCCGCTCGCTTGCGGATTTTGTTGCACCCCGAGAGACCGGGCTTGGCGACAGCATCGGCGCCTTCGCGGTGACGAGCGGGTTCGGATTGAAGAAGCTTGTGGAGCGGTTCAAGGCCGCGCACGACGACTACAACGCGATCATGGCGGAGGCCATCGCGGACCGATTGGCCGAGGCGTTTGCGGAATGCCTGCACAAGCGCGTGCGCGAGGAGTGGGGCTACGGACGCGAGGAGAATCTGCGCAACGATGAGCTGATCCACGAGAAGTATCGCGGCATCCGGCCGGCGCCGGGTTATCCGGCGTGTCCCGATCACACGGAGAAGGGCACGATCTGGCGCCTGCTCGACGTGCAGGCGAAGACAGGGATCGAGATCACCGAAAGCTTCGCCATGTGGCCGGGGTCGAGCGTGAGCGGGTTCTATTTCGCGCATCCCAGCAGCCGCTACTTCAGCTTGGGCAAGATCGGCCGCGACCAGGTGGAAGATTACGCGCGGCGCAAGGCGATGAGCGTGGCGGAAGTGGAGCGCTGGCTTGGGCCGAATTTGAATTACGACCCAGCGGAATGATTTTTGCGCTCTGCCACGGAAGGCAATTCCGGCAAACACCTATTTCAGTGACATCACTTCGGCGCGCTGGTCGTCATTCAGGAAATGCGATCCATTAACCGCACAGTCGAAATGCGCCTTCATGGATTGGCCTGCGGACTGGACCAAGACGCCAAGGACCCAGCCTAGGCCACCCAGCAGAAAGCCAGCCAGTGCAATCGCGACGCCGCCAAACACGCCAATCACGGAGCCAGAGCCAGAGCTACCGAAAACCTCATATCCGGCATACACAAGAATGACCCCGGGAATAAGCGCAGCCATCTTAACGGTGGCGCCAAAGGCATTGATAGCACGGGCGTGGACGTAGCCTTCCCGATAGCGCTCCATCGTTTGCGCAGAACGGTCCTTTTGCGCCGGCCGATTTTCGTGCGCCACCCGATGCGCCGTAGGACTCACGTCTGTCGCCATCTGCGCAAATTCAGGCCGAAGAGCTGCTCCGCAAAACAAACAGGACGATGCATCGCCTTCAATTTCCACGCCGCAAGATGGACAGTGGATCGTTTCAGTCATCGAATTCTCCTAGGATTTCTGTCTTTTGTAGAGAGCCCAAAAATAGTTAGCAAGGCTAACCAGGAAGAGGATGAACAAGACGCCATATGTTGCGCTCATCGCGCGGTAATTGAGTTGCTCCCAGAAGGAGTTGAAGAAGGTCTTGCTAAGGAAATATGACGCTTGATAGAGCAAAAGAAGCATCGTGCAAATCAAGGCAAAAAGCGTTGCCTTTTTCATGTTTTCTCCTTGGATGGCTGTTCGCAGAACCTTTAGGGCCCTGCGAGGATGCGGTTAGGGGATTGGCAAGCAATCTACACCCCTGCGGCCACCTGCATCAAGTGTTTCGCCAAGGATCCTTATTGTTAAGGAAGTGGAGCGCTGGCTTGGGCCCAATCTGAATTACGAGCCGGAACGAGCGTGACGCGCGGAGCGGAAGCCGATCACCCGGACACGCCGTGACGGAATTTACTGCGCAGCCTGAGGAACGGGCGCGCGAGAAAATTGAACGAACAGGACGAGACCCGTGTGGCAGTGCGCGGCCCCGCCCCGCGAGCCGCCCGGCATTTCAGCGGGGAACGGAAGAGGGAAGCCGGACGGAATAGATTGTGTTGGCGCGTGGGGGAAGCCACGTCCAATAGGTCGCGCGGGGGGGACTAACCTGTCCGACGCATTGGCCAGGATTCGGCGAGACAACATAAATGGGTTTCAAGTGAGGCGCTTGACTGATAGGGAAAAAATCAATCAGGCCTTTGCCGCAATTCGCAGGCACGACGAATGCGGGCTGCGGCACGTAGGCCCCTTTGGGATTTCGGATCCTGGGGTCATTGACATGTCCCACCTCTTCGATTTCTGTCCATCCGTCAAATTCCCACGGCCCAAGGATGGCGGTCGCGGGCACGCCGCCTGACCGAATCTCATTGATTACGGATGCATAGCCGCGATATTCAGCAAACTTATCGTGCGCCGCTACAACACTGAAACCGCCAAAAATCAAGACAAGCAAGGCGCATGTCCATGGCAGATTCTCTTTCACTCTTCGTTGGTAGTAGAGGGTGAGGACAAGGAGGAGAATGGCGAGCAACGGCAGGAGATGCCGGTCGTAAAACTCAAGCAGCAGCCCCCTTGTGGCCAGCAAATATATGTAAGCCGCGCAAAAGGGACCGAGTACAACGCCGAGTTGCGGCCATGAGAATGATGCAACTTCCTCTTGAGATGCCCTTGGCTTTTTTGCGCCCGCGAAAAAGCAGACTTCGAGGCTTAGAATGCCCAACACGATCGACCCCGTGAGGAAAAGCCGAAGACCATCACGCAGCAATGTGGCCTGAGCACCTCCAGTTACGATGGCATTGAGTCTTAAGAATGTGGAGTCGGTCATGTAGTCGTTAAGAAAAGGGGCAAGCAACACCAGCTTGCTGCCGGCCAGGTGCAGCGCAATTCCGGGGACCACGAAACAGAGAATTCCAGCCGCGAGCACGGCCGCCGTGTGGCGACTCCATGACCGGAGAGAACGGGCGAACATGAGGAGCACGGGCAGCGCCAACAGCATCAGCTGTCCTGCGCCGCAAAGCGCGACTCCCACCAGATAGTTCAAGGATTTCAAATCGGTTCTCCCGGGGAAGGGAGATTCTGGAACGGAATACGGTTGCTGGGCCGACCAATGCATTGTAGCCACGACAATGCCGACTCCGGCCATCCAGCTTAGGCATCCAACTACGAGCGCACGCCGCTTCTGCCTCATCAACCACAGGGTAGAGGGAACCATTACCAACAAGCCCAGCCATGCAATCTGCCGAGCCGTCCCCCCCAGCGCGTTCAACAGCGCGGCGAGGCCGATCCAAGCCGCGGCAGAGCGTTCACTCTTCGCCTGCAATGCGCGCAAACACATGTAGAGGCAGACCACAATGCACAGGACGCCCGCCACGTCGTTCATAAAAGTAAAATCCAGAGGAAGGCAGAGCGGCGAAAGAACAAAGGTCATCGTTGCCAGGCTTGCGTTCCAGGAGTTGACGCCGGCGCGCACAAAGGTGAGCTGAAGCAGGAATGCAGTCGCCATGGCCTCGATGATGGTGCTGAAGCGAACCGCCGTGAAGGAGAATCCGAAAAGCTTGATGAACAATGCTCCGAAATACGCCTGCCAACCGAGCATCGGGCTGCCCCAGCCGTTATATGCGATGCGGCCTGTCTGAGCGAGCATCTGCGCCGACTTGATATAAGACCAGTCGTCATAGATTCCAATCTCCGCATAGGGCCGGATCAGGAAATAGCAGAGAACAAGGGATGCCGCGCACGCCATTGCAGGCAGGTAGTTCCTCACTCTCGCTCGCGACATCCGTTCACTCCTGAGACCGGGAGTTCCGGCCACGATCACCATTTATTCTAAGGGGCGTCGCTTTGAAGACGGAATATGGCCGGGAAAGAATAGCCCTCAGCTCCAAAACGAGTCATCGCCGGGATTTCCATTTTGACTTTCGGCTGCAAGCGAATATACCAGCGGTTGCCCCCGCCCTCCATCTTCTCTGCATCCATGCGAAGGCCAGAGACCCAGGCGTGCCCAGCAAGGCCTTTGCGGGAACCCATAAGCCATTATTCGCACCATTTCGAAGCGACTTCACGGACACCTCTCCCTCAACTCCCCTCGGTCGTCCAGATTGGTTTCGCCGCGTGCTACGCCTATCCGGATGTGCGCGTGAGCCATGCAGGATGTCCTCTGGTTGGTTGTGGATTTGGCCACCGGCTTCATTCCGGGGCGCGAACCTGACGGAGGGCAATCCGGGCGCGATCGCAGCCGGACGCATGATCTGCGCGCACAACGCTGTCAGGTGGGTCGCGATTGAACCACCGTGAAGCGCTCCTTGATACGTAGAAACGGTTTTTCGAAATATTGATACGAAAGATGGGCCACGGCAATCGTAAGCAGCGTCGCCAAACTGTCAATGATCAACGCATCCACTGATTGCGGAATGTGAAAGTGTGCCAGGAGTGCGAACGACAGTCGCATCATCGCTACATGGAACACATACAGCCCGTAGGAAATCTTACCAAGATAGGTCAACCACCGGGGAACCCTGGCGAGCCCCAGCGCGGCGAAGAAAACCGCTACGCAGCCTGCCAGCGCCATTCCGTATCCGAGTAGAACGAAGCGGATGCCGATCCCGGAAACTCCGTCCGTTCCAATGGGCCCAATCCACACGGCTCCAGCAAACATCGCAATGCTGAGAGCCAACAGCAGGACGCGGCTCACGCGGCTCCTTTCGGGTACGCCACGGTGCACGTAGAGCGCAATCGACGCGCCGGCCGCGAAAAACAGGAATTCCACCGGGGTGTCATACCAGAGCCACCATCCCCTCGAGGAAAAGCGCAGCATCCACGCCGGGGCCATGGCTGCCAACACAACGGAGGCTGCCAGGATCGCGCGTTTCCCGCCAAATTTCATGAGCGGCGGCCAGATCAGGTAAAACTGCTCTTCGACGGAAATGCTCCAGAGATGCGCGGTCAGGGGCCCGAGCTGAAAGCCCCCGGGGAACCAGTTGGCGACGAAGAAGGCCATCTCGAGCAAGTGAAGCCGCGAGACATAGATTTGATGGCGAAGAAGCGATACCACAATCAAGGCCGCGATGGCGCCAAAGTAGAGCGGCCAGATGCGGAGAGCCCGCCGAATGAAGAACAGCCCCCAGGAAACATTGTTGGTTTGTTCCCGTTCGCGGAGCAACAATTCCGTGATCAGATAGGCGCTCAACAGGAAAAACAGCGATAGCCCATACGCTCCCATCCCCCGGATGACATTGAGCGGACCCGGGAAATTCGGGCCGTGGTGAACCAGAACGAGAAGGAAGGCAAAGAACCGCAGGGCGTCGAGTTCGGGCCGGTAAAACCTGCCGGCCGGGTTTCGGCGCGGTTTTGGTTCCGGCTCTTCGGCCGGCATGGTTGCGTGCGTTGCCGGACCGCCTTCCGCATGGCCGGTCATCGGCGTACCGACCGGGCCTCCAGGTCCATCGAGGTCGTTGGTGCGCGTCGTGCCGGAATCCCGTTTGATTGTGGGTTTGGTCACCGGCGTCATTCTACGGTACGGGCATCAAGCAGAGCAATCAGAACGGGGCGGACGGAAAGTTGCGAACCGCGTCAGGACGGCCGCAGCCTTCGCCTCAAGGCGATGCGCCGCGAGCGTTATGAGGTGCCAAAGGCGAGATGCCCGATTACTTTTGAAAAAATGAATTAGAAGCTTTGCGGAGCTCTCCCGGCGGCCGGCTGGTAAAACATGCCCGCTACTACTGGCTGTTGTTCGCGGAGAGCCATCTGACGCGGCGTCTGTTCGCAATCGTGCTGCGGCGGAATTTGGTTTTGCCGCCGCCGGCCGGATAGGCGCGGCCGCCAAGCGAAACCAATCTGAACGACGGAGGGGGTTGTGGGAGGGGCGTCTGAGAAATTGCTTCGAAGTCAGGCAGGTCAGGGCTCGTTGGCCTGGACAGAGGGCCCGCGGGGCAGGAAGTGGGCTTTGCGGCAGGAACGAATACGAAAAAGATGGCGAGCCGGGCGCTCAGGGTTGTATTCTTTCGTTTCCGGGCAAGCAAAATGGAAATTCTGATTCGATGTCGCGCAAACTTTCGCGATAGGTCGGTTGTGCGAGAGCCATGGTGAGAAATTGATCGCGACAGGGGAAGCCGCGATGATGCGCGTCGCCGCTTTAGCGGGCTAAGCATTATTGAAATTCAGGCCAAGGAAACTGGTCCATCAACCGGGCGAAGATCGTCTGTTCGTTGTTCACTTCTCACTGTCTATGGCTGGGAACAAGCGCCATAAAATTCAAATCGAAAAAACACAATGCGACGCCATCGCTTTATCCATATGCGGTTTACGGATGCGCAGGGAAGCCTGGCCGGACACCAGTGATGCAAAACCATAGGAACAATATCGGCTTGCTAAGGCTAGTTTTTGCTTCGCTCGTGATCATTGGTCATGCGCCCGAGATGACAGATGGCAACCGCTTGCGGGAGCCGCTCACGCGTCTCTTTCACACGCTTTTGCTCGGTGAAGTTGCAGTCGATGGGTTCTTCCTTTTGAGCGGCTACCTGATTTCGCAGAGCATGTTCCGAAGCGGCTCATTGCGCGAGTACGTGAAGCGCCGGGTATTGCGGATCTATCCGGCGTTTGTGGTTTCGTGGCTGTTGTGCGTGTACGTTCTCGGGCCGCTCACCGGTGGGCATCCAGGATCGCTGGGGTTGCGTCCGCTGTTTTATATGGCGCTGTTGCAGCCGCCACCTTCTCTTCCCGGGCAACTTGCAGGCCTGCCACATCCCGTATTGAACGGCGCAATGTGGACCATCCAGTACGAATTTGGGTGTTACCTAGCGATCGCAGTTTTTGGCGTTCTAGGGCTGCTTCGCCGCCGTGGGCTCATGGTGGTGGTGGCTGCGGCAGCGGCGGGCAGTTTAATCGGCGCCCATTGGTGGGGGGTGCTCCAATCCTATAGGTTCCACGAAGCGATGCACCTGACGGTCATGTTCATGATGGGAACCCTCTTCTTTCTGTTTCGCGATGCGCTCATCGCGCGGATGGATTGGAAGCTTGCTCTTCTGTCAGGCCTGGCGGCGATTCTGCTGCTCGGCGATCCTCTGCTTGCTCCGTTCGGGATGATCACATTCGGCGCTTTGGGGATCTTCTGGCTGTCCTTCGAAGCGCCTCTGGGATGGCTACAGAAGGTGAACAACCGATGGGACATCAGCTATGGGGTCTATCTTTATGGATGGCCGATCGCGGCGTTCATCCTCTGGCGTTACCGTCATATTTCTCCCTGGACGCTGGCAGCGGTATCTTTGCCCGCCGCAATGATCGCGGGAGCGGCAAGCTGGTGGGGTCTTGAGAAATGGACGAAGGACCTTTTCAAATCGCCTTCCCGTCAGCTGCGCTGAAGCGAAATCGTCCAGGGGGCTTCAATGCCCTCGCCCCCGCTGAGCGTTCCTGATCCTTCGAGCTGGGCGGTCGTTCCGGAATGCTGTTTGATTGTGAGTTTGGCCACCGCCTTCATTCCAGGGCGCGAACCTGACGGGCGGCAATCCGGGCGATTCGTGGGCGGAAGTCAGCTACACGGACACGCCGTGACGGAATTTACTGCGCAGCCTGAGGAACGGGCGTTCGAGAAAGTTGAATGAACAGCTGGATACCGCATAGATGGCGAGCAGACGCCACAGCAAAGACGCGATGCGGGCAGCGGAATTCGGCTCAAGGAAAAGCTGTTGCCAGATATACAAGCTATAGGAAAGTTTGCCGACGTGGGTGCAGACGCGCCAGTTGAGCACGCGGTAAGCCACGCCCGGTTTGCCTGCAATGACAACGAGAAGCGTGAGTGCAATCGCGAGCGCCTCGAAGGTAGGAAAGATGAGGCGGATGATTGCGTTGGCGCGCGAGTGGTTGGCGAAATGACTTGACAGCACAGGGTCGGCGAAGAGTAGAAAAAATGAGGTTGCGAGAAGCGTAGGCCAGACGGGGATTTTTCTGATCCGTGCGCTCTAGGCAGGGGACTCCAGCAGAAATGCCGCAGCGCATCCCGCCATCAAAATATCGATGCGGGTCTGAAATGCGGTCCCAACCACGCCGCGCATGGAGGGGAGCGCGTAGTAATTCACGATCTGGAGAACAGGCCCTGCAAGCGCGAGAGTCACTGCGAGCCGGGCGGCGTGCCTGGGGCGCAAAAAAGCAAACAGGCTGGGCCAGACAAGGTAGAACTGCTCTTCCAGGCTCAGAGACCAGGTGTGCGTGAGCCAATACGCATATTGCGGCGAATGGCTCCAGGAGAGCGGGTAGTTGTGCGTGAAGGTGAACGCGCGAAAGATATCGAGCCACTCGATCGAGATCACGTGCGCCGCTTTCAGCACGCTCACCGTGAGCAGGAGAAGCCAGAACACGGGAAGGATGCGAAGAAAGCGCCGGATATAGAAGTTATGCAGAGAAAATGCGCCAGTTGCGTCCCGCTCGCGAATCATGAGCCATGTAATCAGCAGGCCGCTAATCACGAAAAAGATCGACACGCCCAACTGGCCGAGCGCAAAGAAATAATCATTTTGACGGCCGAAGACGCCAGTGGCGTGGGCAACGATCACCAGCAGGATGGAGATCGCGCGCATCCCATCGAGAGACGGCAGATGACTCTGCAGGACCGGAGGGGCGGACGCATCTAAATTTGGGCTCCGATCCAGCATCCCGTCTCCTTGAAGTGCATTGTCTTTTCTGTCAATCGACCCGATTGGCCGCGCCTCTATTGGGCTGCCTAAGGTAGCGGTCGGCGTGCAGCACTAACCCGCTGACTGCGGCTATTCTTGCACCGCGTCCTACCGGATTCCCAGGGCCTCCATGCGAGCCGACCCGCTCTGCTCCAGAATCACCGGCATTCCGTAGCGATACATAGCCTGCCTGATTGAAATTGGATTTTCTCATTGAGGGTGTCCTGATCCCATTGCACAAGCTCAGCGATAGCACCATTGGCGTAGCCCGATTTTTGTTCACAAGAGAGATTCGATGGGGACTTTTGTGATGGAGGGGTGCTGGCCGCGGGGCGTGAGATCGCCTTTGAGGCTGGCAAGGACATGTCGCACAAGGTCGATGCAGCGGGTGATTGCGTCGCCGCGGACGGGGTGTTTTTTGGGGGCTTCAGCGGGAGGGGCGGCTGGAGCGGGCTTTGCGGCTTCGGGGTTTTCGTCGGCCCAGCGGGCTAGATAATCGGATTGCTGAACGCCCTCTTGCGATGCGTTCGCGCTCTTGACAGTTCTGCACAAGACGTGGAGGTTGGTCCAGGTGTCGAGCTCGATTCTTTGGCCATGCGCGGGCGGGGAGACGCGGTACCAGAATTTTTCCGGGGAGGTTTTGGCAAGGAAGATCTGGGTATCGCGGTAGCCGTTTTGAGGACTGTAGAGAGAGAAGAATAACTCCGGAGAGAACTGCCAGAAACCGTGGCCGCAGAAATTGTTGGCGGGGAGGATGTGAAGGATTTGTCCGCCTTCGGCGCAGAGCTGGGAGAGATTTTTGAAAGCCTGCGACACGACGTAAATGTGCTCCAGAGTGCCGAAGTCAAGGACGGTGTCGTATTGGGGAAATTGAGCCGGCAAGGGCTGGTTCATATCCACGATATGGTTGGCGCCCTCGTAGGGGGAGTAGTCAAATGATTCAACGCTGTTGGCGGCGAATTGATGGCGCAGGAAGTTGTCGGCGAATTGCTCGTGCTTGTAATTTGCCGGGAGGGGCAAGAGTGCTCTCAGGCGGCCTTCGGAAATGTCGAGGCTGAGTCTGCCGAGGGTTGCAACATTGCCTAAAGGAGCTTTTTTAGCCGCAAAACGCAAGAATTGCACTGCGTTGAACTCGATGCCCACCGTGCGTGCCTCCGAAGTATTGGACTATTATCGCCCGTTTGGCCGATTAGCAACAGGGCAAACACAGAAAAAGCGGTTACCTGAGAGAAGGCCATGATCCCGACTGTCTGGCGACGCACCGGAATACTGGACGTCGCACTGCCCGGCCGGAAAGAGACTGCAACTGGGCGGGCGGGCAGGGAAGCGGCGGAGGCAAGGCGCGCAAGGGCCGGCCTGAGCGCATGCGCACGTGCTGGACGAGTCCGCAGCAGACGCTGCATGGCGATGCGCAGGAAGCGCATGAGGCGCCAAAACAGAGGCGTCCGGTTACCTTTGAAGAAATAAACTGCAAACTCTCAGAAACTTTCCCGGCGGGCGGGGCGTGATGCGCGCCGGAGCCGGAGGCCGTTCCGGGATGAGCGTGCGCGGCGGAATGGGGCGGCGATAAGCCTGGGTGACCGGATGAAATCTGCCCTCGTGTCCTGGGTCTCCCAGATCTGACGGGCGCGTTGGGGATTCATCCCGAGTCATCCCGCCCTCGCCCTCGCGACAAAAACGTCGCGAGGGTGGGGTGTCGGCAATTCGAAACAGCGCTCGACTGCGGGCGGTTCGGCTTCCGGCCGGTGGCTTTTTATTCTTCGCATACCGCGGTTTCTCCGCGGCAAATCCTTCGATGAAAACCGTGTTACAGCGCAGTGCGGGGATTTGCGCGGTATTCTCTTGCGCTTGACCTGTCTTTCATCACGCGGCGGCATACTGATGGCGTGATCGCGCACACCCGGCACACGGTTCCGCTGCAACTGGACCTCAGTTCGGCTGCGATACAAGACATTGCATTTGGAGCGGGCAAGGTTTCGCCGCCGTTGGCGGAGCCTGCTTTGCGCATTCATGCCGACGTGGGGCGATACCGTTTGCGGCTGGCCGCAACCGCGGAGGATCGCGAAGCCGCGTGCCGATTGCGCTTTAAAGTTTTCAACATCGAGCTGGGTAAGGGGTTGGAAAGCTCTTACCAAACCGGACTCGATGTGGATCGTTTCGATACAGTGTGCGAGCACCTGCTGGTGGAAGACAAAGCCAGCCGGCGCGTGGTGGGAACCTATCGCATGCAGTCCGGCGAAACGGCGGCGAGACATCTGGGCTACTACTCCGAACAGGAGTTTTGCCTTGCGCCGTATGAGCCGCTGCGGCCGGGAATCCTGGAACTGGGCCGGGCCTCGATCGATCGCGAACACCGCACTCCGGAGGTGCTGATGTTGTTGTGGCGGGGCATCGCGCAGTATGCTACCGACATGGGGCTTCGTTACTTGCTCGGCTGCTCTTCTTTGAACTCCAATGACCCGGCGGAGGGTTGGCGGATGTATTGCCAGCTTGAGAACTTCAGGGTTGCCAGGGAGTTTGAGACGACGCCAACCGCGGCGTATGCGAGTCCCCCGGAGCTGCGGGATGCTGACGCACAGCCGTTGCCCTGCCAGACCAATCGACCAGGTTTTCTCGCCACGCCCTCCATGCAGGGCAAAGTTCCCAAGCTGCTCAAGACCTATCTCGCCATTGGCGCGCGCATTGCCGCGCCGCCGGCCTGGGACCGCGAATTCCGCACCATCGATTATCTGACGCTCCTCGATCTCAAATTGCTCTCGGCTGCCGCGCGCAACCGCTTCCTGGCTCCGCTGACCTCGTGATGCTGCGGCGGGTCCGGCGCGCTGTGGCGCTGGTGTTCGCTCTGGCGCTGTGTGTGGCGCGTTACTGGCTCAAGCGCATACGCGGTCCACTCACGCTGGAGCAGCGCGCCGAGTGGCTGCAACAGGCGGCGCGCACCATTCTGAAATGCCTGGGCATCGGATACCAGGTGGAAGGGCAGCAGCCGGCCTGCGGGCTGGTGGTGGCGAACCATCTAAGCTACCTCGACGTCGTCATTATCAGCGCGGCGATGCCGTGCTTCTTTGTGGCCAAAATGGAGATCGACGGCTGGCCGTTCTTCGGCAAGGCGGCGCGCACGGGAGGGACGATTTTTGTCGACCGCTCGAGCCTGGCCAGCGCCATGTCGGTGGCCGAGCAGATTTCCGAGCGGCTGAGCCTTGCCGTGCCGGTGCTGCTGTTTCCCGAGGGCACGAGCACGGATGGAGCGCAGTTGCTGCGCTTCCACTCGCGGCTCATCGATCCGGCAACCACGGCGGGCGCGCCGATTACCGCGGCGG
>Ga0181529_10003062_pt1 | contig 19439 bp, 17 predicted proteins | sample PEATcosm2014_Bin_36_FD_119763 | JGI IMG/M metagenome (GOLD analysis project Ga0181529, IMG submission 119763) | Peatland microbial communities from MTU Mesocosm Facility, Houghton, MI, USA - PEATcosm2014_Bin10_30_metaG | ecosystem: Environmental > Terrestrial > Soil > Wetlands > Peat | place... | reverse complement strand
CCTTCTCGGCGTCGCTCAACTTCTACGACGTGCACTACGAGTCACACCACCTAGTCGGGACCTCGGGCGGCAACACTGACGACATCAAGGAGTCCCTCGCGATGATGGCCGATGGCCGCCTCAACCCCGTAGCGATGATCACCCACGTCGGCGGCCTGAACGCCGTGCCCGACACGACGGTGCGCCTCGACAAGATCCCGGGGGGCAAGAAGCTCATCTACACGCACAAGCGGCTCGACCTCGTCGCCCTCGCCGACTTCGAGGAGAGGGGCAAGGCCGATCCCCTCTACGCCGAGCTCGCGCGGATCGTGCAGGAGAACAACATGCTCTGGTCCAAGGAAGCGGAAGACTACCTCCTGGCCAGGGCCCCGGAAATATGATCGGAAGACCCTCGCAGACGCTCGAGGCCGTGCTCTTCGACATGGACGGAGTCCTCGTCGATTCCGAGGCGTTCATCGCCGAGGCCGCCATCGAGATGCTCGCGGAGCGCTATGGGGTCGTCGCCACCCGCGAGGACTTCAGGCCTTTCGTGGGCACCGGCGAGGACCGCTTTATCGGCGGCGTCGCGGAGAAGCACGGAGTCGCCGTGAACATCGGAGCCGACAAGGCGAGGACCTACGAGATCTACGAGACCCTGGTCAAGGGAAGGCTCGAGAGTCTGCCAGGGGCCGTGGCCTTCGTCCGCGAGTGCCGCTCCCGAGGCCTCAAAACCGCCCTCGCCTCCAGCGCCGACCGGCGCAAGGTCGAGGCGAACCTGGCCGGGATCGGCCTCTCGGACGAGGACTTCGACGCGGTGATCGATGGCCTCCAGGTCGAGCGCAAAAAGCCCCACCCCGACATCTACCTCGAGGCCGCGCGAAGGATCGGCGCCGAGCCTGCGCGCTGCCTTGTCGTCGAGGATGCCGTGTCGGGGGTGAGGGCCGCCAAGGCGGCCGGGATGCGATGCCTAGCCCTCGCCGGGAGCTTCCCCGAGACCGAGCTTAGGGCCGCCGGGGCGGATTACTTCGCAATCTCGCTCGAGGATCCCGAAGCGGGCCGGTTATTTGCCGAGCATTAGCCTCACGTGGGCCCCGCTCGAGTTCTCGAAACCGATCCGCACCTGCCCTGCACCTGCTCGGCGAGTGCCTCCATCTGGGTCAGGCCGATACCGTGGCCCTCGAGTTCGCGGAGCTCGGGGCGGAAGCCGGAGCCGGAGTCCGCGATTTCGATCTCGACGCAGCTATCTTCCTCATGCAGCCGCAGCCGGATCGAGGAGCGGCCGTCCGGACCCTTGCCGTGCGTGATCGCGTTAGTCGGGGCTTCGCCGACGAGGAGAGCGCAGGGTCCTGCCTTGTCGATGCTGTCGAATGTAAGCGTCACTCGATCGAGCCGGGCTTGAGCCGCTGGGCGTTGAGCGCCCCGAGCCGCGTGCCCTCCGCCACCGCCTCATCGAGGCTTCGCCCGCCCATCAAGGCGAGGGCCAGCCCCGCCATGAACGAGTCGCCCGAGCCTATCGGGTTGAGGGCCTCGATCTCGTGGACGGCATGCTCGCGCAAGTCGCCCTCGCGCCAATACCACGTAGGCCTGTGCCCGCGGGTCACCACGAGCGAGGTACCGTAGCGCTCAGCGAGATCCCGGCCGAGTCCCGCCACGAATTCGCGCTCTCCGCCTGGGGCTGGCGCCTGGGCTGGGAATGTCTGGAGGAGCTCTTCCAGGTTGGGCTTCGCTACGAGGGGCTTCGAGGGGAGGCAGGCCAGGAGGTCCTTCCCCTTCAGGTCGAGGAAGAGGGTCTTCCCCGAGCGAGAGGCGAGGCTCGCGAGGGCAGGCATAGTCTCTTCGGGATAGCCTGAGGCCTTGGTTCCGGAGAGCACGACCGCGTCGCAGCTCGGCAGGGCCGACTCGAACTCGGCGAGCACGCGAGCGAAGGTGCCGTCGCCGACTCGCCGCGCCTCCTGGACCAGCTCAGTCGCGCTTCCGTCGGTGCGGTCTATCACGGTCGTGCAGACGCGGATCTCCGAGCCGGACTCGGCCCACCGCACCTCGATACCGTCCGCGGCGCAAAGGGCGAGAAACCAGTCGCGGGTCGGGCCGCCTAGCTGGGAGAGATGGACCGCCGTTCCGCCTGCCTGGCCCAGCACTCGGGCGACGTTGACGCCCTTGCCTGACGCGTCGATCCTATGCTCGGCGCTGCGATTCACTTCGCCCTTGCGCAGGGAGCCGAAGACGAGGGTGTTCTGTATCACGGGATTGAGGCAGACGACGAGGAAGCGCGACGACATGATAGGATGATACCCCCCGCGATTTCTATTGTATACTGCGAACGGAGGGCCAGCATGGACGACTTCGTTTTCCAGAACACGACCAAGATCATCTTCGGGAGAGGCGTCGAGGCCAAGGTCGGCGTCGAGGCCAGGGCCTATGGCCGCAAGGTCCTCCTCCACTACGGCGGCGGCAGCGTCAAGCGGACCGGCCTTTATGACAGGGTAGTTTCGTCGCTCCACGAGGCCGGACTCTCGATCGTCGAGCTCGGCGGGGTCGCCCCCAATCCCCGGCTCTCTCTCGTGCGCGAGGGCGTGGCCCTCTGCCGCAAGGAGAAGGTCACGCTCGTCCTCGCCATCGGCGGGGGCAGCGCCATCGATTCCGCCAAGGCCATCGCGATGGGCGTGCCCCACTCGGGCGATGTATGGGACTTCTTCACGGGCAAGTCCGAGCTCCGCGAGACCCTGCCCGTGGGCACCGTGCTCACGATCCCCGCCGCCGGAAGCGAGGCCAGCACCGCCTCGGTGATCACCAACGAGGAGGGCATGCTCAAGCGCGGCTTCAACTCACCCGTCATCTATCCGCGCTTCTCGATCCTGAACCCAGAGTTAGCATTCACCCTGCCCAAGAACCAGGCGGCCAACGGCATCGCGGATATCATGTCCCACCTCTTCGAGCGCTACTTCACCAACTCGAGGCCGGTCCAGCTGACCGACCGCCTCATAGAGGCGACTCTCCGGACCGTCATCGACGCGGCTCCTCGAGCGCTGCGAAAGTCCGACGACTACGACGCCTGGGCCGAGCTCATGTGGTCGGGCACGGTCGCCCACAACAACCTGCTCAATACCGGGCGCGTCGGAGACTGGGGCTCCCACGACCTGGAGCACGAGCTCTCGGCCGCCTACGACATCGCGCATGGCGCGGGCCTCGCGGTGGTGTTCCCGGCCTGGATGAAATACGCGTACAAGCGGGACGTCCCGCGCTTCGCCCAGGCCTCGGCACGGGTCTGGGGGATCGACATCGACTATTTCGACCTGGAGCGCGGGGCCCTCGAGGGCATCGCCCGGCTCGAGTCCTTCTGGTCCTCGCTGGGCCTGGCGGTTAGGCTTTCGGGCCTGGGCATCGGCGCGGAGCGCATCCCCGAGATGGCGGCCAAGTGCACGGACGGCGGCGCGAGGCAGGTCGGCAACTTCCTCAAGGTCGGGCGCGACGATGCGGAGGCGATCTACCGGCTGGCGCTCTAGAGTTCGGCCGTCGCGGCCTCACTGGCCTCCCACCGGGAAGAGCAGCTTCTCGTTCTCGGGCTCGAACATGTTGGCCTTGTCGATGTCCACCGAGCCAGTGTTCGTGTAGGCGCTCGGTCTCTTGCCGGCGAGCAGTTCCTCGACGGTCCGCATCGTGATGTAGCCCATGTTGAAGGGCTTCTGCACGATCGCGTCGCGGATCACGCCGCGCTCGATCAGCCGCATCACCTCGGGCGAGTCGTCGAAGGCGACGAGGGCGACCTTGGCCTGGCGTCCCGATTCCTCGAGGGCCCGCGCAGCGCCCAGGGTAGTGGGGAGATTGAGCGTCGCGATACCCGCGAGCGCTGGATCGCGCTCGAGCAGGGCCTTGGCCTGCTCGTAGGCTATCCCCTCGTCGGAGGAGCTGTAGCTCGTCGAGGCTATGGCCAACTTGCCGCCGAGCGCGTCTCTCAGGCCGGACTCGCGGCCGATCGCGGTCGAGCTGCCTTGGACATAGCTCATCACGGCGATGCTCGAGCCGGCGGGAAGGATCCTCAAGAGGGCGACGCCGCATTTCTGGCCGGCCTCGAAGTTGTCCGTCCCCACCTTGGCGTTCGCGTCCTCGGTTTCGATGAAGGAGTCGATGCAGACGACCTTGATCCCCCGCGCCTTGGCCTCCCGTACGGGGTCGACGAGGCGGTGGACGTCGCAGGCCGCGAGCACGATGGCCGCTGGCTTCTTCCCGATAGCCTCGCGCACGATGGCGATCTGCTCGTCGACATAGATCTCGTCGCGGGGCGCCTTTATGGATATATCGAGCCCGAAGTCCTGCGCCCCCGACGTGACGCCGTCGCTGACAGAGTTCCAGAAGGCGTTGGCGGCCCCGCTCGCCTTGAAGATGGCGATCACCTTGGGCTTGGCCGAGGGCGTGCCCGAGTCCTCCCGGTAGGCGATCGCCAGGAGGAGGGCCGCGAGCAGGCCCAGGGCGATCATCGCCACGGTCCCTCGATTCCTCACGGCTCGCTCTCCTCGACCACGGGGATGCGGATCGTCGCTGTCGTCCCCGATCCGGGGACCGAATCGAATGAGAGGCCGTAGCCGGACCCGAAGTAGAGGGCGATGCGCTCCTGAACGTTGCGGACCCCCACTCCTCCCCAGGGCCGCTCAGGGGAAAGGTCGGCGGCGTCGAGGCCCGGCGGCCCCGCGATGGAGGCGCGCAGGGCCTCGAGTCGCGAGTCCTCCATGCCTACGCCGTCGTCGATCACGCGGATCGCGATGTCCCCACCCTCCCTGGCGCCGTAGACGCGCACGAGGCCCGGGCTCTCCTTGTTCTTGATGCCGTGGTAGATGGCGTTCTCGACGAGGGGCTGCACGAGTAGCTTGAGGAGCTTGTAGCCGTAGAGCTCGGGCTCGAAGGAGATCTCGTAGTCGAGCTTGTCCTTGTACCTCGTCTTCTGGATCGAGAGGTAGGTCTCGAGGTACTCGATCTCGGTCCGCACGGTGATGATCTCCGAGCCCTTGCTGATGCCCAGGCGGAAGAAGCGGGCGAGGGCCGAGGTGACGTCGATCGCGCTCTGGTTCTCCCCCAGCTCGATCATCCAGACGATCGAGTCCAGGGTATTATAGAGGAAGTGTGGGTTGATCTGGGCCTGGAGGGCGCGGAGCTCGAGCAGGCGCTTCTGCTCTCCCTCCTTGCGATTCTGCTCGATCAGGTCGCGCACCTTCTTGACGGCTATGTCGCAGTCGCCGGCGAGCTGATAGACCTCGTTCGAGCACTCGACGGTAATGTCGATGTCGAAGTTGCCCTTCTCGACTTCCTGCATCGAGCGGCGGAGCGCCTCGATCGGCCTCGAGATGCGGGCGGACACGAAGGCCGAGACGAAGACGGCGATCGCGAAGCACACGATGGCCAGGAGCAGGAAGGTGTAGATGGCGCGCCTCGAGCCGGCGAGCAGCTCCGACACGAATGAGACCGCTACGATGGTCCAGCCCGTGCGCGCCGAAGGCTTGGCCGTGTAGAGGATCTCTCGGCCGTCGACCTTGGAGGCGAGGAATCCCTCCTTCATGGCCAGGAGCTCGCCAATCCGCTCGTTCCAAAGATTGCCGTACACGAGCTGCTGGCGCGGGTGGTAGACGATGTCGCCGGAGGCGCCCAGGATGAAGACGTAGCCCGAGGACCCGAGCTGGATGCCCTTGCAGAGATCCTCGATCACGGCGTAGTTGAGATCGACCTGGATGTAGCCGAGGCTCTGCCCGTCCTTGCCCTTGAGCGCGCGCACCAGGGAGATGACCCAGGGGTAGCGTCCTTCGACCAGGTCCTCCACGTGAGCCGAGGATAGGAGCGGCGCCTTCTCCCCCTCGAGCGGGACTGTGAGGCCGTCCGGGTAGCGGGTGAAGTCGTAGGCCGGGTTCACCCCGGAGCCCGGCGAGGAAGCGATGACGAATCCAGGCTGGATGAGGGGACCGCCTCCTCCTGGCGCCGCCCGCGCCGGGACGAGGAAGATGCCATCGATGTCCTGGCGGGCTTTTCGGATGGATCCCAGGAACTGGGCGATTCGCGATTGGGCCAACTGGCCCCCGGTCGAGGGCGCCGCCATATAAGCGAGCACGTCCTGGTCCTCGGTCACGACGAGGGAGATGTCGTTCATGTACGAGATATAGTTGTCCACGACTCGGGAGAGCTGGGCGGCGAGACGCATCGTGTCCTGCTCGGCCGCGTCGACGAGGGTCCGCCTCAAAAAATCGAGGGAGACGGCTCCCAGCAGGAGCATGGTGAGCACGACGATCAGGGCGAAGGCCCTGACGAGGGTATCCTGGATCCGCCGGATCTTCACGAAGCCTCGCCTCCGGCGCGGCCGCTGGCGCCGCCCAGCGACTTGCGGTACTCGGATAGGGTCAGGCCCGTCCGCTTCTTGAAGATCGAGGAGAAGTAGCGGGCGTCGGGATAGCCCACGGCCTCGGCGACCTCGTAGGCCATCATGTCGCTGGCGGCGATGAGCTCCTTGGCCCGCTCGACGCGATAGTCGGAGACGTAGTCCACGAAGGACTGGCCCAGCCTGCGGCGCAGGAGCTTGGATAGATAGCTCTCGCTGATGGATAGGCGCTCGGCTACCTTGCCGATCGACAGGCCCTTGTCCGCGTAGTGCCGGGCGACGTATTCCTTGAAGTCCAGGACCTTCCACGCGGGGGTATGGAGGCTGCTCGTCTCGAGCGCCTCGGCGGCGATCTCGCAAAGCCGCCGCAAGGCCGCGGCGATGGCTTCGGGACGATCCAGGCGCTCTGCGAAGCTATAATAATCGCAGGCCAGCTTGGTCGAGAGCGTGGGCGAGGAGACCCCGATCCCGGAGAGCTCGTCCCGCCCCCGCGAGAAGAGGGCGATCACCTCATGCCGTACCCTCTGCGGCGAGAGTTCCGCCGAACCGAGGGCCTCGACGAAGGCGCGGGTGAGCTCGTCCATGCGGCCGTCGGCTCCGGTCCGCAATGCGAGCAGGATCCTCTCCTCGCAGGCCTTGAGGGCTTCCAGGACCTCCCGGCCCTCCCGGCCCTGGGCATAGACGAAAGGCCGGGCGGCCTCGCGCACGAGGCGGTAGGAGAGGGCGGCTACGGCCTCCGAATAGGCGCGCGGAGCGTCGGCCCATCTCTCGTAGGCGCGGCCGACTCCCACTCGCAGGGGCGGCCCGCCGTCCGCAGCCAGGGCGGAGGCGACGGCTGCCGCCACCGCTCCGCAGCGCTCGAGGCCTCGCTCGAAGATCAGGGCGATGGCCCGCCCCTCGGCGGGGCACGCGGCGGCCGATCGTCGCGCCTGGGCCAGGGCGGAGCCAAGCCTTTCCCTGAGCCCCGGCGATGGCTCGCCCGTCGATGGCTCGCCCGTCGATCGCTCAGGGGTGTCGAGGCCATCGAGCTCGGCGACTATGGCCGCGCAGGCCATAGTCCCGGGATCGAAGCCAAGGACGGACTCCGCGGAAGCGGGGAGGGGGCCGCCCTCGACAAAGGCGGAGAAGTCGCGCTCGCGCAGGAGCCCGCCCGATAGCCCCGCCTTCGCCTTGAGCGCGACTTCGTCCTCTCGTGAGCGGCGGTCGGCGTCGAGCTTGTCCTTGAGCTTGGCCAGGAGGGCGGCCAGGTCCCGCGAGGAGACCGGCTTGAGCACGTAATCGAAGACCTTGGCGCGGATGGCGGCCTGCGCGTAGTCGAATTCGTCATAGCCCGAGAGGATCACCACGACGATGCCCGGGTGCCGCTCCATCACGTGGTTCGCCACGGCGAGCCCGTCGGCGTGCGGCATGTGGATATCGGTCATCACGACGTCGGGGCGGAGCTCGTCTATGGCGGCGATCGCGTCGCGGCCGTTGACGCAGGGCGGCAGGAAATCGAAGCCCGTCTGCGCCCAGTCGATCTTGGTCGCGAAGCCGCGGCGGACGATCTCCTCGTCGTCGACCATCAAAAACCTGTACATCCCGCCCTGCTCCCGCTATCGAAAGGACTATCGCAGCTATTCATTGCTGAGCCGAAGGTCTGGCGCAACGATAGATCACGGAGGGAGAGAAGGGTGAAACCAATGGATCGAAAATGTGGGCTCGATGTCCTCCCAATCCTCTTTCCTTTTCGCTCTCGTCTCCGCGCTCACCGCGTTCTCCGCGGTGAGCGCATCTCCAGTATAGCATGCGCGCTAGGCGCGTTTCGCATACTTCTTCATGTCGAAGTACACCGCGGCGATGATGATGAAGCCCTTGACCAGAAGCTGGTAGTAGGAGTCCACGCCGAGGTAGGTCATTCCGTAGTTGATGATGCCGAGGGTGAGGACGCCGATGATCATGCCGCTCATGGTGCCCACGCCGCCGGTCTGGGAGACGCCGCCCACGGTGACCGCGGCGATCGCGTCGAGCTCCATGCCGTTGGCGGTGAGCGCGTTCGCGAGCCCGAGGCGTCCCGATAGGAGGCAGCCGGCGATGCCGTAGAGAAGCCCGGCGATCGTGAAGACGGAGATCTGCACGCGCCTGACATTGATGCCCGAGACCCGCGCGGCCATGGCGTTGCCGCCTATCGCGTAGAAATTTGAGCCGAGTCGCGTGTGCCGCAGGACGATCCAGACGACGAAGCAGGCCATGGCGACGTAAATGGCGAGGTTCGGGATCGGCCCGACCGAGCCCTGCGCGATGACTTTGTAGCTGTCCTTGAGGCTGCCCACGACCGCGGCCCTCGTATAGATGAGCTGGAAGCCGCGGGCGATCGACATCGTCCCTAGGGTCGCGATGAAGGGGTGCATCTTGCCGTAGGCGACCAGGCACCCGTTGATGAGGCCGAAGAGGCCGCCGGTGAGGATGCCGGCCAAGAAGGGGAGCCAGAGGGGGAAGTTGACCCCGGGGTAGAGCGCGGCGGTGTAGTCGGGCGTCTGAGCGAAGGACGCCGCGACGCTGGCGACGAGGCAGACCACGTAGCCGATCGAGAGGTCGATGCCCCAGGTTATGATGATCATGCCTACGCCGAGCGCCGCGAAGGCGCGGACGGACTCGGCGATCATGAGATTTCGGACGGAGGCCCAAGCGAAGGACCTGCCTCCGGTGACCAGGCCCAGGACGACCGCGAGGGTGACGAAAGTGACGAGGTTCGTGTTCTTGCTGACGAATGCCGAGAGCCCCTTCTTCTGTTCGAACGAGCTCGTCGCCTGTTTGCTGCCCATCGTATGTCTCCTGTCTACTCGAACTGAGTCGCAAGCCGCATGATGCTTTCCTGGCTCGCCTCGGCCTTGTCGAGGGTGCCCGTATGGCGGCCGTCGCAGAGCACCATGATCCGATGGGACATGCCGAGCAGCTCGGGCATCTCCGAGGAAACCATGATGATCGACTTGCCGCTCTGGACGAGCTCGGCCATTATCGTGTAGATCTCGTACTTGGCCCCGACGTCGATGCCCCTCGTGGGCTCGTCCATGATCAGGATGTCGGGGAGGGTCATGAGCCAGCGGCTCACGAGCACCTTCTGCTGGTTGCCGCCCGAGAGGTTCTGGATCAGGGTCGCCATCGACGGGGTCTTGGTGCGCAGCGACTCGTTGTACTTCCTGGCCTCGTCCTCGATCTTGCGGTGCCGCAGCAGTCCGAGGCGATTGAGGTACTCGCTCAGGGAGGCCATTGCCGTATTGGTCGTGATCGAGAGCAGGGGGAATATGCCCGAGCCGCGCCGGTCCTCGGTGATCAGGGCTATGCCCTTGGCGATGGCGTCGCGCGGCGAGCGGATCTCGACTTTCTTGCCGTCGACGCGGACCTCGCCCGAGGAGATCTTGCGCAACCCGAAAACCGACTCGACGAGCTCGGTGCGCTGAGCCCCGACCAGACCGCCGATGCCTAGGATCTCGCCGCGGCGCAGCTCGAAGCTCACGTCCTTGAATGACCGGGGGTCGGCCGAGGTCAGCGCGCGGACCTCGAGCCTGACCTCGCCGATCTGCGCGTCGATCGGCGGGAACCGGTTGGTATTGTCGCGCCCGACCATAAGCTTGATCAGCTTGTCCTCGTCCATCTCCGCGATGGGATAGGTGCCGACCATCTGGCCATCGCGCATGATGGAGACTTCGTCCGCGATGTCGAAGATCTCGCTCATGCGGTGCGATATGTAGATGACCGCCACGCCTTTGGAGGTAAGGTCCCTTATTATCCTGAACAGGTGCGCCGTCTCGGTTTCCGTCAGCGAGGAGGTCGGCTCGTCCATGACGACGACCGAGGCATTGTAGGAGACGGCCTTGGCGATCTCGCAGGCCTGCTGCTTGGAGATCGAGAGCCCGCCCATGCGCTCGGCCGGGTTGATGTCCATATCGAGGGCCTTCATCAGCGCGGCGGTGTCGGCATGCATCTTCCTGTGGTTCAGCAGGCGCAACGGGCCGACCTTGATGACGGGCTCGCGGCCGAGCCAGATATTCTCGCGCACCGAGCGGTGCGGGACGTTGAGCAGCTCCTGGTGGATCATCGAGACGCCCGACTCGAGGGCGTCCTTCGCGCTGTGGAACTTGACTTTCTTCCCGTCGAGGGCCACCTCGCCGGATTCCTGGTGATAGATGCCGAAGAGGCACTTCATGAGCGTCGACTTGCCGGCGCCGTTCTCGCCCATGAGGGCGTGGACTCTGCCGGGCCGCACTCGAAGGGTCACGTCGTTCAGGGCGCGTACTCCAGGGAAGGATTTCGAGATTCCGGTCATTTCAAGGACGTACTCGCCATCCGACATTCATTCCTCCGGAATTGCGGTAGACAGACTCACCGCGGGGCGAAGCCTAGGCTTCGCCCCGCGGCGCGCTGAGGCTGTGCCTATCTTATCACTTCATGAAGGACTTGTAGTTGTCCTTGGTGACGGCCTTGAACGGGACGAGGTAGCACTGGCCGATGACCGACGCGTCGTTCGCGGGAGCCTCAGCGCCGGGGGTCGTCTCGGGCTTCAGGCCCCAAGCCACGAAGCCGCTCTTGTACTTGCCGGTCGCCATGGCGAGGGCGAGCTCGAAGGCGGTCGCCGACTGGCCGGCCGAGTCCTGAAGGACCGTGGCGTACAGCTCGTTCTCGGACATGGACTTCAGGGCGACCTGGGTCGCGTCGACGCCGAGCACCGGCACCGTGAGGATGGTGCCGTCGGAGGCGTCGGATTTCACGTACTTGGCGGCCTTGAGGGACTCGACCGCGCCGAGGGCCATCGCGTCGTTGTTGGCGATGACGATATTGAACTTCCCGCCGTACGCGGAGATCCAGGCGTCCATCTTCTGCTGGGCCTCGTCCGGCTTCCAGTTCGCGGTGTCCTGGGCGATGATGTTGACCGTGTAGCCCTTGGCCTTGAGGCCGGCGAGCACGGCGTCAGTGCGGTATTTCTGGGCGGGGTGGCCGAGCTGGCCGAGGAGAAGGATTGCGTTGATCGCCTTGTTCGGGCCGAGCTTGGCCGGGTTCTTCTTGAAGTAGCCGTCGATGATCTGGGCCTGGATGGCGCCCGCTACGGACTCGGGCGAGGAGGCGAGGAAGAAGTTGGGTCCGACCTTGAGGGCCGCGACCGAGGGCTGGATGTTGGAGAAGGCCGCGCCGCCTCCGACCGCCTGGATGGCCTTGGCCATCTGCTCGGTGGCCTCGGTCTGGTTCGGAACGATGACGAAGTACTTCACGCCCTGCTGGAGCAAGGTGTTGAGCTGATCAAGCTGGGTAGCCTGATCCGAGCGGGAGTCGAGCAGCTTGAGCTCGACGCCGGCTTTCTGGGCGAGGACCTTGAGGTTGGCCGCATAGTCCGCGACGAACTGCTCGTCCAAGTTGCGGATCAGGGCGCCGATCACGGGCGCGGGGGCAGCGACGGCTCCCGAGACCAGGACGCCGAGGACGAGGGCGAGGACGATGAGTCTCTTCATGACGCTCTCCTTGAGTCGTTGATGTGCCGAGCGCAAGGCGTTGCGCGCGAAGCGCCGAGCGAGGCTAGGGTAAGGCCCGTTTCCCGGAATCGCCAATCGCGGATCAAGCACTCGAGGTGGACTTTTCGGCACTGAAACCATAATTTCCATATCACGCAGGGATTTGCCGTGCCCGCCGCGCGGCGGAACAAAATTGACAAGCGATGCGATTCGGTACAAGGATTATCAAGTCCGCTCGAGGGGGTATATCATGCTGATCGGAATCGCTCCGTGCATCTCGCCCGACTTGCTCTCGGCCCTCCACAGGATGGGCCATGGGGACGAGATCGTCCTGGCCGACGCTTTCTTCCCTGGGGACAGCATGGGCGCCCGAGTCATCCGAGCCGACGGGATCCGGATCCCCGAGCTCCTCGACGGGATGCTGGCGCTCATCAACCTGGACTCGTACGTCGACGCCCCGGTGGCCATGATGGCTCCCGTGCCCGGCGACCCCCTGGACGAGCGGGTCGAGGCGTCCTATCGCGCGGAGATTGACAAGCACTGGCCCAAGACTCCGCCCATCGCCCGCGTCGAGCGCTTCGCGTTCTACGAGCGCGCCAGGAAGGCCTATGCCGTCGTGATGACGGGCGAGACGGTCAAGTACGGGAACGTCATCCTGAAGAAAGGAGTGATCCCTCTCGCTCGATGACCGGACGACGCGAGCCGCGCCTATTTTGCGGCGCTACCCGAGCCGAGGCCGGCCGCGAGCCTCTCGAGGGATTGCAGGATGCCGCTAGTCGGGTCGATGGTGAAGTGGCAATCGCGCTCTCCATCGAGGGATCCGTAATGGATCGCGATGCGGGGAAAGGCCGGACCGAGGATCCTCGCCATGAAGCTGCGCTTTGGGATCCTGAGCCCAAGAATGGAGTCGCGTGCTATCACTATGTCCGCTGGAGGCTCCTTGGGCTTGGACTTCTCGGCGCGTTTGAGGAGCGAGAAGAGCCAATTCTCGCTGGGCATGAACTTGAAGCGGAAAGACTTCTCGGTGAGGATGGCGAGACCCCAGATCCCTATGCCCCCAGGGCCTTCCTTGAAGTACTCGCCGATGCTCCTCGCCTCGACCTTCTCCCCGGTCTCCTTTTCAAAGTTCTCCCAGAATTCGGCGGCTTCGTCGGCCATTGGCGCTCCCCCCCTCGGTTCGTTCGAGTCTCGAGTATACAGGAGAGGCTCAAGGAGCGCAAAGCACCGAAACGCGCACCCGGCGGCGCCGGGACGGCGTATACTATCATTGTCGCTATGGCTAGAGGAGGATCATGATGGCTGAGCTAACTGGAATGAAGATGACGGGCCCCGCGATGAGGCTCAAGGGCGGCCTGCCCAAGATAGGGATCCGCCCGGCCATCGACGGGCGGCGCAACGGCGTGCGCGAGTCGCTCGAGGAGCCCACGATGGGCATGGCCCGAGCGGCCGCCAAGCTGATCTCAGGAAGCCTGCATCATCCCTCGGGCCACGAGGTCGAGTGCGTGATCGCCGACACCTGCATCGGCGGCGTCGCCGAGGCGGCGGCCTGCGCCGAGAAGTTCGCGCGCGAGGGAGTGGCGGTCACCCTCACCGTGACGCCCTGCTGGTGCTACGGCTCCGAGACCATGGACATGGAGAGGGAGACCATCAAGGCGGTGTGGGGCTTCAACGGCACCGACAGGCCCGGCGCCGTCTACCTCGCCGCGGTCCTGGCTGCCCACAGCCAGAAGGGCCTGCCAGCCTTCGGCATCTACGGCCGAGATGTCCAGGACCTCAAGGACACTTCCCAGATCCCCGCCGACGTCGCCGAGAAGATCCTTCGCTTCGCCCGCGCGGCTCTGGCCGCCGCGTGGATGAGGGGCAAGTCCTACCTCTCCGTCGGCTACACTTCTATGGGTATCGCCGGCTCGACCGTCGATCCCGACTTCTTCCAGGACTACCTGGGCATGCGGACGGAGTTCGTCGACATGAGCGAGATCGCGCGCCGCCTCGAGGAGAAAATCTACTCCGAGGCCGAGTTCCGGCGCGCCCTCGAATGGACCCTGGCCAACTGCAAGGAGGGGCCGGACGTCAACCCGGCCGCCGCCCAGCACTCGCGCGATCGCAAGGACAAGTGCTGGTCCACCTGCGTGAAGATGGCGATGATCGTGCGCGACCTCATGGTCGGCAACCCCGACCTCAAGCGCAAGGGCCTGATCGAGGAATCTCTCGGGCACAACGCCCTGCTGGCGGGCTTCCAGGGCCAGCGCGCCTGGACCGACCACTCGCCGAACGGCGATTTCCTCGAGACCTTCCTCAACTCCAGCTTCGACTGGAACGGCATCCGCGAGCCCTATGTCGTCGCCACGGAGAACGACAGCCTCAACGGCGTCGCCATGCTTTTCGGCCACCTCCTCACCGGCACCGCGCAGATTTTCTCCGACGTGCGGACCTACTGGAGCCCCGAGGCGGTCGAGCGGGTCACGGGCTGGAAGCCCACGGGCGACGCCGCGGGCGGCTTCATCCACCTCATCAATTCCGGCGCGACTACGCTGGACGGGACTGGCAGGCAGCGCAGGGACGGCAGGCCCGCCATGAAGCGCTTCTGGGAGATCTCGCCCGAGGAGGCCGGCGCCTGCCTCGACGCCACGAGCTGGCGCTACGCCGATCTCGGCTACTTCCGTGGCGGCGGCTGGTCTTCGGACTTCCTCACCGAGGGCGGCATGAGCGTCACCATGGTGCGCGTCAACCTCGTGAAGGGGCTCGGCCCGGCGCTCCAGATCGCCGAGGGCGTCACTGCGACCCTGCCCGAGAAGGTGCACGAGATCATCGACAAGAGGACCAACGAGACCTGGCCCACGACCTGGTTCGTCCCCCGCGTCGACGGCAAGGACGGCCCCTTCAGGGACGTGTACTCCGTGATGGCCAATTGGGGCGCGAACCACGGGGCCATCTGCTACGGCCACGTAGGCGCCGATCTCATCAGCCTCGCTTCGATACTCCGCATACCGGTGTGCATGCACAACGTCGAAGAGTCGCGGATCTTCAGGCCGAGCTACTGGAGCGCCATGGGCATGGACGCCGAAGGCGCCGACTACCGCGCCTGCGCCGCCTTGGGACCGATGTACGGACGAAGGTAAGGGAACCGGGTCCATCGCGGTCTGAGGGGCGCGCAGGATCCTTCAGACTACGTCCATTGACGAGGCGCTCCGGCGGCATCGAGCCCGCCGGAGCGCCGTTTCATTGCTTGACCAGGTAGGACCCTTTCACCACCATGTAATACGTAGAGCCGGCGTAGGATACGAGAACGATGCTGGTGTCGTCCCACGTCCCTGATTCCTCGGTCCATGAGCCGTGGCCGGATCCAGAATCGGACCTCGACTAGACTGTATGGTCGCTTCGAAAATCGACCTGGTTGTCCTGGGTTATGACGTTCGACAGGCCCATTATTCTCATCGACAGCTGGATATCGAGCTCGTACCGCCCCTGGATATCGGTCGCGCTCCCCGATATCTTCCGGGGCACAGGAAGGAGGAGGAGGGTCTGCGAGCCCTTCGTGACGAGGAAACCGCCGGACTAGGTCTCGCGGATCGAGCTGTCGGAAGTGACGAGCGAGAAGAGCCCCGTCGAGGAATCGAAGGACCAGGTGCCTGGTATGGTGGCGGGCGCGGCTTGATCGAGAGTCGTCCCCGTGCAGCTCGACCCGCTGAACACGAATGTGGATGTGCCGTCGGTATAGGTCCCGTCCTCGATTGCGCGTCCCGTCAGGACTGCCAGGCCCGAGGGGGCATTGGTCCTGCCGGAGAACGGGGCGCAGGTCGGCCCTGTTATCGCGCCCAGGGTCGCGGCTATCTCGTACCAGTCGGTCGTGCTCGGGCTTAGGCCTAAATCCCGTACAGGTACAGGCCTGAACGGAGCCGAGGAGCGAATACGCGCCGGTGGAGGAGGCCGCGCGATAGACATTATAGGCGCTCGCATATTGGACGCCGCCCCGCTGCAGCTGGCGGTGAAGCCGCCGTCGTCCGTTTTGGCCGTGATCGAGGCTCTGCCGGCCTCCAGAGGCGTCACCAGGCCATCGGAGGAGACCGATGCGACCGTAGGCGCGCTCGAGTTCCAGGTCACAGTTTGGACGCCGGTGTCGGAGGGGCTGACGGTCGTGGTCAGCGTCGCCGTCGAGCCTCCGACTTTGAGGGCGAGAGCATCGGGCGAGACCGCGACGCCGCTAGCGGCGATCCCTGTGCCTGTGTGGAGATCGTCCCGGAGAGGCCCCATGACGAGGAGCCGAAGGAATTTTGGGCGGCGATTCTGTAGGCGTATGTCGTGGAAGGTGTCATGCCGGTGTCCGTCCACGAGAGCGAAATCGAGGTGGACGTTTCACTGTCCGCGGCCAGGGCGGTCGGCGCTTCCGGCGGAGTGTTGACCTCGCCGGAGCTCAGGTCGATCGTTTCGGCCGTTACCAGGCAGGCGAATACCCAGACCGCCCCGGTCGCGGTGGCAATCTTCTGCGAGGAGAGATTTTCGGCATCAAGGAGCAGCGCGTACTCTCCCGACGGGATTAGGGCCGAGTAGCATACCCAGGCCGCATCCGAGGACTGCGCTAGGGAGAGGCGCGTCTCGGAAGAATCGGAGGCGACCAGTTCTCCTCCGACCGAGACCGTGCTGGCCGCTACCGACGAAGGCAGAGAGAGTTTCATGGACGGGCTTCCGGAGCCCCCGATTGGTGCCAGTAAATGATAATTGAAATATCACTTTATGAGATTGCCTGATTTTCGGCCGAGCCGGACAATATATCTGTACTGGAGCCGTTCCTGGCAATCGCGGAGAAGTTCCATTGTTCGACTGCGAGATTATCCTTGCTGAGCGCATCTCCCTCGGCCGTATCGATAAAAGACGACGCGCCGCCAGGAGCGTTCGCGTCGCGATGAAGGCCTCTCACAGCCTTCCTTGTATTTGCGATATGCACAAGCATGTCGCCCTATCATCGTAGGCCTTTATAATTATTGGAGCTCGCCAGGAATATGAGGTCGTCGGATGAGCACAAGTGTCCTCCCTCCTTGCCCAATTGGACGAGGACGTGCCTGCCGACGCCAAGGTTCGTCGCGGCTATGGTCGCGGAGGCTCCGGTCCCGATCGATGCGCCGTCCAGCCGCCAATCGTAGGCGCACAGGCTTTGGAGGGCCGTCACGGTCATCGATTGGCTCTTGCCCAAGGTGCCCTGGCCGCCGGAGAGCGTTTCGCTCGCGGCCTCCGCGACTGGCCTCGTGTTGGGCGCACCGAAGGTGCTGCTGGGATTAGTGCCATCGGTCGTATAGTGGATGCTCGCGCCGCTCGTCGAGCTCGAGATCGACACGCTCTGGGCTGAGGTGTAGGTTCCGGCCGGAGGTGTTAATTCTAGCTTGGCGACGGTCGGCGATCCCGTAGATCCGTCTTCCAGGTTTTTGCAGCATATTAGGGGTAATCCGGCGTGAGCGGGCGCTAGACAGGCTGAAAACGGCGATCGATGACTGGAGAAATCGCTGTTATTGCTTGGGCCCATACGTGTCTCCCTCCGGATTTCCAAGAGCTGGGTGGAGGCTTTCCAAGCATTGCAGGGGCCGGTTTTCGCCTGCATATATGGAGTATTATTACCCGTCGCATGGGGCAGTGTTATTCTATATTTATTAAATGTTATCTAAAAAACCTGACGATCCCGGATATCTCCATGCTGAAGGTCGGATCTGTCTCGTTTTGATCGTCCTGCGCCGGGAGTCGAGTCCGGCCGCGGTCGGCCTGACTCGTGATCGGCGGAGGCTCAAGCGGGGAAAAGCGCGCGGCATGCCGTGGATGCATTTTCATTGATGCGTGCCTCTAGCCACCTCGAAATTGATGCGGCAGCCGCGAGACCATCGGCCGGTGGCGGTCGAGGAACGTGGAAGAACGCGAATGCCGCGATCATGAACTTGACGCTCCCTTAGGATATACTTCGATTCCTATGAGCTTCGGGCCTTGCCGGACATCATCCTACTCGTGCCGCACATTCAAGGCCTTTCCGTGATGACGACCGACACGGGCGTGCTCCCGTAGCTGTAGTTGTCGCCCACCGCGAAGTCGAGAGTATCGCCCGAGGATAGAGCGAATGTTCCCGTGTACCTCGGATTGTCGCTCGTCGTCGCGTGGTGCCACTGCTCCGCCCCGTTCTTGAGGACGAAGCCGCTCTCCTCTGCCGAGTCCCCGGCGAAGAAGGAGGCCGCCACGTCGAAGGTCCCCGCGTGAGGAGCCGTCCACCGCATCGTCGCGCGCGCGTCGCTCGGTCCCGGATGCTGATCCACCTCGCCGTGGAGGATGGCATACTTGCTTCCCGTCCCGGTCATCTTCCACATGAGGGGAGCGTTTCCCGTCCCTGTGTCGTTCCACATCGGGTACTCGTCGTCGATCCGGACGTTGTTGAATTCCGTGAAGGGAGTGGAGCTCGAGCTGGGTATCCAGCCGTAGGTCCAGGCGCCGTTCGGGTTCGCGGAAGTGGAGAAATCGGCGACCGAGTCCCAGATGTTTCCGCGCGCGGCAGGCCAGCCGCCCTCCTGGTAGAGGGCCGAGACCTCGTCGGCCGTCAGGGCCCGGTCGTAGATGCGCACGTCGTCCAGCTTGCCCCTGAGCCAGCCCGTGTTCCCGTCCGTGTAGGCCGCGGTCCCGCTCGGATCGACGATCGAGCCCATGAAGATGGACTTGCTCGCGACGGCAGTCGCGTTGGAGTATGACTCGTTCTCGCCGATCTCGGCCCCGTCCACGTACTCCTTGGTTCCACTCGAACTGTTGGTGATGACCCAATGGACCCAGCGATTCACGGGCTCCGAGGAATAGACCGAGTTGATCTTCGCGATGTTGTTATGACCCTGCTTCTGGTACCCCGCTTCGCCACTCATGTTGAGTCCCTGGATCCAGCCCGAATAGTCCCCGTTACCCCCGTAGCCCAGCAGCCCCGGCTTGTTCGTGATGTCGTAGGCGTAGAACCACAGCGATACGGTCCGCTCCGCGGTCGGCAGCCAGTCTGCAGCCGCCTGGATGTAGTCGCCCGAGCCGTCGAACTCGTAGGCCTTGTTCGCTTTCCCGAAGCGGTCCGTCGTCGTTGCGACATTTCCGTTGAGGCTCCCGTCCTCTCCTTCACCCGAGCTGTCCTTCGCGTCCCCGCTCATGAGCCATTCGCCGACGAGGCCGCTCCGGGGTATGCCGCCGGGCGATGGCCAGCCGCCCTCCGCGTAGAGCTCGGCGACCTCGGCAGCCGTGAGGGCGCGATCGTAGATGCGGACATCGTCGAGGGCGGCGGTTAGTAGCTCGCCTTCGGAGTTGGCTATCGTCAGGTCTGCGGGGATGGGGTAGGGGACGGCGATAGTCGCCGTGGCGCTCCCCGCCGCGGATCCGTCGATGAAGAAGCTGTAGTCATTCCCGCTCTTGACGACGGCCAGGTGGTACCAGCGTCCCGGCTCGGGCGACCAGGCGGTGGAGTTGATGGTGTTGTCGGTACTTGAGCCGTTGTTGATATGGAAGCGCAGCGCGCCGCCGACGTAGCAGAACATCCACTTCGGATTTGCCTCCGCGCCCGCGTCCTTCCCTATGAAGGTGCGCCAGTCCCCTGGGACCGCGGGGCAATCGCACCACAGCGAGATCGT
>Ga0181529_10003061_pt1 | contig 19440 bp, 17 predicted proteins | sample PEATcosm2014_Bin_36_FD_119763 | JGI IMG/M metagenome (GOLD analysis project Ga0181529, IMG submission 119763) | Peatland microbial communities from MTU Mesocosm Facility, Houghton, MI, USA - PEATcosm2014_Bin10_30_metaG | ecosystem: Environmental > Terrestrial > Soil > Wetlands > Peat | place... | reverse complement strand
GTTTGACGCGGCGGCGGGTGGTTTGTAGATTAGCCGCCCGTTTGGATTCCAGAGTAGCTCAATGGTAGAGCAATCGGCTGTTAACCGATGGGTTGCAGGTTCGAGCCCTGCCTCTGGAGCCATTTAACAAAGTCGTTGGTGGACAACGACTGCTTCGGTCGGGAGGCCTTGAAAAACGGCAAAAAACAGCCAAGTGTGTAGCGAAACGTGTAGTAAATGAGATTTGGCAGAACAATCTCCGCACGATTCAAATAGAATCCGACTACTACGCTGGCACTGCTCGTTAAGTAAAGAACTTGGAGACACCTATAATTAAGGTGTCTATGAAAGCAAAGTATTGGCTCTGTAAACGTAAAAATGCTTTTTTCAGTTTTGATTCGGAAACCGGAAAACGGGAAAGTCTTCAAACCGGCGACATGGAGGAGGCAAAGCGAATCATTCGCGCCAAGAATGATGCTGCCACACAACCGGCCATCAACATCTCAATTGCCAAAGCCTATCTGGTTGGCACCGATCCCAAGTTGGTGGAACGCACATGGGCTTTCGTGATGCAGGAATTTTGCGCGGTAAAAAAGGACAGCACCCGGTTGCGGCGGGAGCGGGCAATCAAAAGCCCGGCCTTCAATTTCATCCGCAATAAACGGCTGGTGGAAACAACAGCAGAGGATTTTTACAATGTTCTCAAATCTGGCGGGGTGTTCACCCAAAATATTTTGCGCTGCCTCCACAATCTGGCTTTAGGCATGGGCTGGATTCTCGCTCCCGTTATTCCGCCCAAACTTTGGCCGAAAATTGAAAAGAAGCATAGACGCGCGATCACGCTTGAAGAACATCAACGAATCCTTCAAGCCGAGAACAATGGCGAACGAAAAATGTATTACGAACTGCTGTGGGAAATCGGCTCGGCGCAAACCGACGGCTCGAAGCTGACAACGGCAAACATTGACTGGAAAAACCGCCTGCTGTCGTATCACCGCCAGAAAACCGGCGAACTCTGTATGCTCGAAATCGGCGCGCGGCTCGAATCTCTTTTGCGAAAATTGCCATCCGAAGGCGCATTATTTCCCAAAATATCCGCGTTGAAAGATAAAGACCGCGCCGCCGAATTTCGCCGCCGCTGCCGCATTTTGAAAATTAATGGCGTCAGTTTGCATAGCTACCGCTATGCGTGGGCGTCTCGTGCAAAGCAGCTTGGAATGCCGGAACGGTTTGCCCAAAGTGCATTGGGGCACGCCAGTTTGGCTGTTCACCGTGAATACGCGCGGGACGGAGTTGCCCTCTGTCCCTCCTTGGAAAACTATGAAGGGAAGGCCATGTCATTGCACAGGGTTGAATTGGCACCGGCACTGGCAGCTTAAAAAGTTCCGTCCGTGGCAAAACTTTCAAGTGTCGGCTGGTTCTTGGGAATTGGTCAAGCGCGGTTCGTTTTGAGCCGCCGACTTGCGGGCATTTTTATTTTGCCAGTGGGCGACGATTGCATCTGAAGCTTTTGCCAGCCATTTGATGTCGCGCCGCCGCTCTTCCAATTCCGCCGATGCAAAATATTTCAGCCCATTACGCGGTGGCCGCCCCAGAGGTTTCAACAAGCCATCTGCCATGAGCACAGGAATTTCATGCTGCGAGAATCCCAAAAACCATGACGCTTCCTGCACCGTCAAGCGGGCTGGCACGATTCTTAACGTCAGAAATTCTTGTTGTTCTTGTTTCACCGGAATTACAAATGTTGCTCAAAAGGCAGATGGCTTTGACTGATTGCCATGATGGATCACTTCTTGGGCTTCGGGATGGCAACCACGGTGTAGTTGGGCCAGTAGCCGGGTTCAAACTTGCGCTGGTCAAACAGGGCAAGCAGGGCTGGCCTGCCGTTGCTGAACATCTTGCCGGCCTTCGTCACGATGGCCGTCACCCTGTAATTGTTGGCGATGCCGCCCGTTTTCAAACCGGTTGCCAAGTCCGGCAAAACCCAATAGTCGTCCACCAATTTTTCGTTGTAGGTCGGAGTCGGTTTGCCGGGGCCATAACTGGTGCTTTCGCTGTCTTGCCGGGTGATGCGATGTTTGCCGATGGCGTTGGCAAACCAGTTGCGCGTGGCGGGGTCGCTGCACTGGTGGATGATCCGCGTCTTCAAACAATTGCACATGGACTCCACGCGATGCCGTCCGGCTTCGCCGGGCGATTGGGACATGTAGTTGCCAAGATTTTGCGTCAGATAAACCACGCTGCACCGGCCGGATCGCGCCGTGGTCTGAAACATCTGGTCGTAGTCGGTGAAAAAATGCTGGCTCTCGTCCGCGAAAATGAACACCGGACGCCGCTTGTCAATTCGCCGCCCAACGGCAAGCTGCATACAGTATTTCCAGATGATGGCAGCAAACCGTCCGGCTGCGCCGTCAATCTTCACCGGCATGTCCACGACAATGATTTTGCCGTTGAAAATATCCTCCGGCGTCACGTTGGTTAATTCACCAAAGAGCCGGTGGACATCATTGAAGCAAAAATGACGCGCCACGGAAGCGGCAAACGTGGCAACGATGGACGAGCGCATTTTCTCGGCCATGTCGGGAAACTGCTTCAACCAATAATTTTCCGCCATTGCAAAATCCGGCGCGCTGGCGGCGTTGGCCCTGCCTTTTTGAATGAGCGCCCAGCATCGGGACTCCGACCGCCACAGCGGATCGCGCGTCTGACTGACGGACTTGGGTGCGGAATCAACCACCTCCTTCGCCAGCTTCAAGCTGGGGACTTCGCCCGCCGCCAGAAACAATTCCAGGATGGCGGACACCATTTCATTCGCGGCCTGATTCCAAAAATCGTCCACCTTGCCGCTGCTGCGCTGGGTCAGCGAAATCAATTCTGCCAGAATGTGCGCCGCGTTGCGGCTGCCGGAACCCTGCTCCCGTCCCCGTCGCAATTCATAATCCAGAAAGTTGAAACAAAGGCCGCTGCCCGGCTTGAAAAAGAAACCATCCTTGGCGCGGCCATTCTCCGCCAGCCATTGTTTCCAGTCGGTGCTGTCCTCCGGTTTGACCGTGAGAACCAATCCGCCATAGCCCGCGCGGAGCATCGAGGCGGCGAGAACTTTTGCGCTGGTGGAGCTTTTACCGGAACCGGTGTCGCCGAAGACTTGGACGCCCTCGAACGAGTCGCCGATAGTCCACGGCTCGGCGTTGTTCCATTTGATTAACGCGCGCTGGTCATCCCAGGGTGCGAGTGGTTTGCGGAATAGTTGTAGTAGTTTCATGGGTTTTGTTTTGTTGTTTGCTTTTGTTTGACGGAAATCTATTTTTGGTTTGGCGGCAAAATGCGCGGCAACATGGTCTTGCGCGCCGGTGGCGTGGTGGGTTTCTTGCGTTCGTTCTGCTTTTCAATCCGCAGGAATCTTGCGACGGTATCCTTGGAAACCGTGATTTGAAATTGCGCTAGGATGGCTGCAATGTCGGCACTTTTTGCGCCTTTGGCGTCCAGTTCAATTAGTTCGTCGCGCAACGGCGACAGTATGGCGAATTTTCCGTGAAGCGGACGCTGATAGGATTTGACGAATTCGCCAAGCTGCTGTTTTGTATCTTCGATGTTTATTGGATTCATGATTTTTTGATTTTTTAATTTGATAGGATTTTCAGAGACGCGGCGACGGCTCTGCACCGCCGCCGCTTCCATTCCCCTAATGCGAAGCGTTAGGATGTTGGTGTCCACACATTTCCTGTCTTAGCCTTTCAGACGGGCTATGAATCCGGGAATCAGTGGGGCAACGATAGTTTTATCCTCCGGGGACAAATCGTTGTAAATGGCATTGCTGCGCCCCGCGAAGGCTTTCAAGCCTGTGACCTTGGCGAGCCGGATGTATTCAAAGCAGGTTTGCACCTCGACAAAGCGCCAGCCATTGTAGAGGGGCACGTCGTCGAAGATCACCGCGCGGCGGTGTTCCGTCAGCGCCCGCTTGGCAATGTCGGATGCCCGCCGCTCGGTGTCGGCGTTTTTCAATAATCCGCCGAAAGCCCCGCTGGAACACAGGATGACACGCTCCTGCGGATGGATTTCGGCCCGGTATTTGTCGTCCCCGATTTGACCGTGGACGGTGTAGTGTTTATTTTTCATAACGATTCACTTTCTCTTGCGCCCTCCGTGATGATGATGTTGCGGATGGCGGGGGTTTTAGTGGTCGCATCCGCTCCTCCCCCGGCGCGGATGGTTTCGGCACGTCCCTGCTGTATGATTTGCAGCAGGGCCGAAAGGGTGGAACCCGTGAGGGTCACGGTGTGGGTGACATACATCAGGGTCAGAATGTCCTCCGCCGCCGCGGATGTTAGACGGGCGAACAGCAGCCCGGAATAGGGCAACAAAAAGCTGCCTTCCGATTCCGTCTCAAATCGCGTGAACAGGCATTGCTCGGCGGATTCGTAACAGTTTTGATTTTCGGTTTTCATTTCTAATTGTTGTGTTTGGCCGGATTTTCTTTTCAACGGCTAACTTCTTTATTTGGTGTGTTTTGCGCGTAGCGCAGAAAAGACTTTGTCCGCTGGACGTGGCGCAAGAATCTCCCGGCCTGGCAAACGCGCTGCGGCCATGCAAGCTGCGGGGAAAACAGGTAGGCGTTGACGTTGACCGTGCGGGCGGCGAGCAACGCGAGCCGGACAATGGCGATCCAGTTCACGCCGGGCATCTTGACGCCCGGCACCGGCGGCATCGTCCGTGCTGGTGAAATGACAGGCTGCCGGGGTGCTGCCATTGCCCGCTCTTTTAACTTTTCCAGCCGGAGCCGCCCTGCGGGCGGCAACTGCTCAAGCTGATATTTGCGCAGCGCTTCCGGGTCAATGCGCTGCTGTTTTTTCGCGCGGTTCTGGTGAACCACTTGCGCCACTTCGCGCTTGGACAGCGAACGGCCAAGCTGCGCCTCGCGCAAGGCAACCTGCGTATCCCGCTGCGCGGAACGCTTGGAAAAAGTTGTGATGAGACTTTTATCAACGCCTCGAATTTGCGGACACCGCTGCCGGTCAAGATAGGTTTCGTAACCCAGCCCGCGCAGAGACACGTTCAGATGGGCGCGGTAAAGGCGGGTCAATTCCTTGGACTGGTCGTATAGCTGGCGCGCCTCAAGCGCCTTCAACTTTTTTTCCACCGGGTCATGGGTGACATTGAAAATGACGCAGTGCGTGTGCAACTGCGGGTCAAGGGCGCGGCTTTCGCGGTGCAAAAACTGTGCGCCGATAATGTTTCCAGTGGTGCGGGTCTGTTGCGTGTCCACCGCCGCGCCTTTGCGGACGCGGACGCAAGCCAGTTTTTCGGCGGCTTCAAGGGTCGCGGCTACGGCCTTCTCATGCGCGGCGATAAGGCGGGCATCGCCCGCCACTAATGCCATGATAGAAAGTGATTTCGGGGCGGAAATGGTCAGGTCATACAGGCAGCGCCGGTTGGCCATTGCCCGTTGGGTCAGCTTGGCATGGTCGTCTGGGCGGAGACCTTTGCAGAGGGCGACAAACGGCTCCTGTTCAATGACGGATTCGCTTTCGACGCCCAGGACTTCGCAGCCCCGGCCAAACCAGCGGCCGGTCGTCTGCTGTTTTTCTGAAAAATAATCATCGCGGGAAAGATGCTCGTCGAAATAACGGGCGGCGTTTCGGGGCGATGTCTGCGCTTTGATTGTAACCATGCCTTTTCGTTTGGCATGGTTCTACCGCAGCAAGCGGGCGAGAAATGGGATGTCCAGAATTTGAAAATGAAATGCGGAAAGAAATTGAAAGGGGATGTCATTTGAGATTTATTTTGCAGATAACATTTGAATGTTTGCACCCGACCAAACTCATTTTTAATTTCGTGAATAAAAATACCGCGTTCGCTCCGCTGTCTGGAAATGAGCGGCGTGAAATTGAAATAATGATGGCTGGCAAGCGTTCTCCAAGATTGCGCAAGCGGGCAGAAATTATTCATTTGGCAGCCAAAGGCACACCTCAAATGGAAATTGCCGAACAATTGGGCACGAGCCGGCTGAATGTTCGCAGATGGACTCGCCGGTTTTGTGAATTGCGGATGGCTGGTTTATTAACCCAGCCGGGGCGCGGACCAAAATCAAGCGGTGCCGACTTGAAAATCAAGATTGAAGCATTGCTTTTGACACCGCCGGATCGGGGGCATGAATTCTGGCATCAACACTTGATTGCCAAAAACCTTGGCGTCAGTGATGCCACCGTCAGTCGGGCGTTCCGAAAATATGGGTTCTGGGTTTCCGGGGCAAAAACGAGGAGAAATCGAAACGCACAGATCAAGGAGGCCATCGCCGGTTTTTACCTTGATCCCCCGGTGCGGGTGCTGGCGCTGTTCCCGGAATCAGGAGAGAAAAATCCAGCGGCCCGATTGAATCCTGTCATTAAAAAACTGGCACAGCGGATTGATGAATTAGAGCAAGTCTTGGCAAACACTGAACGGCGCGATGGTCGCACCGTGGTATTGGGCCGGTTTCTGGAAGAAGTGTCAAAGCGCGCGGCTGGGAAAAAAGTCGAGGTGATTTGGGAGTCATTGAGTCTGGCGATGATTGAACAGGTGGCCGGATTTGGATTTACCCGGCGCGATTGCAATTCATCCGGCGCGGAGTCATCATGGATTTTGAATGGATTGAAGGATTTGAATTACGGCGAAAATCTTGGGGCTGAATGCGGAGATATGCGGCGGCAGATTGAACGGTTATTGCACCGCGTCCGCGACAGCCGCCGCCGGTTTCGCCGCCCTTTTTTTCTTTTGTATAAACGGATGCCGTCGCGTGCCGCGTAAATCTTCCTTGGGTGTGCGCTTGTATCTGAATTGAAGAACGCCAACCGCCTCCATCCAGATTTTATCATCTTGCAGTTCAACCGCGCCCTCACCGGGTTGGCAATGTTCGGAAAAAAAATGGGCGCGTTCCCGTGAAACCGCCACTTCCCATTGAACATCCAGTTTTATCATGGGCGGAACCTTGGGGGACGGGTCTTTCATTTCCTCTTCCTGACTCCGGTTTGATTTTTCCGGGGTGAAGCTGGACAAGCCCGTCAACAATCCCATGCCGACAAATCCAGCGCGATCCAAATAGGCCAAGATGGTCGCATTGCCGCGGGCCAGCGCCGATTGAATCAGGGTGGCCGCATCGGCGTGGCACAAAGCCGATTCGGATTCAACTGATTGGAACCATGTATGACTTTCGTGCTCCCGCACGCGCACCATGAGAACATTGGGCGGAAGCTGGCCGACGGCGGGGATTCGGTCGCCCGGATTCAGAAAATTATTAAAAGTCGGTTGCGGGTTGGGAGCGGGGTCGTTTTCAACCTGCGGAAACCCGTAGGATATGAGTTGAATTTTGAAACCGTGATGCTGGTTCAAAAACAGGGCAAGGCGTTCCGTGTCCGGATCGAAGCCGTCCGCTAAAATAACCAGCAACGTGTGGCCGGATATTTTATCTGGAAACGGCTGCGAAAAAGATTTCTGGTAAAAATCTTGAAGCGACATCTTGGTTTTCGCTTGAAACAGGCCGTTTATTTCCGCGCGAACCATCTGGCGCAAAATCCGGGAGTATTCAATCGCCTGCGCCACGGCATCGCGTGCGGCCGTGTCCCGTTTCAATTCCACCACACAGAAATTTCCATCATCCATCAATGCCAGCAGGTCAATCGCCTTGCCATTCCCGGCTTTGACCTGGACTCCAACCAGGACGGCGTTCAATCCCAACTGGCTGAAATGCTTTTCGAGCCATTCCTCAAGCTGCGCTTCGAGCTTGAATGGGCCGGTCACCAGTCCGGCATATTCGCGCCGGGTTGCGCCCGAAAGAAAATGCTCGGTTCGGTATTTTTTCGCCGGTGGTTTTGGTTTGGTCGTGGCTGATTGCATGGTGCCGCGTCATTTCTAAACAAACTTGGCATTGATTAAAACATAAAATTGGTTTAACCAGCCGAAAACAAAACCCGTTTGAACGATGCGAAAATCAGAGTTTGATTCCCGGAAGCTGCCGCCCAAGCCGGACTATTTGATTAACCAGCCCAAAACTGGTTTGACCAGCTACCAATTGAGAAAACTGATTATCGTTGAAGCCGCCCGGCGGGCTGGCTGCGAAAGCGATTCTGAAATTGCGGACTTTTGCAGGTGGAACCCTGATCTCTGCAATCCGATTGCCGATTTGCCGGGCTTGGAACTGGCCTTTGAAACCGTCCTTGATGCCGTTCGGCAAAAGAAAAAAATTGTCATCTACGGGGATTTTGATTGTGACGGAATTTCCTCCGTCGTCCTGATGCTGGATTTTTTGGAGGCGATTCCGCAGGCGGAGCCGGAGCGAATAAGCTGGTTTATTCCCGACCGGTTTGACGATGGATATGGCGTGACGGAAGCCGGTTTGCGCGGATGTATTGCAAAGGAAGACCCCGATTTGCTGATTGTCGTGGACTGCGGTTCGTCACAACGCAAGGAATTGGACGGTTTGCGGAAAGGCGAATTCGGGCGGGAAGTGGGGGCAATTGTCATTGACCATCATGGCGTGAGTGAAACGTCCGAGCCGCATCCGGCGATTGCTCACTTGAATCCGCATGCACATCCGGTCAAAACACCGGCTGGCAGGGGACTCCGTGATATGTGCGCCGCCGGGCTGGCTTTTTTATTCTGCGATGCCATGTCCAAGGCAAAAAACATATCGGCGTGGGATTATGAACGCGCATTGATTTTTGCGGGGATGGCCACTTACGCGGATGTCGTGCCGCTGCGCCGAATCAACCGGACACTCGTAAAAAAATCCATCTGGCTTTGCAATCACGAGCAGTTCAAACGTGTCTTGGGATTGCGGGCGTTGCACAAACGCCTGCATCGCCGCGCCCGGCAGCGCGTCTGGGTGGATGAACATACCTTTGGTTTTGAATGGGGGCCATGCCTGAACGCGAATGGACGGCTGGATCACGCCCGCACTTCCGTCGAGTTGCTTCGCTCGCAAAAAGCACGGGAAGCTCTCCGCAAGGCGTATGAATGCGTTACGATGAACACCCGGCGAATTGCCATTCAGCAGAGCATCCTCGACGAGGCCGATATTCAGGCCAGAGCACAAGTTGAAGACAGGAGTCCGGTCAAAATTATTTTGGCGGCAGCGCCCGTATGGGAAGTGGGTGTCGTCGGCATCGTGGCAAGCCGGTTAAAGGAGCGTTATTATCGTCCCGTGATCGTATGCGGAATGGATAATGAAAATAATTGGCGCGGATCGGGGCGCAGTGTGGAGGGTTACGACATGGGAAAATGGTTTCGTGAGGCAAAGGATTACAAACGCATCCAATCGGGCGGCGGGCATCCGATGGCGGGCGGATTGCGCTTTACTGAAAAACAGCGGCTGGTTTTCCATGACTGGCTTGACGAACGCTGTTCGCTTTCCCAAAAAGATTTTGTTCCGCGCTGCGAAGGGCTGGCCGATGCCAAGGAACTGCCGGTGGAAGACTGGTGGCAGTTAATCACGGGGCTTGCTCCATTCGGACAAAAAAATGTGTGGCGGCCAATCTTTCTTCGCGAAGCGCGGCTGGAATCATTTTTAGTGCATGGTTTTAGTGAAAAGAATCAACCGTCGGAAGAAGCCAAACAATCAGCAGAAAAAACAAACCCTGAAAAAAAGGTGGAGTCAGCGGATGAAATTGATAATAAGGCCGATGAAGAAGCTGCGCCGCCGCCAGCACTGATTACAGGCCATTTCTTGGCCGATGAGAAAACAAAACCAGTCAAGGTTTCCGTCACTTGGCGAGAGGTGGATCGGGCGCGGCGGGAATGGCGCGTTGGGAAAAAATACATTTTGGAGTTGGACGTGCGACGCAAGGGACGTAAAGACGATGTTTCATACTACTTTGCCGTTCTAAATAGTTGGGAAATGCCGGAAGAACCAGAAACGGCGCACTGACTTTTACAAGCGGAGTCCAGAGGGCTTGCCCTTTGGCGCTGGGTTTGGGCGAGCGTGAAGCCCAACAGAAAAAGAAAAGCCCGCGCTCAAAAAAGAGCGCGGGCGGTTTGTTCAAACCACTGCCGCCGGTTCGCTGGCCGGGGCTTCGTCAAACTTGGTGCCAAGAATGAAGTCGGCAGCTTTCTGCGCCTGCGCTGCGGCCTGCACAATCAATTTCCTGTCGTTCTGCAACTGCTCAAGCCAGTTTTGCAAATACGCGGCGGAATTTTCAAGGGTGCTTTCGGCGATCCCGGCCTGCCCGCACAAAAACGCCGCGCCCATTTCGGCAACCAACTCCTCGCGGCAATACGGATTGGAGCCAAAGCCCGCCGATTCCGTCACCGTTGGGCGGTTCAACCGCGATGCGTGGCCGGTGCTGTGGATGAGTTCGTGAAACAGCGTGGCATAATAGCCCGCCTCGTTTTCAAACCGTTCCCGGTTCGGCATGGCAACGATGTCTTCCGCTGGTGAATAATAGGCGCGGGTCAAACCATGTTTGATTTCCGGGCGGCGTGGCATGAAGGCGACAATTTCCTCCGGCTTGGCCGGTGCGCTCAAGGGCGATTCCACCGGGGCGGAAACGTCTTTCAATCCGTCGCATTGCGCTGTGTTAAAGACATAGTAAAACCGCAACATCGGAATTTTCTCCGTCTCGCCGGTGGTCTTGTCCTCAACCTCAAGCTGTTTCCAAAAAACGACGGGGCAAGCTTTTTCACCCTTGCGGACATTGCCGCCAAGCTCCTGCGCCTGTCTGAATGTCAGCCAGAATGGGGATTCGTAGCTCATGGCATGGAGCAAAAAGACATTGATGCCGCGATAGGGTTTGCCGGAAACCAAGTTGCGCGGGAAACCCGCCTTGGCCTGCCACGGCTTGCGCCACGGCACGGTTCCCTTTTCCAGCATCGCAATGATACGCTCGGTGATGATGTCATAGACGCTGCCGCGTGATGTGATGTCAGTTTTCATGGTGTTGTTGGTGTTAAAGTTTTTTGATTCGGCTTGAATCCGGCGAGGCCATTTCGTAACCGAGCCGTTTCAACTCGTTAAACAGGGCGTTGCGCTGCTGGCGAAGGCGGGGGACAAGTTTGCCTTGGGCATACCAAACCGCCGTATCAAGCTGGGTGATGGCCTTGGCAATCGCGCTGGCGATGACATGAGCGTGAATCTGGTTTTCAGTTTTTAACTGCATGGATTTGATTGGTTTGCCGCTTCCGCTGCCAGCCTGTTCGGGCCGGCTCTGGAGCCTTGCATTTTTGTTTGGCGTATTTGTTTTCATGGCTTTTTTTTGTGCTCTGCTGTTCGGTTTCGGTCTCTCGCCCTGCACTGAAACAGCCTGCGGAGTCAGGGCGGCTCGTGGGAGTAGTCTTCAGAGGGCACCACGAAAGCCCCCTGATGGAGCGGGCCAGAAAGGGCGGGAACTGAAATCCGATGCAGAGGGGAACGAAGTGGAAAATGGCCTGAAAACAACCCGAAACATTTTTCCCAAACCATATCCGCGCAGCGGGCGTGGCTGGCTGGCGGCATGACATCCGCATGACGACTGACAGCCGCGTTTCATCCGGCTCGCTTGGGAATTTCTGAAACCGTGAGCAAAATGGAGCGGCGGGGTGGCCGCCCGCGATGGGGAAAATGGGCGCGGAATAGCGGACAGCCCAAAGCGCAGTGAAGCGGCGGTGGAATGAAATCTCACAAGGGAGCTTCCCTGGGCGAGCGCAAGTCTGGGCAGTTCGCCTTTGGAAGCTGGCCAGTCTTGCGCGGCGGGGGAGACAATATGGATTCCAAAGGGCCTGCCCTTTGGCGCGGGCCTGGGCTGGCGTGAAGCCCGGAAAAAATGCCCACGTTCTGTCAGGTTCGCGGGCGGTGATGTTTGCTGCGGTCAATCCTCGTCCGGCATGGTGATTGTGATGGCCGGTTGCGGGTCGTCCATGTCGAGCGGGCCACAAGTGGCGATAAGTTTGACAAGGCGCGGGGCGCGGTTGTCGTTGCGGACATAGAACGCAACCGGGATGCGCTGCACGCCGGGGCGGGCGCGGATGATTCCGAAACGGAGCATCCAGACAACATCCCAAAGGCGTCCGGCTTCATCCTGTCCAGTCACGCCTTCCGGCACGGCAACGTAAGTTTCAAAAACGCCGCGCGTGAGAAACACCGGGAATTTTATTCCGGCTTCCTGCGCGGTTTTGGTTACGTCAATCTGCACGCCATCGGCGATGGCCTGCGCTCGCGTGTAACTGTAAATGACAGGGCCGAATGGGGATTCATTTGTTTTCATGGTGTCTGTTGTGTTTTGTGGTTTCATAAATCAGGCGGGGGTTGCGTCGTGTTGCAAATCAAGGCGGCGGTCGTGCGCCATGCTTTGCGCCAGTTTCTCGGCGGCGGCAAAATCGTGGCATTTGTAAATGGTGCCAACGGGGTCGGCGTCCTCGTCGCCGACATAGACCAGCCAGACGGGGATTTCGTCGCCGTCGTGGTTTTGTTCGGGCTGCGGGCCGTCGAAATAAACGGCGCGATAAAATCCGGTGGTGGAAAATTCAGCGGCTGTGGTGGTCATAAAATCAGCGGTTAAGGATTTCAACTTCGGACTGTGGGGAAATGCGGAACGTGGCGGGCGGCGGCGTGAACCTCACCGGCTTGTCAAAGCGCGTTTTGAATTCGCGGACTGGCCGGTTCATAATGACCACCGCCGCACATTCATTTACGCGCAAGACACGGCAAAGCCGTTGCTCAAGGCGGATGACATCGCCGGCGCGGAGCCGGAATGGATGTTGCTTGGGCTGCCAGATGATGCCGACAAACTTGGTCTGGTTCGGGTCGTTGAACTGTTTCCGTGCGCGTTTGCCATTCGTGTTCACTTGGCACCTCCGTTAATGAAGTTGAATTGCGGCTGCGGACTGGTGAGAAATGCGCGGATGAGTTCGGCATCCTGCGGTCGGGAATTTATTTCCAGCGAAAGGCTTTCGCCGCCTGCCCAAAGGGTTTCAACGTCGCCCAAAAAGAAACCCGCGCTGATGGGTTTCACGTCTCCGTGCTGCCGCTGAATTTTATCCAGCATGTCCGCGTGTTGAATCTCGAACGGAAACGCGACAACCTGCTCGCGTCCCTGAATGGAAATGATGATGAATTTTGCCGGTTCCCCGACCGACTGTTCGGATCGGCTCTGGAGCCCTGTGTTTGAATTTTGATTTTTCATAGTGTTTTTTTTACGGAGAACCCGCGCCTGACTGTTCGTTTTCGGTCTATCGCCCTGCACTGAAGCAAGGCCGCGAAGCAGGGGCGGCTCGTGGGAGTAGTCTTCAGAGGGCACCACGAATGCCCCCCTGCGGAGTCGGCCCAGAAAGGGCGATGAACGAAAACGACGGCGGCGGGGTTGCGATAAAAAGCACTTGAACAAATCGTCTCTTATCCTGCTCTGACTTCCGTTTGAATGGATGAAGCGCAGCGAAAACCAATCAACCGGATGTCAGACTAACATTGGGGCGTTGTCGAGGGCAGGCGGTTGGACAAATGAAATTTGACCTGCCGTTTGCGCTCAAGACGCGGGGGGATTTCGCTGCCGGAAAATAAAAAAACTGGCGGGCTTTCACCCGCCAGCCGGTTGAATCACTTGGCCGGAGCCGCGTTGATCCAATCGAATGCCTGTTCGAGCATCCGGGCCAGCACCAGCAAATCGGCGCTGCCATAGGTCTGCGTCTTCTTCCATTGCTCCCCGTCCTTGTAGGATTTTTCGTGCGTCACGTTGTAGCGGATGCCCGCTTCGGTCTGGTTTCCCCAGATGGTGACGCGGATGCCGCCATGACGGATTTCGTGGGCGGGTTTGTTGGATTCAGTGGCAGTTTTGTTGTTTTTCATTTTTGACCTTTCATGTTTTGCCCGGACTCGCCGGGCGTTTTGTTCTTCACTTGTGGAAATGAGAACAAACGGCCGGCGAGTTGGAAAAATGTCCGGCGGGAGCGTGCGCGCGGAAGGCGGCGGAGCGTCAGCAATCAAGTGACAGCAACGCTGGCGCGCGGATTGCGCGGAGCAACTGGAACAAGGAGCGGAAGCCGGTGAAAGGTGGAATGAAAAACAAACCGCCACGGTCAACACCCGCACTCACCCGGCATGACGCGGGTCATGGGGAAACTGGAAGCGACAAACGCTGGACGCGCGAACACAAGGACGGAAGCAATGGAAGTTGGCGGCAGCGTTGCTGGTGCCGGATGTGACGGCATCGAATGGATGCGGCCAAATCAACCGTGCGTGAGTGAAAGACTGCCAGCTTTTACTGACTGTTGCGGGACACCTGAATTGGATGCGAAAATATTCAGTGCTGCGCCGTTGCGGTTATGTCAGTTCAAGCGAATCAAGATGGCAACAATGGAAATACGGATTGGGCGTGACGGCTCACGATGCAAGCGGGCGGGCGACTGGATTCAAGCCGAAAGAAGAAACGAAAATCGCGCCGTGCGATCAGTGGCTGTTAAGTGCCCATTGCGAATGCTGGTCTGACGAATGAACCTTAAACTTATGTTAGAACTGCCGATTTCCACCGGGTTGTCAGCCATTTTCTAATGAATATCTAGCTCAAATGCCCCGATGTCGCTGCCGTCACCGCCGATGGCGTTGGGAATAGAAGGATAATTGTATGGCCGATGATGGTCGCGCTGGTCTTGATGAATTCCAAAACAATTACCTTGATCAATCGCCGGGCTTCCCCAAAGCAGCGCGTGTGTTGGCGTGAAGCCGCCGTTCATTTGCAGTGGGCCAAGAAGCGGATTTATTGGATTGGCATTGCTGCCAACTTGGTCGGCGCTCACCCTGTTTGTAAAACCTGTGCCCCAATCACCTGTGCCAATCAAATTAAAGCCCCGCGAAGCGAAATCACCTGCAACGTCAAGACCAACACCGTTGCGACCGGATGCTCCTGCCGTTTCTATTATTCCTCCGTCAGAAAATACATAATTGATTCCTCCGCTTCCGCCGATGTTTGAAGCATTCAATGCTGTCAGTGTGTTACGAATAACGACATTTGCACTGCTAACATCATTCAAAATTCCACCGCCATCGCCGCCATTCCCGCCAGAAGCTATTGAAGAAGGGGTGGTTTCACTCTCACTGTCACTGGCGTTGCCACCGGCACCCGTTTGATTTAATGCAACGGTGCATGAGGTTAGCTCCATTGAATTACTATTGTAGATGCCCCCGCCGCTCCCTCCGTTGCCACCACTGCCGCCGCTGCCACCAAACCAGCCTTCTCCGCCCGACCCGCCGTTTCCGCAAAAATTCTCGCTGATTGTGCAGGTATTCAGATTTGCTTCACCAAAATTAAAAATGCCTCCCCCATAACCGCCATTTCCGCCAGTATTGCCGGCACCTTTACCGCCGTCGCCACAACCGTTGCTGTTAATTGTGCAAAAATTCAGCGAACATTCGCCAACGTTATAGATTCCGCCCCCGCTCCCACCGTTGGCTCCAAGAGCACCCGGAGTGCCAATGCCATACCAGCCGGGAACACCGCCGTTTGCACCCAAGCCACTTAAATTGTTGCTGATTATGCAATGGGTCAAAATAACTGTTCCAGCGTTGTAAATTCCCGCGCCATTTCCACCGCCGCTTGCCCCCCCAAAACTATCCGGTCCGCCGCCTGCACCTGTCGTATTCCCACTAATAATGCACTTGTCCAGTTGAGCGTAGCCTTCGTTGTAAATGCCTCCGCCTTCGCCGCCGGGACTGCTTAAAAGATAATAGTCACCATAAAACCCGCCATTACCGCTCGAATTTCCGGTAACGGAACAATTTTGCATCGTCAGTGTTCCCGAATTAAAAATCGCTCCGCCAAAGGTTTTGTAATAATTGGTTGGGTCTAGAAAATTATTTGCAGGCGCAGTTCCATTTTTTAGCGTTACGTTTTGAAGCGTCAAATGTGCCTTTGGAAAAACATGAAACACACGGTCGCCCAAACCCGAGGCATCAATTGTTACATCGGGATTCACGCCAATAATTGTGAGATTGTCTCGTGTAATATCCAAATCGCCGGTGAGGGCAGCTTCTTCTTCTGCACCTGAAATTGTGAGCCTGAAAATGTTTTGCTGCGGCCGGTCGCGTCTCGGATCGTGTATCTGGCCGAGAAAAATTGCGTTGTTTCCACCAATTCGATTTGCGGCGATAATCGCCCCGCGCAAACTGGTGATTCTAACGGTATCGTTTGTGTCGGTAACGACGAAAATTGCCGCTCTTATGCACGGCGCGGATACAAGCGCGAAGCTCAAAAAAAGGAATGCGAATAAAAAAGTTGGGACACGCTTCTGCATGGCAGGCAGTATGAACAAAGGCCAGTAATTTTGCGAGTTCATTTTATTTCTTTCAATTTGGGTGTTTGAAAACAGTCTTCAATACATGCCATAACTCACAAGCACGAGTTCAGCAACCGCTTCTGCGAGCGTCTTAAATCGCCTCGGATTTCTTGGACGGTCGTGATCCATCCAAGCAACAAAATAACCGCTTCCTTCTTGCCAGACCTTCGACACATCGTGTGTAGCGACAGAATTAACCTTTAATTGACTCTGATAATATGCTTTTGCTTTGTCCGGGTTTCTGGTTAAAAATTCGATTAACTTTTGACGGTTAATTGTAATGAAATTTCTAAAATCATATTTTGGCGGATTTTCAACGTAATTGCTCAATAATGACGGAAATGAACCGTCAAGCATGGCGTTCATTTGCTCTATTTCTGGAATGGGTAACGGCTTCATAAATTATCTTCCCGAAGGAATTGTTGAGACTGATTCTTGAAGAAGCCGGAGATATTGCCGGTATTGTTCCTCAACAAAAATCTCTGGTTCGGTTCCCTGAATTGATGTTCTGAAGGTCGCAGGGAAAGTCTGTGTGGCTTGAAAAATTCCGCCCACTTGACCATTATTCAATACACCTGGAATGTTCAAGCCTCGATCTACGGCTCCGATTTCAGCATTTATTGGTAGAGCCACATTGGGAGAATAACTGCCACCAATCGGGCCGGAATACGGCGACACTGGTGAACCTGGAGTCCATCGTGAATCCCACACCCGGCTAAAAAGGTCTCCTTCTTGGACGGTAATTTGCGTTCCCTCTTCCAATGCAGCATCTGCTTCGACAGACGCGCCATCAGTCGGCAATGCTATCGCCAGCGATGCCACAAATGCTCCGGCTTGTAACGTCTGCTCGAAAGCATCCGCGACGTTCAAATTGTTTCCCGTCAAATCCGTCCCGCTCGTTGCCGAAGAAATTAAATTGGCCCCGCCGAGCGTGACAAGGTTCACAAAACCCGCAAGCACCTGCTGCATTTGCTGTTCTTCTGGCGTGGGTGCGTTAAACCATGAGGATGACACCAGCAAATTGTCACTGACCGCCCCCAAGCCGAATGGGTCAAGGTAACTGACGGGATTCGCATTGGCGTAAGCATAAAAATTCAAGCCGCCGCCGAAACCGGACGGGTCGGCGCTGATAAACCGACACAGATAGGGATTGTAAAAACGCGCCCGCATGTAAAGCAGACCGTCAGGGTCGGTCATGACGCCAAATTTGCCGTTGAACAAGAACGGCGTGTCGCTCGTGCCAGCGCGATAAGTTGTTAGCCCGTAGAGACTGTATTCAATCCGGTCGGTGACAACGCCATTGTCGCCAGAAAGCGCGATTGTCGAACCGCGATAATCGAAATGATAAGTCAGGGTGTTTGTCCCCGTGGCCGTTTCCGTCACCTGATACAACAAGCCCGGCCCATAAACATAGTAATTCGTGACGCCGTTTTTGATTCGCATCAACACTTGCGGCAAGTTTGCATTGGGGTTGACGACGAATCGCGTTATGTTGGTTCCGATGGTGACGCCAACCCGGTTTCCTGCCGGGTCATAGGTATTTGTGACGCCGCCCGCGTTTGACAAACGGTTCCGAGCATCATAGGTGTAGGCAGCAAATGTATCGTTGGTCAACGGGCCGCTCGTCAAATTTCCGTCCGAGTCAACACTGACGGATTGAAGGCTGCCCATGCTCGGCCCTTGGAATTGATAGAGCCGGTTGTCGCTGTCATACGTCATCGTCCGCGTCGGCACCGTCACCGAGTGCGGCGGTGGCGCGAGGAATTCCCAATTCACGGTTGCATTGGAATTCCAGTTAAACCGGAACCACGCAATCGGCAGGGTGTTTGCCATTTGCTCCCAAATGTTCGTCAACTGCCCGGCGGCATCGTAACTCATCGTCCGGTAGCTGCCGTTTGGTCGCGTGATGCTTGTAACGTGCCCAGCCAAATCATAAGCGATGGCAGTTTTGCGTTGCGCCCAATCCGTCACGTTTGTCAGCCGATTTAGGCTGTCGTAAAAATAAGCGACTGTCCGCCCGCCCGGATAAATCAGATTGGTCAAGTTTCCGTTGGCGTCGAAACGATACTGAATGAGATTTCCATAAATGTCCTTGTAGCTGGAAACGTGGTTGTAAGCGTCATAAGTCCAGATGTTGGTGCTGCCGTTCTCGGTGACGTTAGTTTGATTGTTGTTGGCGTCGTAACCGAAGGTAGTCGTGCCCACATTGTCAACACGGCTGGTCAATCGGCGTTTGCCGTCGTAATAGAGCGTCGTGGTCTGGTTGAGCGGGTCTTTGACGGTGTTCAACAAACCTTGATGATTCCACGTCAGCACGGTTTGCCGGTTTCCCGGTGAGGTGGTGGTCTTCAAGCGGTTCGCCCCGTCAAACTGGAATTGCCACACCTGGCCGTTGCGATTGGTCAGAATAATTTGATTGCCTGCGCCATCGTATCCCCTCGATGAAGTGTGCTGCGCGCCGTCAGTCAATTGAATCAGCTTGCCTCGCGCATCCCATGTCTGGCGGGTTACTTCCCGCGCCGCGTTGGTCGCGGCAATCGTGTGGCCGTCAGCATCATAACCCAAAGTCGCCGTTCGTGAAAGCGGGTCGGTCATGGCCAGCAGATGGCCGACAGAGTCATCGGTGAACTGCGTTGCCTTTTGCAGCGGATTGAGCGTTTGCGTCAGCCAGTCGCGGTTATCGTAACTATTGGTAGTCACCGGCGTCCCCTGCGGCGTGGATGGAAGTATTACCGCCAGCAATTTGCCGGTGGCGCTCCAAACGTTGCTGGCGGTATTGCCGCGCGCATCGGTGGCGCTCAATTGATTGCCAGCAGCATCGTAAGCCAGTTTTACAAGGATGTTTGTCGGCGCAACGGAATTGGTCAACTGGCGGCGGTTGTTGTAACTAAACGTCACCACATTGCCGTTGCCGTCGGTGTGGCTGGTCACGTCCCCAAACGGATTGTTCCCGAAACTTTCGTGGTCGCCGGTGGGGTAAGTGATATGGGTCAACTGGCCGTAAGTATCATAACCATCATATTGAATCGCGCCGCCAGAGTCGGTGCGGCTGGCGAGCGTGCCGTCCGAGTTGTAGGTGTAATTAACCCAATCGCCCGCGCCGTTGGTCTGGCCCGCGAGTGAAAATTGGCTGTTGTAACCGAAGGTGGATGGATTATTGCGCGCGTCCACGGCGCGAATCAGATTGTTCTG
>Ga0181529_10003060_pt1 | contig 19448 bp, 17 predicted proteins | sample PEATcosm2014_Bin_36_FD_119763 | JGI IMG/M metagenome (GOLD analysis project Ga0181529, IMG submission 119763) | Peatland microbial communities from MTU Mesocosm Facility, Houghton, MI, USA - PEATcosm2014_Bin10_30_metaG | ecosystem: Environmental > Terrestrial > Soil > Wetlands > Peat | place... | reverse complement strand
GTCCTGCTCCTCCTTGCGGAACGTTTCCTGATCGGGGAACAGCTTCTTCGCGATACCGCGAGCCTCGGTCCGGTATCCCGCGTCCCTGTAATAGATCAGAACTCGCAGGTCCCAGCGTTCGCTTTCGCCAACGTGGCCACCACCCTTCTGCACGATGTACTTAGTGACGATGCCTTCTTTCTTCTCTTCATCCAGAATGGCGATCTGATACTTCTTGAAGATCGTATACCAGTCGTCGAAATAGCCCCACTTGGTCGCGTAAACCCATTCGACGATGGGAGGGGCTTCCGCGGCGGGCTGGGACGGCACGTTCTGCGCGAAGGCCGGACGGACAGCGCCGAGACCGGCCATTGCAGCGCAGAGGGCCAGGGATGCGAAGAAGCGTTTGAGAACTGTGTGCATGCTCATTGAATGACTCTCCTCAGAGTGTGTTAGAACGTGAGTCTTAGACCGAACTGGCCCATTCTCGGGTTATTGACCTGACTGGTGATTTGCCCGAAGGTGGAGCTGCCGAGAGTCGTATTCGGCGTGCCGAAGTAGGGCGAATTGGTGGCGTTGAGAGCTTCGAAGCGAAGCTGCGCCGTGACGCGCTCGGTGATGGAGAACTTCTTGTCGAGCGAAACGTCCCAGTTGAACAAGCCGGGGCCGCGGGCGGTAAGGAACCTGCTGACATCGCCGAAGGTAAGTTCAGGAGCGACGCTGAATGCCGCCGGGTTGATCCAGTCGCCGAGGCGCTGGTCGGTAGACCCGGATGTGACGGGGGAAATGCCGGTGGCGTTGGGCCGCTGATAGCTGGCGCCGATCAGTGTGTTGCCGTTCGGCTGCGTCACCGACAACGGATACCCGGTTTGAATCACGCCAAAGGCGTTCAGGGACCATCCGCCAACGGCATAGTTGAGAACCCGGCTGCTCGCCAGGAGCCGCTTTCCCTTGCCGACCGGCAGCTCATACGTGATTGCGGTGGTGAACCGATTTGGCGTATCTTGCGTGGAAAGGCTCCACTCTCCCGCTAAGTCGTACGCGTTTTGCGGACCGGACACCGCGACCACCTGGGCGGCACCCGCGGTGTTCAGGCCAGTGACATCATCCACACTGCGGGACCAGGTATAGGAGGTCAGCAGGCTCAACCCGTTGGAGAAGCGGCGCTGCGCCCTGAAATAGAATGCGTAATAGCGGCTGGCGGCGGTGTTCGAATCGGAGACGGACACGGAGGTGTACTGCGGGAACGGAAGGAGTAACTGCGCTTGAGTGACTTTGGCGGTTCCGAGCGTTCCTACTCCACCGTTACCGTAGAGCGGATTCGGTACACTCTGCGAAAGAGCGGCCACACCCAACGAATAGAACGAAGGGTTGAGTTGGTCGATGTTCTGGCCGTTCTCGAACAAGTGGAGCGAGTGCGAACCCAAGGCGCCGATAGTGAGAACGAATCCCTGTGGCGCCTGGCGCTGCACTTCCAGCGAGAACTGCTGGACGTAACCGGCCGAGGAAGAGTTCGGATTGAATATCGTAATCGCCTGGCCAATACCCGAAAGCGCGCCCAGTGAGTTGCCGGTGGGTTGCAAGAGCCCGTTGGGATAGGGGTTCGACAGAGTGGCGGCGGGCGTATAGTTGCCGTTAGTCGAAGCGATAATGCTGGTGGTCGGCGAATAGCCGATCGGGTTCTGGAAGTTAAAGAAGGATGGTGCCCAGAAAATCCCGTATCCGCCGCGCACCACCGTCTTGTCGTTGGCGCTGTACGCAAAACCGACGCGCGGACCCGTCTTGACGGAAATGGGGTTCCCGGTTTGGGTCGGATTCCCATTGACTCCCGCATACTGCACGCCACCCGGAATTTGCAAGCCGGTGACGTTCTGCTGCAGTGGGTTTGCGACGGAGGGGTCGATCCCGACGATCAGCCGATTATTCGACTCCTGAACGCCGGACTCGTATTCCAGGCGCAGGCCTATGTTGAGAGTCAGTCTGGAAGTGACTCGATAGTCGTCCTGAACGAAGCCGCCGTAGTAGCGGACAAAGTCGTTGAACGTGTTGACCACGGGCGAGTCCTGCCCGCTGGTGGGATAGCCGAGCAAGAGCGTCGCCAGACTGCTGCCGGTTCCAGCCGTGGCGCTCGCCGCGGTTGCGCGCGTGAACACATCCGTGAAGCCGAGACTGGTGGGTCCGGCCGCCGGAGTACCGAAGTCGTGTATGGTTCGGATGTCGAAACCGGCCTTTACGCTGTGCTTGCCCAGGAATTTGGCTATCGTTGCGTTGAAACTGCGCGAATAGAACACATCCTGGTTGGCGCAACCACCGCCAAAGCCGGTGTAGTCGTTGGTGGAAGCGGTGGAGCAGCCGTTCACGGCGCCGCCCATCGTGATGGCGGGAAAAGCCGGGTTGGGCGTATCGGCCGCGAGCGATGCTGGCAGTCCGATCGAAGTCTCGTTAAAGCCGGCGCTCTCTTGCGTGCTCCGCGAATAGAAGCGGTTGAAACCCCAGCGGAGAGTTACCACGGTTGTTGGGGTGGGCGTTAGCGTCGTGTTGGCTTGTGTCGCATCGATTTTGCGGTCGCAGCAAAGGTTCTGGCTGGGAGTCGCGGGATTGGGGAAGATATTGCCGGGAGCGTCGGTTTCGAATGTCTTTTGGTGAATGTAGGATACCGCGGCGGTCACCCAGGATGCGAACTGATGATCGGCCTTGATTGTATACTGGTCGCCGCGGTTCGGGTAACTCCCGGTGAAGTCGTAATTGGTCTGCTGATAATACTGCGTGGGTACGTTCGGATTCGGGTAGAAATCTGCGAGGGCCACTCCGACAGGGTTCAACTGGCTTTGCGGGATGACGTTTCCGGGAAATGCCGTTCGGGCTCCGGTGGAGCTTGTGCTGAGCGGGTCGTAGATAGTCTGTATCGCTCCGCTTCCGGATTGAAATCCGCTCTTGGTAAAGCTCTGCGAGAAGTTGCCGGCGCGCTCGAGCGCGGTCGGCACGGCAAGGAAGTTGGTCGAGCCATCGCGTTGGCGGTAGGCTTCCGTGCCGAAGAAGAAGAAGGTCTTGTTCCGACCGTCATAGAGTTTCGGCACTACGACCGGGCCACCGAGCGATCCGGCCCAATCGCGAAACGGCTGGTCGGGGATCTTGTTGCCGGCGCGATTGGCGAAGAAGTTATTGGCCAGCCAATCCGTTTCGCGAATGTGGCCGACCGCACTGCCATGTACGTCGTTCGTGCCCGAACGGAGTAATGTGTTGAAGGTGCCGCCGCCGGTGCGGCCCACCTCTGCGTCATAAGTGCTTGCCTGAACCTTCAACTCCTGAACGGCTTCCGGCGAAGGAACGATCACCGCACGATTGTTCGAATCGGTGATCGAAATGCCATCGACCAGGTAGTTGTTCGTGCGCAGCGGGCCGCCGGCGATGGATACCTGCGAGTTGCCGTTCTGGTCCTGCATGCGCGCGAACTTCGGGTTGGCGACGAACACGACGGTTTGCGCCAGTTTCCCGACGTAGAACGGGTTGCGTCCCAACACCGGCAGATCGGTGATCTTCTGGGAGTCGATCAACTGTCCGGTGGACGCGTCGCCGGTCTGCAAAGGTGGAGCTTCGGCAGTGACATTGACCTGCTGATCGACGGCGCCTAACTCGAGGCGAAGATCCACCGTGACGGCGGCTTGTGTGGAAACCAGGACGCCCGGACGCTCCAGGCGCTTGAAGCCAGGGGCCTCCGCGTTCACGGTGTAAGTGGCTGGCGTCAAGGAGTTGAACGCATACTCGCCCTGATCGTTAGTGATGGTCGAACGACTCAGCTTGGTTGCTTCATCGGTAATCGTCAGCTTGGCGTTCTGAACCGCACCCCCACTGGGGTCGAGAATTCTGCCGCGCAGCGAGCCCTGAAACGATTGGGTAAAAGCCAAGCCGGAAATGAGAAGAACGCTAACTAAGAATCTGATATTCATATGTCTGCCTTTCATTGGCAATCTCGTTAAGCTGGGACCGTTTTCAGGGCCCAGAACGCAAAGCTCGCACGAGCGACAACGAGGTTGCCCGGAAGAGCCAACGGCAAGTCTCAATCAGTTCATCGAGAACGCGCCGATGGAAGCCTTGCTTGGTGGACACGAGCTAGAGGATTCTAGCGCGGGAAATGGAGGTTAGAAGCAACAACAACAGGAGGCAGATCGAGAACCACGAATGGCTTCAATAGCCGAAGACCGGCGCGCAGCCAGCGAAGAAACCAACGCCGGCGGTGTTCTCAGCGCGCCCGATGGCGACGGAGACTCGCAACTCATGTTCATTGCTCCTGCTTCGCTTTGCACTCGATACCTCTTTCAGATACCGACTGAGACACCGGATAATCAACTCTTATTGCTAATTGTCCAGTACTCAGATAGAGTATAGTGTGTTATGGATTGACATGTCAAGAGGCAGGTCAACAAAAAGTTGCGGAAAGGCGATGCCAAGATCGTCAAGGCTGATGCGAGCGCGTCCGGTGAGCCCTCCAGTCATCTAGGGTGTTCAGGTTCCCGAACGGCTCCGCCGAGCCGATCGGAAGCAAGACCGCGCCAAGATGAGGGATTGCCTCGCTCATTCGCCGAACTCCAGAGCCAAGCAAACCGCTTACGGCGGCAAGGCACCGGCGGTGATAGACGGCGCAGAGCGGTTGCAGGCGTCCATCCGGGGAAACCGGCACAATCGAATCCGCGGCACATTCCCGTGTTGTATCCACAAGCAAATCCAGCAGTTCCATGGTGATTGAGGGCATGTCACAGGCGACAACTAGGTTCCAGTCGCAGTCGGACGCCGACAAGGCCGCCTGTATGCCGCCTAGCGGCCCCTGTTCTGGCAGGACATCCGGAATCGTCCGAAAGGGGAGCGCGCGATAGCGCTCCGGGCGTCCCACAAGAACAACTGTGCCACAAGCACAATCCACCAACCGCGCGACATGCTGGACGAGTGTTGACTCCCCGTATGCCATAAGGGCCTTGTCACGGCCCATGCGGGAACTCCGGCCACCGACCAGAACGAATCCGGCTACGCGTGCTGGCTGGGAGAATGCCATGGACGCATCGTATCAAAATTCAGGTGTGTCTATCGACAAATCTTGCCTGTTTGTCAGGACCCGGCTATACTCGATATACACGAAGCAGACTTTCGGGTCTCATGAGGAGAATCCACCCATGCCCACTCTGATCGGCGCTCCGACTCGACGCGAGGTTCTGGCGGTGACCGGAACCGCCGGTGTCGCATCCATGATTCTCGGCGGGTCCGCCGCGGAAGCCACGCCCACTGCGCCCGGAGTGGAAAGAACTATTCCGACATTTTGCGCGATGTGCGGTCCCAGCGCCGGCTGCGGAATCCTGGCCATCGTGCGCGATGGCAAGTTCGTGGGAATCGAAAGCTGGCCCGACGCTCCGCTCAACCACGGCAAGAACTGCCCGAAGGCGCACGCGGCGCCGCAGTGGGTGTACTCCGAGCAGCGCCTCAAATACCCGTTGAAAAGGGTAGGCGCGAAGGGTGAGGGCCGCTTTCAGCGCATTAGTTGGGACGAGGCCCTCGACACGATCGCGGCGAAGCTGAAGGAGCAGAAGGCGAAGTACGGTCCGGAATCGCTGGCGATCCTGTCGCCCGCTCACCGCACCTACAGTAACTACTTGTACCGGTTCCTGACCGCGCACGGGAGCCCGAACTATGGCCATAGCGGGATTTGCGCGGTGCAGAAAGGGTTCACGTTCTCCTATACGCTGGGCGCACAGCCGCAGCCGGACATCGATCACACCAGCCTGCTGGTGATCTGGGGCAAGCAGCCCGTCTACGCGGGAAGTTCAAAGGGCAGCGTCAGACAACTCTTAGACGCCAAGGCGCGCGGCGCGAAGATTGTCTCGATCAAGCCGACCATGGAACCCGATGTGGCGCTCTCCGATGTCTGGGTTCCGATTCGTCCCGGAACGGACGCCGCGCTTGCGCTGGCGTTTCTGCACGTGATCGTGACGGAGAAGCTCTACGACGCCGCCTTCGTCGAGAAATGGACATTTGGATTCGACAAGCTGGTGGACCACGTGCAGAAGCACACGCCAGAATGGGCTGAGCCGATTACCGGCGTACCGGCAAAACAAATCCGCGACGTGGCCCGGTTATACGCCACCACCAAGCCGGCCTGTATCGATCACGGTAACGGCTTCGAGCATGCGCCCGGCTGCAACAGCGCTATACGGGCGGTGGCGATCCTGATGGCGATTACGGGCAACCTCGACAAACCCGGCGGCGACGTCTTCTCCGGCGGGCGAGGTGGTGGCAGAGGTAAACCACTCGGCCTGCAGGATCGCTACACCAAGGAATGGGTGGACAAACTGGTGGGGCCGGAATTCCCACGTGCGCTGCAGCCGGGCGGGGAGGGCACGTCATCGGCGTACTACCGCATCTTCGAGAGCGTGTTGACGGGCCAGCCGTATCCGGTGCGCACCATCATCGCTCCTGGCACGCAGCCAACCGTCAGCACCCGCGGCACGCGCAACGTGATCGAAGCACTCAAGAAGCTCGATTTCTACGTGGTGGTGGATGTGACGCAAACGGCCGACATGGCATTCGCCGATATTGTGATACCGGTGGCGACTGGTTATGAGACCGATCATCCGTTCGAAGCCGGCGACGGCTGGGTGATGGCGCGCAACAAGGTGATCGAACCGCTGGGCGACTATAAGTCGGATTACGAATTCTGGATCGACCTAGGCGTGCGCATGGGCTACGGCGTCGACTTCTGGAACGGAAGCATTACCGAGTGTATGAACGAACAGCTCAAGCCGTATGGAGTGACGCAAGAGGAACTGCGGGCCAAGCCGGCCGGGATCCGGCAGCCCCGGCGCGAGCCGGTGTACGAAAAATACGAACAGGTTTTCAAGACGCCCAGTACACGGATCTCGAAGCCGCCCTATCTGCCGCAGGGCAAGGTAGCCATCTATAACACGACCTGGGAAGAAAACGGCTTCAGCCCGCTGCCGGAGTGGGTGGAACCGCCCGAGAGTCCGACTGCGACGCCCGAGTTACTCCATAAGTACCCACTAACTTTCTCCGACTTTCACACTTCGAAGGTATATAACGCGGGCTGGCTGCGCAATGTGCCGTACCTGCGAGAAGTAATGCCGGACCCAACGCTACAGATACACCCAGATACGGCGCGACCGCGCGGAATTGCGACCGGTGATTGGGTGATCGTCGAGTCGCCGCACGGCGTGGTCAAGGTGAAGGCCGACGTGAACCCGGGCATACGGCCGGATACAGTGATGATGCTCCACGGCTGGTGGCAGGGCTGCAACGAGTTGGGCAAGCCGTTCTATCCGCTGCTGCGCGGTGGCGCCAACGCCAACCTGATGTACAGCACGGATCCGAAGAAGGCATACGATCCGGTGGTGACAGCTATGACAAGCCAGACGCTGGTGCAGGTGAGGAAGGCATAGGTATGGCGAAGCAACTCGGTTTCTGCTTCAACGCGGGACGATGCGTGCAGTGCCAGGCTTGCGAAGTTGCCTGCAAGGCAGTGAACGCGGTCGAGCTTGGACCCAGGTGGCGCCACGTGGTGAACCGGTGGGATGGCGAGTTTCCGAACGTCAACAACATAGCGATATCGAAGGCGTGCATGCACTGCGCCAAGCCGTCCTGCCTGAAGGTGTGCCCGGTGCAGGCGATCTCCAAGCGCGCCGAAGACGGCATTGTGGTGGTGGAGCGGGAGAAGTGCATCGGCTGCCAAAGCTGCGGCGCAGCTTGCCCGTACGGAGCGCCGAAATACGGTAAGAACGGCAAGATGCAAAAGTGCATCCTGTGTTACACGCGGCTCGATCAGGGCAAGCAGCCGGCCTGCGTTTCGACGTGCCCTGGCGAAGCGCTCAGCTTCGGGCCGGTTGAGGAGATCGCCAAACGCGACGGCGCCGTGCAACCCGACGGAGCCAATCAGCCATCGTTCGTGATTGTCCCCGCCTTTCGCGGCGTCAAGGCGAGGGAATACGCGGAGGCTTTCTTCCCGCGCTGACCGCGGTCTTCGGCCATGTCTCGACCATCCCTGGATCTGCACAATATCTATATCTCGAAGGGCCACCAGTTCTTCGGGCGCCACGGCCTTGGTGCGCTATCACATCCAATCCTGGAACTCGATGAGGTCGAATGCGTTGCCGGCCTGGGGCTGCGGGGCGACCGGTTCTTCGCTTCGGCGAAGCATTCGCTGGGACAGGTGACCCTGTTCTCGCGCGAGGTGTTCCTCGCGATGCGGCGCGAACTGGGTCTTGGCGGAGTGCCACCGTCGGCGCTGCGCCGCAACCTCATCGTGAGCGGAGCGGATCTGAATTCGTTGATCGGCGTCGCATTCGAATTGCAAGGGATTCAATTGCGCGGCGTCGAAGAATGCCGCCCCTGCTACTGGATGGACATCGCCGTCGGAGCCGGCGCCGAGCGATGGCTGCGCGGGCGCGGCGGGCTGCGATGTCAGATTCTAACGTCGGGGTGGCTGCGCGTCCAACGCGATGCGACATTCCGGACTGAATCACGATCGGTCCCGGAGCTCGCATGAAGACTCGCTTGCTGCGGCTCTCAGTCACTGACCGCTGCAATTTCCGTTGCCGCTACTGCATGCCCGCGGGCGCGGTGCGCGACTCCGTTCCTCTGCCGCTCGACAAACTCGGCCGTCTGGCGGCGTGGCTGGTACCGCGCCTCGGCATCGAACGGATCAGACTGACGGGCGGCGAACCGCTCGTGCGCCTGGGAATCGAACGCCTGATCGAGCGTCTGGTCGCGACGCGCGGCGTGCGGGAAGTCTCGCTGACTACGAATGGCGCGCGGCTCGGGTGCATGGCGGCTTCTCTCAAAACCGCCGGTCTCGAGCGCGTCAACGTGTCGCTCGATTCGGTGGACCCGGTGCGGTTCGCGCGCTTGACCGGCGGCGCGCGGCTCGGCGCAACGCTGTCCGGCATCGATGCGGCCCTGGCGGCCGGCTTGACGCCGCTCAAACTCAACGCCGTGCTGCAGCGGTCAACGTGGAAGGATGACGTGCCCTTGCTGCTGGACTATGCAGCCGCCCGCGGCGTGGAGGTGCGATTCATCGAACTGATGCGCACGGGCACCGGGCAAGCGTGGGCGGATGCCGAGTTCGTTCCCGCGAGCGAGGTGCAGCGCTGGATTGGCGAGCGCGCGTCGATGGTGGCAATGGCCACGCCAGCCGGCGATCCGGCGCGCCGATGGCGCCTGGAATGGCGCGGCGCCTGGCTGATCGTGGGCTGGATTGCGCCGCGTTCGGTCCCATTCTGCGCCGATTGCGAGCGTGTGCGCCTGGACGCCCGCGGCCGGGTGCGTCGCTGTCTGATGGACCCACTGCCGTTCGATCTGGGCGAAGCCCGGCGGGATTGCGGTGACCGCTCGGCCTGGGCGGGGATGTCGGAATACCTGGCTGCCAAGCGCACGCCGAGAACCATGGACAGTTTGATTTCGATGAGTGCGATTGGGGGATAAAAGATGAACACGCTACGTCCGACGCCGGGCTAGCGGCGACAGCGAGAGGCTATTGGGAAGACGCACCAGCCGGGAACCGATCACGACGCCACCGGGCTGGCGAACTGGGCTGAGTGCTCGGCCAGGTAACTCACGCCGGAGAGCAGCCGGTCGACTTCCTGCGGTGTGTTATAGAAGTGAGTCGAGGCGCGGATTGCGTCCACGCCGCCGTCTTTGATGGCCCGTATCTGGATGCGCTCGTGCTCGGCAAGCCACTTCAGCGCCGGTTGCGCCGGGACGCCGTGAATGAAGAACACGGTCAGGGCCGCCGATAGCCGCGGATCGGACGATGTCACTTGCGTCACGCCGGCAATCCGTTTCAGGCCGTCGCGCAGTTGACCGGTCAATTGCAGGGAACGCGCGTGGATGTTGTCTTTGCCAATCGCATTTTGAAAATCCACAGCGGCTGCGACGCCGGTGGTCGCCGGTATGTTCACCTGCCCGCTGCGTTCGAATCGATTGCCGGGAGGGGCGCCCTTGCCGCCCGACCCTTTCGCATCGACATATCCCGCGAGCGGCCACACCTGCTCCTGCACGTCCTTGCGGATGAAAGAAAAACCGGTGCCCGTGCCAGCCAGCAGCCATTTCTGTCCGGGTGCGGCATAGTGATCCACGCCGATCGCCTTGAGATCAAGCGGCACGACACCGAAGGACTGCGCGCCATCGACCGAAACCAGCGCTCCCCTGTTATGGGCAAGATCGGAAAGTTCTTTGAGCGGCAGGCGCAACCCGGAGGTGTAGGCTACCTCGCTGAGCACCACCACCTTGGTCCGTGGTGTGATGGCCTTGGCGTAGATGGCCACCACTTGTTCCACGCTTTCCGCCGCCGCGGGAATGTCCGCCCAGACGATGCGGGCGCCATAGCGTTTCTCGACCCACAGGTAGGCTTCGTGCACGCTGAAGTGTTCCTGAGTTCCGAGCACAACCTCGTCGCCGGGCTTCCAGTCGAGCCCATGGGCGAACAGGTTCACACCCTCCGTGGTGCTATGGGTCAGCGCGATTTCCTCCGGCGACGCGTTAACGAACGCAGCCAGCCGCCTGCGCACCGAACTCAGTTCGGAACTGCGGAAGTTGTTGCTCGGATCGCGCGCCAACTCACGGCTGTAGTGATCCTGCACGTCCAGAACGGGCCGCGAGACCGGACCGCAGGTTCCCGTATTGAGAAACGCCAGATCGTCGCGCAGGCTGAACTGCGCTCGAATCTTGCGCCAGTACGTTTCGTCGGGGACGCCGGCGAGTTGGAACTGATCGAGTTCCGGCGCTCGTTCGACGCCTGGGCCGGCCGCGCGCGGACTCTGGGCGAACGCCGCCGAGTTGGCCGAGGCCAATCCCAGTGCGGTTGCCGCCGATCCGGCGAACCATTCTCTCCGCGACCACTTTGCACCATGAATCATCGAAACTCTCCACTCGGCGAATTGCAGGGGTTTAAGATCTGATATTAATCTACTATGTCTAGCGAGTCAATGGTATTTACAGGCGCGATGCGAATTCTCAATGGACGTCAGATAATGATCGAGGTTCAACTCCACCTTGCGATCGTGAATGCCGGCGCGAACCGGGCATTACCCCCAACCGGAATAAGGCACCAAGGCCCTGATCGCGATTGTGTACCGGCGTCGTGGTTCCGGAGTACTCTGAATAGAAGCGATGCGGACCATCTCAAAACGGACCCAGTATGGCCTGAAGGCAATGCAGATTCTTGCCCGGCGTTACCAGGAGGGGCCGGTGATGATCGGCTCCATCGCACGGGAAGAGTCGATCCCGCTGAAATTCCTGGAAGCGATTCTGCTGGATCTCAAGAGCCACGGGCTTCTGGAGAGCAAACTGGGGCGCAAGGGAGGCTACCGCTTGAGCCGGCCGCCCTCGGCTGTGACGATGGGGTCGATCATTCGTATGATGGAGGGACCGCTGGCGCCGATCCCGTGCGCGAGCGAGACAGCTTACCGGCCGTGCGCCGAGTGCAAGGACATCGAGGGCTGCGGGACGCGCATCATCATGAGAGAAGTGCGCGATGCCATTTCGGACGTGCTGGACCGCACGACCCTGGCCGATTTACTGCGCAAGGTGGAAAGCAACCGCACGGCGCGGGAAAGCGCGGCACTCGGGCATTACGAGATCTAGAGCTCGTCGCAGGGTAACTCCGTACCGGGGACCGCTCCTTCCTCCAGAAACCATCCGGTTGCGCGAGACCGGGTTCACCAAAGGTGACGAATGCGAGTCTCTGTTGAGCAACCTGTTTGGCGATGAAGCGCATCGTCCGTTGATGGCATTCCTCCCCGATGTTTCCCGGCGGCTGCGCAGGCAGCGGAAATGGGTGGCTCGATAGCTGTTTCCTGGCTTGCCCTCTTGACAATCCTTGCGATTAATCTATAATGTCTATAGACAATAGTTAAATACATGACTAGCCGTCGCAACGCGCTGCCTTTGATCGCCCTTCTATCGCGTTTGCGAACTTCTTCATCCTGTTGTTGCCACTCGTGCATGTTGGTTCCGTGAAACTGATGCCTGGGCCCCGACCAGGGCCTGGGGAAAATTCATCCAGGGAGAAGAAGAGATGGCAACCGCAATCAATATTATCGAGAAGCCCAACCAGCAGTCGCCGCGGACGGACTGGTTGGAGGAAAGTAATCCCGCGATGGCGCCGCTGTTGGGCCTGGCGGTCGACGAGACGCAATCCCAAGGCGCTTACGTATACAAGTTCGACCCGGCAGCCGCTACAGCTCGACTGGTGTCATGGGCAGGTCTGCCTGTCGGCGACCCTCCGAATACCGTAGAAGCGCCGCAGGATGTCGCCAAGTCTCATCTGAATCGCAACGCGCTGCTGGTGGTGCACGAGCAGGCGTGGGCGGACGCGCGATTCGCCGGACTGCCGGAGTTTGCCGCACATCGTTTTGAAGGCGTGGCTTCGATCCCTCTGCTCGAATCCGGCGCGGTGATCGGGCTTTTGAACGTCTGCCGCTCGCGCCGGGCCGGTCTGCAGGGCAGTGCGCTTTCGTTCCTGCTCAGCCTGAGCGTTCCGGTATCCGCGCTGGTGGCCGCTGAAGCGGCCAAGGCCGATTTGCGGCGCGAGATCGACGACCTCAACCGGCGCTTGGCCGACCGGAAACTGCTCGAACGCGCCAAGGGGCTCCTCCAGACTCGCTTCCGGTGGAGCGAAGAGCAAGCCTACCTGCACTTGCGCAACATCAGCCGCCGGCGAAGGACGCCACTGCGGGCAATCGTCGCCGAAGTGATCAACGGTGTCGCACCGGTGGAGCGGCCCGTTTGACTCTGTTCCAAGTCTGCCAATGGCTGAACGACACGCGCCTGGCGACGTCGATTCGCGAGTCCGACGCCGTCTTTCCGGCAATTGAGGGGATACACGTTTTGGCAATCACGCTGCTGGCCGGCACGGTGGCCATCGTCGACCTGCGATTGCTCGGCCTGATTCTGAAGCGGGAGCGCGTGTCGCTGATCGCCGGGCGCCTCTTGCCGTTGACTTGGGCCGGATTCGCGGTGATGATGACGAGCGGCGCTCTTCTGTTTCTGGCGGAGGCAGCCAAGTCATACGCCAATCCCGTGTTCCGGCTTAAGATGCTTCTCCTGCTCGCAGCCGGATTGAATCCGCTGATATTCCATCGCACGATCTACCGCAGCGTTGGTGAGTGGGACCATGCGCCAGTCGCACCTTGGCGCGCCCGCGTGACGGCGCTTCTGTCGCTCAGTCTGTGGAGCGGCATTATCGTGGCGGGACGCGCGATCGCATATTACTGAGATGTCGCTGCTGCCTCTATTTCACTGGGCTGCGCATGCGCCGCTGTTCGCGCTCATGCGCGATTCCAAGTGGGGATTCGCCACCGTCGAGATGGTCCACTTGCTCGCCCTCGCCGCTCTGGGCGGAACCGTACTGGTGGTGAACCTGGGCACGCTCGGGATCGGCCTGCGGCGCCAATCGACCCCACGCCTGGCCCGCGAACTTGCCCCGCTATTCCTCGTCAGTTTGGGCACGATGGTGGTGTCCGGTGTGCTGCTGGTGGGTGCTGAGCCCTTGAAGTGTTATTACCATCCCGCATTCCGCGTCAAGATGCTGTTGTTCGCTCTCGCCGTGTTCTTTACCTTCGCGATTCATCGCCGCGCTGGGCGAACACCCTCCGATGCGCCACCGTCCAAGGGCGCCAAGGCGGCTGCGGTGGTATCGATGGTGCTTTGGCTCGCGGTGGGTTTGGCCGGCCGCGCAATCGGGTTTCTGTGAGGAAATCATGAATCGCGCACTGACCCTGGCGTTGCTCGCCGCTTCGTGTCTGGCCGGAGGGCCCGACGATGCGGCGCGGCATAGAGAGTGGATGGACCGAGCTCAGGACGTCAAGGACGACTTGAAGGACGCGCTGGACGCGAAGCTTGCGCCGAAGGCAGTCGAGTGCGCCGCGAAGTTGACGGGCACAGCCCAGCAGGAAGAGGCATATTGGAAGAGGGCCGGGCAAAAGGACGCCCTTGGTTTGGCGCGGCAGTTCCGTGCGGCGTCGAAACGGATTGAGTCCGCTGCCAGGGCTGGGCGCTTCGACCAGGCACTTCAGGCCTACGGCAATCTCGCGGCAACGTGTAGGTCATGCCACGATCTTCACCCGGAGAAGCGCCTGGTCCAGAATCCCCGCTAGGCCGGTTCCCCTACTTGTCCGCGCCGGTATCCCCCGGGCCGCCATCGCCGGGAGTGCCGCCGTAGATGGTGCGGCCGTCGGGCAAGGTCACGCGCCGGGCGTCGATCAGACGGGAGCCATCTTTGGCCCGGTAGCCATCGACGATCAAGGTATCGCCGAGTTTGATGTCGCCTCGCTTGAAACCTCTGCGCGACAGAGCCCCCGGCGCCGCGCCTTCACAGCCCCAGTTCGCAACAGCCCCATTCTCGTCCTTGACGTCCAGGTAAAAGTACGAGTGGGGATTGGTCCACTCGATCTTGGTCAGCGTGCCGGTGAGCCGGATTGCCTTGCTGGCGTCAAACTCGGCGGCGAATGAATGATGGGCAAAAACCGGCGCTCCTACTGCGAGTCCCAGCATCCCCAACGCGAGAAACGTCGTCAGTTTCATCTGCGGTCTCCTTCTGAGTCAGTGCTCATTTTCAGCATTATACCATTACATCGATAGACAAACAGTATATTGTGCGATAGAGTATTCAGCATGCACTCACGAATGATCAGGGTTCTGGCCGGTCTGGCCCTGCTGCAGTTCGCTTTCCCCGCATTCTCCCAAACGTCACCGACCAAACCGCAGGCCGCGCAACCTGCCGATGCGGCATTCGGCGACTTAATCGGGAAGGAACCCGCCGGCGCTTCGAAACCCACCCCGCGGGCGGCGGACGGTCACCCCGACTTCACTGGGTTTTGGAAAGGCACCCGCAGCACCAAACCGGGCGGCAACATCGGGAAAGATCTTCCCGGTTTCAAACTGCCGTTCACGCCGGAAGGCGAGGCGGCGTGGAAACACAATGTCACCGCAACCGTCGACCCGGAGGCCCTCTGCATTCCAGGTGGTATTCCGCGGCACAACGCCAGCGGGCTGCCGTTCATGGTGCTACAGACGCCGAAGTTGGTGGCGTTTCTCTATTTCTACACGTACTACCGGCTGATCCCGGTGGATGGACGCAAGCACTCGGACGACCCCGACCCGTCCTTCTTCGGCGAAGAGATCGGGCGCTGGGAGGGTGACACGCTGGTGGTCGATTCCATCGGATTCAAAGACACGCAGGTGTGGGCCGACGAGAACGGCGACCCGCACAGCGATGCGCTGCATGTGGTCGAGCGCTGGAGCAGGCCCGACGCCGATCACCTTCACGTCGAGACATTGATCGACGATCCCAAGTTCTATACGAAGCCTTTCAGCTACTCCCGGACTTGGGTGGCGGGCGCTCCTGGACAACTGCTCGCCGAATACGCGTGCAGCGAAAATAACGTCGACCGTGACCACCTGGGATTCGGCCCCGGCCCGATCCGTCCGGACGGGACGCGCGGATATGTGAACCCGGCGCCGCTTCCTCCGCCCGTCCAATCCGTTACTACGTCTGGGAAGTGAGGCGCGCGTGTCGTACAACAACATCGTGATTGTGCCGGGATGGAATGGATCCCGGCACAATCACTGACAGAGCATCAGGCAGAAGAACTATCCGGAGTATGTTCCCCGGCAGCAGAAAGGCTGGCGAAGGACACACCTTGAACATGGCCTCCGCCGGTTCGTAGACTACACGCCGCGGCCGGGCCTTGCGGTTTGGATACGCAGCAGTGCGGCGGCCAGCGCGTCGATATCGGAACAGGTGTTGTAGAGCGCGAGCGAGGCGCGCACGGTGCTTTCGATACCGAAACGCCGGTGAATGGGTTGCGCGCAATGATGGCCGGCACGGACGGCGATTCCCTCGCGATTGAGAAGATCGCCGACTTCCTCCGTGCGAACGCCGTCGAGAATGAACGAGAGCACGCCAGCTTTCTCCGCGGCCGTTCCGATGATGCGCAGGCCGGGCACCTGCAAGAGCGCGGCAGTGCCGTAGACCAGCAGCTCATGTTCGTAGCGGCTAATGTTGGCCATGCCGACGCGATCGAGATAGTCAATCGCTGCGCCCAATCCCACGGCGTCCGCGATATTCCCGGTACCAGCCTCGAAGCGTGAAGGCGGCGGGTTATAAATGGTCCGCTCGAAAGTTACGTCCTGGATCATATTGCCGCCGCCTTGCCAGGGGGGCATGCTGTCCAGGATCTCGGACTTTCCGTACACCACGCCGATGCCGGTCGGCGCGAATACCTTGTGCCCGGAGAACACGTAGAAATCGCAGTCGAGCGCCTGTACGTCGGCCCGCATGTGCGAAACTGCCTGGGCGCCATCGACCAGCACCTTCGCGCCGTGCCGGTGAGCCGCTTCGATCATCGCGGGCAACGGTGTGACCGTGCCGAGGGCGTTGGAAACCTGGGCGATCGAGACCAGACGCGTCTTCGGACCCAGCAGCTTTTCGTATTCCTCCAGAATCACCTGGCCGCGATCATCGACCGGCGCCACGCGAAGACGCGCCCCCTTCTCCGCGCACAGCGTTTGCCACGGCACGATGTTGGCGTGATGTTCGAGCCAGGTGATGACGATCTCGTCGTCCTTCTCGACGTGCCGGCGGCCCCAGCTTTGCGCGACCAGGTTGATGCCCTCTGTCGCGCCGCGGACGAAGATAATTTCGCGTGGCGTGGATGCATTGAGAAAACGCCGGACTTTTTCGCGCGCCGATTCGTAAGCATCCGTCGCACGCGCCGCCATCTCGTGCGCTGCACGGTGCACGTTGGAGTTCTCGTGCTCGTAATAGTAACTGAGCCGGTCGATCACGCTCTGCGGCTTCTGCGTGGTCGCGGCATTATCCAGCCACACCAGCGGGCGGCCGTTCACTTGCTCCCGCAGGAGGGGGAAATCGCGGCGAATTGTCTCGGCGTCGAATAGATCCGACGACAGACTCAGCGGCGGTACACCCGGCACGGGCACGGGCGCAGTCGTTGGCGACGAGAAAAGCGGCCGGGCTTCTTCGATGAAGGAAAACGCCGGTAGCGCCGGTGAATCGACGCCGCTGGGAGCCGTTGGCATCGGTGGCGTGGGAACGCCCGGAGCCTGCCCTGCGCCGGTTCCGACACTCGCCGGCTCGGCCTCGCCGATAGGTTCGAGAACGGCGCGCAGCGCTGCATCGGCCGCCTCCGGCTCCTGGTAACGCGGCCGAATCTCCTGCAGGAACGAGAGGCCGGAGACATCGGCCGAATCGCCGGCACCGTGATCATTCGGCACGGTTGGCAGCGCAGCGCCTGGAACTGCGGGAGTCGTGACTCCAGCGGCCGGAGCCAGAACCGGGATCGCCGGAACTGCTGGAACCGTGGCTCCAGCGGCGGGCGGTTGGGCGGTCGAGACGGCGGCGAAGAATTCGTTGGCCATGCGCGCCAGGATCGCCGGATCGAGCGGACCCGCGAACGCCTGCTCGGTTCCGCCGATCAGGGCCGTCCACTCGCCGGTTGCGGGAAGCGGTGCGGGAAGCGGTCCAGGAGGCGTCGCGGGAAGCGCCGCTGGCGCCAGCCCAAACTCACTTAGAGGGTTTGTACTCATGATAGGTTCCCACATCGACGCCTTCCAGCACCGCGATCGCATCGTCCGTGAGCACGGACGTCGAGCAGTACAACGACACCAAATAGGAAGCCAGCGCCTTCGTGTTGATGCCCATGAAGCGCACCGACAGGCCGGGGCTCACTTCGCCGGCAAGCCCTGGCTGAAACAGTCCGATGCAACCCTGTTTTCGCTCGCCCGTTCGCAGTAGCAGGATTTTGGTCTTGTTGTCGGCGCTCTTGACGTGGATCTTGTCGGTGGGGACCAGCGGAATGCCGCGCCAGGTCAGAAACGGATTGCCGAAAATCGTGATCGTCGGCGGGGGCACGCCGCGAAATGTGCATTCGCGTCCGAACGCCGCGATGGCGCGCGGGTGGGCCAGGAAGAACGACGGCTCCTTCCACACTTTGGTCAGCAGTTCGTCCAGATCGTCCGGCGTGGGGGCGCCTGCCTTGGTCTGGATGTGCTGCTCGGGCGCCACGCTGTTCAGGAATCCGTAGTCTGGATTATTGAGCAGCTCGCGCTCCTGCCGTTCCTTCATGTGCTCAATCAGAATGCGAAGCTGCTCCGCGGTCTGTTCGTACGGCTTGCTGAAAAGATCCGATATGCGCGTGTGAACGTTGAGCACCGCGTTGATGGCGCTCAGCTTGTGTTCCTTCGGATTCTCCTCGTATTGTACGTACGTTTCCGGCAATTCGCTTTCATCGGTCTGACCGCATGTGACATCGATCGGTTTGCTCTCGTCGACGCGGTTACGGCGGAAGGTGCCAGCTTCAAGCGGCTTCCAATCCAGCAAACGAACCAGCCAGCGCGGAGTGATGTCTCCATACTGCGGGGCGGTTTTGGTGACGTTGGCAAGCTGAAATGCAGCCTGCTCGCCCAAAGCCTGATGGACGATGTTTTCTTCAGCCATGAGGGGTGTCTCCTATGAGGTTTAGATTCTTCAAGTTGCTGGTGTAGCGGATCTCGCAACTACGATGGAGCCAGTTTACCATACGACAGTTTAATCGATGAATTCCATAGACAAACAGAAATTGTCGGTTGCTTCAACGACAGGCCGCAAAAAACATAATACCGCATCTTGATTGACAATGGTATATTGTGGTATTGTGATGATGTGGCCAAGGAGCCCGACCGATGAGCGTAGCCGGAATTCAAGTCGAAGAACTCAAGCAGCGGCTCGACGCTGGTGAAAACCTGTTCCTGCTGGACGTGCGGGAGGAATATGAGTACGAAATCTCCAATATTGGCGGACATCTCATTCCGCTCGCGGAGTTGCCGTCGCGTGTAAACGAACTCGATACCGGCCGGGAGATCGTTGCGCTCTGCAAGATGGGCACCCGTGGCGCCAGGGCGGTCGAGGTCTTGCATAAGGCCGGCTTCGACAAGGTGCGAAACCTGACCGGCGGGATTCGCGCGTGGTCCGATCGGGTGGACCCGAGAGTCCGCAAGTACTAGGCGGCGCCGCTTAACTTGCCACCGCCATCGGACATCGAAACTCCTCTATTTATATAGGCATTCGACAATGGCGCAATTGTGCGGCCATTCACTCGGTTGGTTCGGCACTGGGGAGCAGCAGACGCCGTTGCCGGAATTTTTTTTCATCTATACGGTCCATCGACAAATGCATTAACGATGACCGGTCGCTCTTACGCACTTCCGTCTATTACATCCGTCAAGCTCGCGAGCGCTGCCCGTTCCATCTCACGTGCTGCCTTCCGTAGTGATGCCAATACGCACTCTCGATCCTAAATCTCCCAATCATAGGTGTGAGCCCTCCGTTTCTCGGCCCAATCGCGAGCGATTGAGGCAAGGTCGGCGCGCTCCACGATCTCCGCGACGCTTCTGTCGACTTTCCGCCACACCTCGCC
>Ga0181529_10003056_pt1 | contig 19464 bp, 16 predicted proteins | sample PEATcosm2014_Bin_36_FD_119763 | JGI IMG/M metagenome (GOLD analysis project Ga0181529, IMG submission 119763) | Peatland microbial communities from MTU Mesocosm Facility, Houghton, MI, USA - PEATcosm2014_Bin10_30_metaG | ecosystem: Environmental > Terrestrial > Soil > Wetlands > Peat | place... | reverse complement strand
TTTTGAACTCGATAGGCCACGACGAGGCACAGGATGATCGAGACGAGGTAGGATAGGATGGCTGCCGTTGTCAGCCAACTCAGCATAGGGCCGGAGAAATGACCGGGTGTGGAGCCGGCCGCCCATGACGCGAAGGGCCGCGTGATCGCGTTGTAGGCCCCAAATCCGACGGCAAACAGGGCCGGCGGGAAAAGGAAGGGGAAGGCGCGGCGTCGGGGCCCGACGCCGCCGCGCAGGATGGCCGTAGAGGCCAGATAGAAGGTCGGGGAGACCATGAGCATGGAGGAGATATCGCTGGACCAGAGGGCAGCGGGAAGGCTGGCGACATAGCCGCTGCCGGATGCCCAAAAATATAGGAACGTATAGGCCGCGAAGAAGCTGGCAAGGGACATGGGACCATGGATCGGCGATTTGTGCCTGCTTAGCAATTGGGAGCAGGTAAATAGAAAGATTATCGATCCCAGGGCAAACAGGATGAACAGCATATCAAATTTTATTATACATTCCGGCATTTGTGTAGCCCGATCCGCGGCTTGCCAACAAAAGACCGGACCGCCGCCTGCGCCGAATTCCCTACAGGTCACCACCAATGGAGCGCGAAGGTAAATTTTTCGCTTACCCCTGGCCATTTTCGATAGTGACGAAAAATGCCGATCTTGCCACGAGGAGGCGCCATGCCACGGGATCTTGAGGCGTCCTCGTGTCCGCCCTTATGGGAAGCATATGGGAATGCAAGGTCCACCGCGTCCTTTTATGCCAGGGCGGGGGCGAGGCTTGCGCGCCCCGCCCTTCCCCTGTCGACCTAGAAAACCATAGCTGCCGCCTCCTCCTCGGCCTCGCCTTCAGCCGGTGCCGGCACCGATCCAGGCGCGGGTTGCTTGATCGGCTTGAACTCGACATGTTCCGCGACGATCATGACTCGGGACTTGGCCTTGCCCTCGACGTCGGTCCAGCGGTCCTGCTTGAGCCTGCCCACGACCCGCACCCCCCTGCCCTTTTTGAGGTTCTGCGAGCAGGCGACGCCGAGCCTGGCCCAGGCCTCCACGTCGAAGTAGGAAACCTCCTTCTCCGTGTTGTCGTTCTGCTTGTAGAACCGGTCGCTTGCCACCGTGAAATTGCAGACCTGCGAGCCGGTAGCAAGAGTCTTGCTCTCGGGATCCCGTACCAGGTTGCCTTCGAGCAGGATCGAATTGAGAGAGTTCACTGACGCCTCCTTGCACGCCTTTTGTCGTGCTACTACACAACGCGCCGGGGAGGGCCTGGTGATTGAAGGAGAGATGATGGCGATCTATTAAGTGCGCCGGCCCGCATGGGATCCATGACTATCGTGAAGTGGATCGGCCTCGCTCACATGCTGTGGCTAATCATCGGCATGTTCCCGACGATCCTAGCGGCATCGAGCTTCAACCCTCTCGTTCACTCTATCGCCTTCGCCCTCGTCGGCTCGATTCTCACCCGTTTCCTCTCAAACAGAAAGATCTTGTTCGGCTTCAAGATCATTCTGGCGCCTTTCCTCGGCTATTGCGAATGCTCTATCGCAGGGTATTCAACGGGGCTTCACCCACGTGGATGAACAAGGCTCCTGCACGCGTGACGAGCTGCATTATTCCCCATGCGCTCGCCCCGTCCAGCGCAAAATGCGGCGCTATGCCGGGCTCATTCGCCCTTGAGTTCGGCGATGATCAGCTTCTTCATCTTGAGCATCCGACTCGTCACTCCCCTGCGGACCTCGGGGTCCGCATCCTGCATCAATAGAGGCAGCGCTCTCGGCACGACCTGCCAGGAAAAGCCGTACTTGTCCTTCAGCCAGCCGCACTGCTCGGCCTCGGGCGCTGCGCTCAGCGCATCCCAATAGCGGTCGACTTCCTCCTGGGTATCGCAATAGATCTGCATGGATATCGCCTCGGTAAAGTTAAAATCATGCTTGAGGGCGCTGTCCATCGCGGCGAAGCCTTGGCCCTCGAGCCGGAATCCCAGATGGGACACCATCTCCGGCGCGTTGGGTTCCATGTGCGGCCCGTATCTATCGACCTGATCGACCGTCGAGTCGCGGAAGACCGCGGCGTAGAACCTGGCCGCCTCCTCGGCTCTCCCGCAATTGGGACCCACGAACATCATGGTCGGAGTTATCTTCGACACTCCCTGTCGCCCCTCGTTATGCATCAGCTGCCAGGAGATGCCGTACCTGTCCTCGATCCATGCATAACGCTTGCTAAAGGGATATTCCCCCAGCGGCATTCTCTCCGATCCTCCCGATTTCAGTTTTTCCCATAGTCCATCCACTTCCTCCTTGGAATCGCAGGAGACGAGGAAGGAGAGGGCCGGGGTGAATTTGAACATAGGCCCCGCCGACATAAACTCGAACTCCTGGCCGCAGAGCTGTAGGCTCACGGTCTCTACGCTCCCGGAGGGTGTCTCGGGAGTGATTGTGTTGCTCGTGATCGAAGATCGGGGGAAGGTGCCCGCATAGAACTCCGCGGCGCTTGCGGCTTCGCGGTCGAACCAAAGAAAGGGGACGATCCTCTGCATTCGGACCTCCTTGCGTATGGTATCGAAGGTACTGATCCGCGCATTGGCCAGCAAATTCAAATCGAAGGTCCACGCCGTGGCAATCCTCGTCCTTCGCTCTCGGCCTTCAGGACTCGAAGGCCCTCGATTAGGACTCGAAAGCGGCGCGGCTTGACCGCGTGGGTTGGTCGATCTAGACTCGCTTCGATGGCGGCCCGAGCGGCCTAGGAGAACTCATGGCGCGAATCGAGCTGAGGCAGGTCTGCAAGACCTTGGCGGAGGGGAGATCCGGCGACAAAGGCGTCGGGCTGCGGGACTCGGCCTTCGGCGGGTTTAGGGGCAGGGAGAAGGGCTTCAGCATCGAGGGCCTCGACCTTGAGATCCCGGACGGCCAGGTGATGGCCGTCCTTGGCCCCAGCGGTTGCGGGAAGAGCACCCTGCTCAGGCTCATCGCGGGCCTCCTTCCCGCGGACGGCGGCTGCATCCTCTACGACGGGAAGGACATGTACGAAGTCCCGCCCTCCGAGCGCAAGATCGGCATGGTGTTCCAAAACTACGCCCTCTATCCCAATGTCGACTCGAGGGCCAACGTCCTCTCCTACTTCCTCTTCAGGAGGAGGACTCCCGAGCTGGATCGGGAGGCCCAGGAGAAATACCGGCGCACGGCCGAGCTCCTCGGCGTAGAGCTCGAGAAGCTCATGGACCGCATGCCCCGCAGCCTGTCGGGCGGCGAGCAGCAGAGGGTGGCGGTCGCCCGCTGCATCACGCGGGACCCGCGGCTCTTCCTTCTCGACGAGCCCTTCTCCAACCTCGACCAGAAGCTCCGCGAGCGGTACCGCAGCCAGCTCCGCGTCCTCCTCAAGGAGTTCTCGATCACGACGGTGTACGTGACGCACGACCAGGTCGAGGCCCTCATCCTTGCCGACCTCATAGCCCTCATGAACGAGGGCCGCATCGAGCAGGTGGGGAGCGCCAAGGAGATCTACGAGGAGCCGCGCAGCCTCTTCGCCGCGGACTTCATCAACTTCGAGCCCGAGACGCCCTCGATCAACCTCCTCGACGGCGGGGCGGTATCCAGTGAGTTCGCCGGATCGACCATCGGCGTCAGGCCCGAGCACATCGTCCTCGGCGAGGCGCCGGGCCGGCCCTCGATCGAGGGCCGGCTGGTCGACGTCAGGAGCGTCCCCTTGCGCAACATCTCCGTGCTCTGCGTCAGGGCGGCGGGATGCGAGGTCTACGTGCGAGTTCAGGGCGAGGAGGGCCTCAGGCCCGGAGACAGCCTTCGCCTCTCCCTCGCCCGCTTCCACCTCTTCGACAAGATCGGCGGGCTGCGGATCAAGAGTTTCGCGTAGTGCGCGTTATGCGACGCTGGGCGAACAGCGCCCGCCTTTCCGCGCCAGGTGCCCCGGGTACCAGCGCGGAAACCAGGCCGTGAAGACGCCGGCCGGAATCAGGGCGAGGGCGGTGGCGATGGCGATCCGCCCTTGGCCCAGCCCCGCGAGGAATAGCCCGGCGACCGCGCTCAAGGCGAACAAAGCGGCCCAGAGCGCAGTGAGGCCGAAGTTGACCCTGCGGAAGATCGGCCCGGAGGCCACGGCCTCCGAGTAGTCGGCTGCCGAATAATCCGAGGTGAGCGGCCTGGAGTAGAGAAGGCTCGTGCCCCAGATCAAGGCGATCGCCGCGTTGGCGAGGCCGCTCCACAGCGCTCCGAAGCCTCGTGGCGAGGCCAGGGCGAGGGCCGCGAGAAAGGCGAAGGCGATGGGCGTGCCGCGCTCGAACCAGGTGGCCTCGCGCCTCGATTCCCTCCAGGCGAGGAAGGCCAGGGAGATGGCGAGGGGCAGGGCTTGCCCGAGCCAGAACGAGGCCCCGCCGAGGAACCACGCCAGGTACCAGGGCACGAAGGCCAGGGCCATGAGGTTCGGCCGTCTCTTTTTCCCGGACGGGGCGCCTGCGTTCTCCCGGCCGCGCCCCCCGAAGAGAGAGCCCATTTTCATCATGAGGCCGAAGTCGCCCTCGACGCGGTAGGCGCCCTTCATCAGGGCCTCCTCGCCGCCGAGCTCGCCTTCGGAGATGGCCTTCCAGGTCGAGAAGGGCACGATGATCCTGGTCGTGACTTGGCCCGCGCCGCCGCTCTCGAGCTCGCATGACCCTTTCGCGATGCGCATGCGGTAGCTCTCGCCCAGGTCCGTGAAATCGAACTGCAGGTCGGCCTCGAGCCCGGCGGCAGCCTCGGCGTTGAACATAGCCCGCATTTGCTCGAGGAAGGAGCGAGCCGGGCTCGGGCCCATCGCATCCTTCGCGTCCCGTCGCGCCTCGGCCAAGGCATGGTCCGTCGGCCGGTACGGCTCGAGGCCCGCGAGGGCCGCCTCGCTCGGCGGGAGTTCGCCGGGAACGGCCCAGTTGGCGTTGGCAAGCCGGGCGAAGGTGGGCAGGTCGACCATGGGGGCCGCGACGGCCGCCTCGGCCCCGGGAGGCATGGCTCCCGTCCTCGCCAAGGCCTCGCCTGCCTTCTTCAGCGCCTCGAGCCGGGGCGCGGCGGCCTCGCGCATCTGAGGCACGCCCAGGAGCTCGCCCTCGGGGCAGAGGAACTGGAAGCGGAGCCTCGGGCCGAGAAGCTTCTCGAAGTGGGCGCTGAGGACCCGGAAGTTGTCGGCGTCGGGGAAGCCGCAGGTCGCGAAGAGGCCGAACTCCTGCTTCGGGTTGACCGCCATCCGCTCGGGATGGGTATAGAGCTCGCCCTTCTTGACCAGATAGGGATAGAGGAGGGGAAGGCTCCGCTCGAAAAAGGCCTTGAGGATGGCCGTCATGCCGAAATGGTAGACGGGAGTCGATACGAGGACGAGGTCGGCCTCGGCATATGCTGGAAGGATAGCCTCCATGTCGTCCTTCTGCACGCATCTACCGGAGCCGCTCTTCCAGCAGCTATAGCAGCCCGTGCAGGGCCGGATGGATCTAGCCGCGAGGTCGATCGTCTGGACCTCGGCCTGGGCCCCTCTTTGATAGCCCTCGAGGAAGGCTGCGACCAGCTTGTGGCTCATCGAGCCCCGCCCTCGCGGGCTTCCGTTCAACACCAGTATCTTGCTCATTCCCTCTCTCCTTTGAGCGCGTCGAGCCGGGCGAGGCAAGCCTCCGCCCAGCGCGCCTCTGCCTCGAATTGGGCTAAGCCGAATTCGGCCGCTTGAGTCCAGCAGAAAACGGCGAGCTCGTCGTCGACGCCCGCCTGACGTTCAGGGATCACGTGAGCCAAGGTCGCCCGCAGACTCTCGGCTAGTGCCTCTGCCCGGAGCTTTCTCGCTTGGACGAGGGCCCGAATGGAGTCCTCTCCTTCCCGGGATTGAAAGAATAGGCGGAGGAGGAAGGGACTTCGGGTTCCCGAGCGCTCTTCCAGAGGCTCCTTGAGCCATCGCGACAGCTCCTCGCGACCTGCATCGGTGAGGGCGTGCACGGTCGACACCATGTGCCCCCGCTGCCGCTCCTCCTTGGCCTCGATCCAGCCGCAGGCCTTCATGGCCTCCAGCTCCCGATAGATCTGGCTCGTCTGGGCCGACCAAAAGAAGGTGAGCGACTGGCCGAAAGCCTTGGTTAAATCGTAGCCAGACATAGGGCTGTAGCTCAGGAGGCCGAGAATTCCGTGCTTGAGTGACACAACCCCTCCAATAAATACTAACATGTTGAATATTATACATATTGAGTACTTTGTCAAGTGCTAAGACTGTTCCCTTTGTATGGATCTCGATTACTATCCACTATGCGGCACAAAAACCCTGCACCCTCGAGCCAGGCGAGGGGCTTCGCCCTCGTCCTAGTCGCCGCCGTCTTCCTATCCACGACGGCCATCTTCATCCGCTACCTGACGCAGGCCTTCTCGCTCCCCGCCCTGGTCCTCGCCTTCTGGCGCGATTTCTTCGTCGTTCTCACCGTGCTGCCGGTCTTGGCGATCGCGAAGCCCAGCCTCCTGCGCCTGGATGCGCGACACCTGCCCTACCTCGCGATGTACGGCTTTGTCCTGGCCTTCTTCAACGCCTCTTGGACCCTCTCGGTCTCGCTTAACGGGGCGGCCGTCGCCACCGTCCTGGCCTATTGCTCGGGGGCCTTCACCGCGATCCTCGGGAGGATTTTCCTGAAGGAGAGTTTGGGGTGGGCCAAGCTCGCAGCCGTCGTCATGTGCCTCCTGGGCTGCGCCTTGGTCGCAGGACTCCTCGAGCTCGGCTCCTGGAAGGGCAACGTCGCAGGGGTAATCACGGGCGTGCTCGGCGGCCTCGCCTACGCTCTCTACAGCCTCATGGGCAGGTCGGCCTCCCAGCGCGGCCTCGACCCCTGGACCACGCTCATCTACGTGTTCGGCTTCGCCGGCCTCTTCCTGCTGATCGTCAACCTCGTCCCGGGCGCTCCCCTGCCGGGCTCCTCGAGGACTATAGCCGACCTTCTCTGGCTCGGCTCGTCCTGGATGGGCTGGCTCGCCCTCTTCCTCCTCGCGGCCATACCCACCGTCATCGGCTTCGGTCTCTACCTGGTCAGCCTTTCGATCCTGCCTTCCAGCGTCGCGAGCCTCATAGTCTCGACCGAGCCCGTGTTCACCGCCATCATCGCCTATCTCCTCCTCGGAGAGCGGCTTACGCCCGTCCAATTGGCGGGGGCGGCGCTGATCCTGGGCGGAGTGCTCGTGCTGCGGCTCTTCGAGGGCAGGGAAGCGGGCACCCCCTCAGGCGCCTCGTGAGGTAGCTTCGTGAGGCGGTACTTGCGCGCCGCTCGCGGTTCTGGTAGCTTCATGCCAACATGAAGGGATTCGGAAAGGGCGCCTCGGGCGCCGCCATCGCGAAGGTACTCCTCATCGCCGTAGTAGCGGTACTCGGGCCGCGAGCCGAGGCGCCCGCGCGTTGAGGGAACGATAGACCACCGATCGAGAGATCGGGATCGAGGCCCCCGCGGCGAGACGCCGCGGGGGCCTTTTATTTTCCGCAGAGCGGAAAGGAGGCAGGCATGAAGAAGAGCGGCGCCCAGATCATCGTCGAGACTATATGGAGGGAGGGGGTCGAGGTAGTCTGGGGCATCCCAGGCGGCTCCAACCTGCCGCTCTACGACGCCCTCTACGGCTCGACTCTGAGGCACGTCCTGGCCCGGCACGAGCAGGGCGCGGGCTTCATGGCCCAGGGCTGGGCCCGGAGCACGGGCAAGGCCGGCGTCTGCTTCGCCACTTCGGGACCGGGAGCGACCAACCTCCTCACGGCCCTGGCCGACGCCAAGCTCGACTCGATCCCGATCGTGGCGATCACGGGCCAGGTCCCGCGCTCCCTCCTGGGAACGGACGCCTTTCAAGAGGTGGACACCTACGGCATGAGCCTGCCCGTCGTCAAGCACTCATACCTCGTGCGCTCAGGCCGCGAGCTCCTCGCGGTGATGCCCGAGGCCTTCCGCATCGCCGCCTCGGGGAGGCAGGGGCCCGTCCTCGTCGACGTGCCCAAGGACGTCCAGCTCGAGCAGGTCGAGTTCGACTCATGGCCCGAGCCTTCGGTGGCCGACCCTCCCCTGCGGCCCGATGCCAAGGAACTCGAGCGCGCCTCGGCCATGCTGGCCGAGGCGAAGCGGCCCCTCCTCTATTTTGGCGGGGGCGTCGTCGCGGCGGGCGCCCACGAGGAGCTCGCGGCGCTTTCGAGGAAGGCCGCCATCCCCGCGGCCTCGACCCTGATGGGCCTGGGCTGCCTCGCCCCGGATCACCCCCTCTACCTCGGCATGATAGGTATGCACGGGAGCCGCGCGGTGAACGCGCTCGTCGAGGAGGCCGACCTCCTCATAGCCGTCGGCGCCCGCTTCGACGACAGGGCCACCGGGGACCCGCGGCGTTTCGCGCGGGGCGCAAGGCTGATCCACATCGATGCCGACGACGCCGAGATCAACAAGATCAGGGCCGCGGACTGCCGCCTGCGAGCCGACGCCAAGGTCGTCCTCGGCGCCCTCGCGGCCCTCGCGCCCGCCCGGGCGGGTAGTCCATGGGCGGAACGAGCGAGATCGCTCATCGCGAGCTCCTCCCTGGCCGAGCCCCGCCAAGCCTCCCACCCCCGAGCCCTCATTCGGGAGATAGCGCGCGTCGCGGGCGGCGAGGCGATCCTCGCGACGGACGTCGGGCAACACCAGATGTGGGCGGCCCAGGCCTATCCCGCGAGCCGGCCCCGCTCCTTCCTGAGCTCGGGCGGCCTGGGCACGATGGGCTTCGGCCTGCCCGCGGCGATAGGGGCGGCCATGGCCAACCCCGGCCGCCGAGCGGTCTGCGTGACGGGGGACGGCTCCCTCCTCATGAACATACAGGAGCTCGCGACCCTCGCCGAGCTCGACCTGGACGTCTCGGTGATCGTCTTCGACAACGGCGGCCTCGGCCTAGTGCGCCAGCAGCAGGAGCTCTTCTACGGGGGCCGCTTCTCGGCCTCGCGCTTCGGCTCACGCCTCGACTTCGCGGCCATAGCCAGGGGCTTCGGCATCGAGGCCGAGGGCGAGGTCGAAGCCGGCAGTGCGGGGGCGGCCCTCGAACGGGCCCTCCGCGGCCGCGGCCCCCGGTTCCTATCGCTCAAGCTGCGCGCCGAGGACAAGGTCCTGCCCATGGTCCCCCCCGGCGCGCCGAATACGCAAGCCATTGCCGAGGAGGCCTGAGTGCGTATAACTTGATCAAATGAGCATACAGCTTTGGCGAGGCGCCGAAATCCTCACCATGGACCCCGAGCGGCCGCGGGCCCAGGCCCTCCTCGTCCGCAACGGCCTCGTGGACTTCGTCGGCGGCGAGGCCGAGGCGGTGGACCGCGCCCGCGCCTCGGGCGAGGACGCCGAGCTACACGAGGCCCGGGGGCTGTCTATCGTCCCAGGCTTCAACGACAATCACGTGCACGCGATCCACATGGGCGACCACGCCCTCGCCGTGGACCTGGGGGGCCTCGACGCGAAGGCCATCGTCGCCCGCTTGCGCGAGCGCTTCCCGGCCCCCGCTAAGGGCGAGGTCGTCCGCGCATTCAATTGGGACTATCCATCCTGCCCCGACCCGCGCAAGGAGCTCCTCGACGAGGCCTTCCCGAGCAACCCCGTGATCTTGGGCCAGTTCTCGGGCCACGCACAGTGGCTCAACAGCGCGGCGCTCCGCGCCATCGGCATCCGCCGAAACGGGCCCGACCCCGAGCCACGCAAGGGCAGGCCCGTGCCGAGCGTGCTCAGGGACCCTAACGGCGAGCCCACGGGCGTCGTGCGCGACCTCGGCGACACGAGGCTGTCGAGGCGCCGCGTGCGCGACATCTTCTACGACTCGCGCATGCGCGAGGAGAGGCTCGAGCTCGCTCTCGCGACCTTCGCGCGCATGGGCGTCACCTCGGTCCAGGACAACACCTGGTTCTATCCCGAGCTCTTCAGCCTGAGGCGCAGGCTGAGCTCCGGTACCTTGACCGCCCGCTTCACGACCTGGTCCCTCGGGCGCCGGAGGGGCTCGACCGCGGCGATCAGGGCAGGCCTCGCCCTCGGCCTGGGCGAGAGGGACTGGATCAGGCCCGGCCCCGAAAAGCACTTCCTCGACGGCACCTTCTCGACGCGCAACGCCTGCCTCTGCGAGCCCTTCGCCGACTCGGGCGAGGGCTCCTGCCCCGATCCCCGCGCCCCGCTGGCCGAGCTGGAGAGCCTCGCGAGGCGAGGCCTGCAGGGGGCCTTCCACATCATCGGCGACAAGGGCATCGCGATCTTCCTCGACGCCTACGAGGAGGTCCTCGCCCGGCATCCAGGGATGCGGAGCCTGCGCATGCGGATCGAGCACGCCCAGCTTGTCCGGCCCGAGGACATGCCGCGCCTGCGCGAACTGGGCGTCCTGGTGGCGGCCCAGCCCTCGGCCTTGGGCACGCCCGAGAAGGACGAAGCCCTGCTCGGGCCCGACCGGGCTCTGCGCGCCTATCCCTACCGCTCCCTCATAGACGCCGGCGTGGAGCTATCGTTCGGCTCCGACATACCTGGGGAGTCGAGCTGCGACCCGATCCGCTCGATCCACATGGCCGCGAACCGCGAGGGGACCGAGCGCATCTCGGCCCAGGAGGCCTTGCGCTGCTATACGGTGGGCAGCGCCTACGCGGAGTTCATGGAGGGGCGCAAAGGGATGCTGAAGGCCGGCATGCTCGCGGACTTCGTCCTGCTCTCGCAGGACATCACCTCGGTGCCCAGCCAGAGGATCGGCGACACGCTCGTCGTGGAGACCCTCGTCGGGGGCAGGAGCGTCTACCGCGCATCGCCGTAGCCGACGCAGAGTCCCCCGGCCGTCCTCGTGCTCGGCGAGGCGCATGCCGCGGACATCGGCCTCCGGCGTCCAGCGCCCATCGAAATGGAGTTGACGTAGTGCTGAAGCCGTATAAGAATACGCCAGGCCGTATCCATGAAATTACCTTCATTCGCCCGCATCCCCGGAGAAGGCGCAGCCGCGCTCGAAAGGGACGGCCTCGACCAGGCCCGGCGATGGAAGGAGAACCGCGACACGACGGTCTTCTTCGTCGGCTACCTCGCCTTCTGCGCCCTGGTCGCGCTGCGCAGCTTCGTCCTCTACGTCTGGATCATCGAGCTCGGCTGCGCGGTGATCCTCGTGGCAGTCTTCATGTTCGCCTACAGCATCAAGGACTATTCCTCGGACCATTCCTCGCTGTTCGCGGGCGTGGGCTTCCTCTTCGCCTTCGCCTTCGAGACGGCGTATTTTTATGTCACTGCGCGGAGCGCGCAGGATTTCCGGCTGGCGCCCCCGGGTTTCCTTTTTTTCATCAGCGCGCAATGGTATCAGGCGGTCGCCTTCCTCGTCGTGATCAACCGCAACCAGCCGCGCATGGCCCTTCGGCCCGTGGTGATCATCTGCGGCGCGGCGGCCGTGCTCCTCGTCTCTTTCCATTTATTCTTCCGCGGGACAGAAATCCTCCTCGAGACCAGGTACAGCAAGGCCTACCTCGGAATCAACGCTTGCGCGATCCTCCTCTTCCACGCCTTCATCCTGCTGAGGCTGCGGTCGACCTGGCGCGAGCAGCCCCAGTACTTCGCCTATAGGACGCTCGCCTCCCTCCTGTCCTCCGCCGCGGCCTGCCTGGGCATGGTCCTCACCGTGGGCTCGGCCCCCGCCCTGGCCTTCCCCTTCTACTTCCTGCGGTTCATGGCCCTCTCTCTGTGCTACAACGCCAACGTCACCTTCACGCTGCTCTCGCCCTACCGCGCCCTCTACAGCCAGCTCAGCTCGCGGGCGGACCAGCTCGCCGCCGCCAACGCGCGCCTCAATGGCGCCTTGGCCGAGAAGGAAGTCCTCCTCGGCGAGGTCCACCACCGCGTCAAGAACAACCTGCAGGTGATCTCAAGCCTGCTCAGCCTGCAATCCTACAGGAACGAGGACGAGCGCTTCCGCGACGCCCTCGAGGAGAGCCAGAACAGGATCAGGGCCATGGCCCTGGTCCACGAGATGCTGTACCAGACCAAGGACTTCAACGCGATCGATTTCGCCGAGTACATGGGGCGAGTCACGGCCGAGCTGTGCAACTCCTGGGGAAGGCCCGATGTCCGCATCCAGACCGCGTGCGAGCCGATCGAGGTCCCCATCGCGGACGCGATCACCTGCGGCCTCATCGCCAACGAGCTCGTCTCCAACAGCCTCAAGCACGCCTTCCCTCCAGGCCGGGCCGGGACCGTGCGCGTGGGCCTGCGCGCGCTTGGCGGAGACATCGAGCTCTCGGTGGAGGACGATGGAGTCGGCCTGCCCGCCGGCTTCGAGACCCGTTCCCAGCACTCGATGGGCTTCACCCTCGTGAAGAGCCTGAGCTCCCAGCTCCACGGCGAGTGCTCCATCTCGGGGCAAGGCGGCACCAGAGTATCGATCAAATTCCCGCGGGCCTGACGAATTACTTGGAGATCGACTTGATCCTGTCGTAGAGGAGCTGGTCCTTGTCCTTGGCCCCGAGGCTTACCAGGTAGTCGCCCCGATCGGTCCGGAAGTGGATGTAGGACACGTCGGGCCTCCGTAGGTAGACGCTCGAGGGGCCGATCCCCTCGACCTGGTACCGTCCCTCGCGGAAGAGGCCGAAGGCGTCGAAGGCCATGATCCGCGCGCCCAAGGGGGCGGCCTGGTCCACGAGCTCCATATCTCGAATGTCGGAGTATTCGAAGCCGAAGCCGAACAGCGAGCGGACGCGCAGGCCCGAGTCGCCCGTCGATACGGGATCGATCGCCTGCTCGAGGCCGACATAGGCGGCGATGGCGATCGCGGCGGCGACGACGACCCAGAAAGAGATGCGGTTGGCCTGTCGCTTGTCGTATAAGGGCTTCATCCTTCGACAGTAGTACGCGGGGGCCTAGGCGCGCAATCCGTCAGGAGCCGCGGCCCGAGCCCTTCGCCACGATATCGTCCATCCGCCTCAATCGTCTCGAGAGATCCCTCGCGAGATTCATCACGACCATGGCGAAGGCGCGCATGCTCGCCTTGGAGAGCTCGTGCAAGGCGCGATTGCTTATGGTGGCGACGGTCGCGGGCACAAGCGCGCGCACCGTCGCGGCCGCGGGCATCACGTCGAGGAACTCCATCTCGCCGAAGGTGTCGCCCTCGCCGAGCCGGGCAAGGGCTATACCGCCCTTCACCACCTCGACGCCGCCTTCGAGGATGAAATGGATGCGGTCGTTGGGCTCTCCCTCGCGCATGATCTCCGCCCCGGCATCGTAGGAGGCGGAGCCCATGAGCGGCAGGATGGCCTCTATCTCCTCGGGAAGAAGGCCGCCGAAGAGGGAGTAGTCCTTCAGTGCCGAAGCTCCGATCAAGCCGAACCTCCTCGATAAACTTACCAGGCTGGAAATTCGGAACAATATCGCCAGCTAATTCCTTTGATGCTCCAATACGGCTTGACGAGGCACCAAAGCGGGCTTATATTGAGTTGGCACTCAATGAGTATACAGTCAATGAAACTACGGGAAAGACAGAAGAGGGAGACGCGGCAGGCGATCATCGATGCGGCGCTCCGGGTCTTCGCCCGTGACGGAATACTCGCGTCCACGACCGCCGCCATCGCGAGGGAGGCTGGCCTTTCGCAGGGCAGCCTATTCGCCCATTTCGGCACGCAGGAGGCCCTGATCACGGCGGTCATCGAGGACTTCGGCAAGGGCCTCGGGCTTCGCCTCCATGAACTGACGGACTCGGGCGCCAACACGCGTGATGTGCTCCGCGCTCAGCTCGGGGCCATTGCCGAGCGCGAGGACTTCTACGCGCGGCTCGTCGTGGAATCCACTCTCCTGCCCGGTCGGGCGAGGGACAGCCTGCTCCTCATCCAGTCCGCCATATGCTTTCACCTCTCGCCAGCCGTGGAGGCGGACACGCTCTCCGGGAAAATCCGGCCCATGCCGCTTCACCTCCTCTTCAACACCTGGGTCGGCCTCCTGCACCACTATCTCGCGAATAGGGACCTCTTCGCCCCGGGCGGATCGGTCATCGAGAGAAGAGGGCCGGAGCTCCTTGTGCACTTCCTGTCCCTGATAGCGAAAGGAGGCTGATCATGAATCTTTGCGTCGCCTGCGGCATGCCCATGAGGGCGAAGGCGGACTTTCCCCTCGGCGACGAGACCAAGGACTACTGCATCCATTGCTCGAGGCCCGACGGCAGCATGCAATCGTACGAAGAGAAGGCCTCGAGCATGGCTGCCTTCATCGTGAGGACTCAAGGGATCGACGAGGGGGCCGCTCTCGGCGCGGCCAAGTCCATGATGGCGCGGCTCCCCGCGTGGAAGGCCCGGCCATGACGGCGCTCCGGGAGCTGCTCAACATCGGCGACGTAGTCGCATCCGAGCTCGTGGCCGCGGGCATCCCCGACGGCGAGACCCTGCGGGCGATCGGCTCGGTCGGCGCGGCGATACGGCTGCGCGAAGCCGGCTTCGACGTGTGCCGGAGCAAGCTCGGCGGCCTCGAGGGCGCGATACGCGACATCAAGTGGAACCTCGTCCCGCCGGAAGAGCGCCGCGCCCTATGGCTGTCCTTCGAGTCCTTCGAGGCCGGCCAGGAGCTCGCGGGCTGCGGGGGCGGGCCGCCCCGACCTCGCCGCCAAGGCGCGCAATTCCTTGGCGAGGAAGAGCACCTCGTCGTAGGTCTGGGAATGCCTCCAGTCCCCGCTCATGTCCGCCGTGGCGAAGTCCATCCTGCTCGACCTGAGGAACGAGCGCAGCATCGAGACTAGCCATGGGCGAGGGATGAATTGGACCATGCCGAACTTCGGAGGCTCGATCCGGAACCCGACCGCGGGCAGGAAGCTGTAGACTTCGCGCAACGCGTCTATGAGAAGCTCGAGATCCCTCGTCGAGCGAGCGAGCGCGAGCTCGTCGCCGTCATGCTTGGCGAACACGCATACGCCGAGCGCGATGAGCGACGCGTGGGTCGAAAGGTAGTCCGGGACCTTGGAGGAGACTCTCGCGTCCAGACCTGCGCGGCGGAAGAGGCCGACGAGTCGGAGGAGCCTCGGGCTGACGCTGCCCTCCGGCTCCCCAAAGGGCACGCCGCCGAAGATCGCGCCCAATGCGCCGCCGACATCGTGGGTCGCGCGGACGATGTCCCCTTCCCTCTTTCCCCCGCCGAAGACGAAGCCCAACAGCACTCGCTCCCGGCCGATGGGGGCGAAGCCCTCGGCCCCCGAGAGGTTGTTGGACATGAATACGACGTTGGGAGACCTGTTCCGTGCGAGGACCGGCAGGAGCTCGTCCACCTGGTGCCTGTGCACGACGACGAGGACATAGTCGTAGATCTCCTCGGCCTCGAGACTCTCGACGACGGGGACCCTCGTCACGCTCCTCGAGCCCTTGAGCGAGTCCTCGATGACGATCCCCCGCTCCCTCAGCGCCTGCGCGCGCTCGCCCCGAGCGAGGATGGTCGTGTCGATCCCGGCCGTACGCAAGGCCGAGGCGCAGATCGAGCCGTTGACGCCGGCGCCGATGACGAGCATTCGCGCGTTCTCCTTGCTCATTTTCCTTCTCCCCTGTCGAGGATGACGAGGCCGGCCGTGCCGTCCACCGTGATGAGTTGGCCGTCCTTTATCCGGCGGGTGGCGGCGGCGACGCTCATGACCGCCGGTATACCGTACTCGCGGGCCACGATCGAGCTGTGGCTCAGGGGCCCGCCGATCTCCACGACGACGCCCGAGGCCAAGGCGAAAAGCGGAGTCCAGGCGGGCGTCGTCGTCACCGCGACGATCACGTCGCCGCTGCCCATGCGCCGGAAGTCGCTCGGATCGAGGAGGACCCGCGCCGTCGCGGTCACCCTGCCCCCCGAGGCCCCGATGCCCTCGAGGAGATCGGCCTTCCGGCCTCCATGCCGCATCATCCTCGCGAGGAGCGAGGACTCGGGCACCACATCCGGGGGCGAGAGCGCGCGGGCCCTTCGCCAATCGGCCTTGCGCTCCTCGATCCGGGACGCCAGGCTCGGACGCGTGCCTTCACCCCACTGGGCCCCGAGCTCGGCCGCGAGCTCGTCCTCGAGCTCGTCGGCCTCGAGCCAATAGACATCGTCGACGGCTCCTATCGAGCCACTGAGCGTTAGGCGCCGCCCCATCTCGGCGAAGACGCCCCGGAGCAGCGGATAGCCCAGGCCGATCTCGGCGATGCAGTCCTCTCGTTTCGGGGCGCAATCTTGGGCCCAGCCGAGAAGCCTCGCGAACCACCGCCCTCGCAGCCGCCCCAAGCGCGCCTCGACCGCGCGCGTCGCCTCCTCGCGCCTTTCGGCGGCGGCCCTTTGTCGCTCGTAGGGGCTGCGGGCCTTTCCCGAAAGATATGTTTTTATCGCCTCTATGAGGGGCTCGGGATCGTCGAAGGGGAGGGGCTTCGAGAAGTCCAGGTCGTAGGCGGTATGGCCGTACATCGACAAGTGCGCCTCGAGGCGCTCGCGGAATTCCCTCCATGGTCCGCCTTTGGCGCCGCCTTCCGCTCCGCGGAGGCGGCCGAGGAGCTCCTCGGCGCTCGCGCGCGCGAACTCATGGGCAATTGCCTGGTTGGAACCGGCCAGCATCGCGAGGTCGTAGAGGGACCTCTCGGCCCTCGCAGGGAGGCTGTCCAGCCCCAGGAGGAAGGCCGAGGGCTCGGGGTCGCCCTTCCTCTTGACGAAGGCCTTGTAGAAGCGGCCGAAGGAAAGCTCGCTCGAGGAGGCCGCCGGTATCGGGCCCGACTGCGCCACGGTGTAGTATTCGGCGGCGCAGGCGAAGAGGGAGCGCGCGGCGCCTAGGAGCTCGGGCCCCGGGCAGGCGGCGAGCTCGCGCCGCTTCCAGGCGCCTACGATGCCGCGGTACTTCTCCCGCACGGACGACCATCGCTCATCGCTCGTGCGGAGCATCTTCTGGACCACGCCCCCCAGGAGGCCCGCGATCATGGCCGCCATCATCCTCAGGTCGATCACCATGCCGACATAGACGTAGCCGTTGATAAGGGCGAAGGGGTAGCGCTCGGCCTCGGCTATGCCCATGTATTCGCCCATCATCTTGAGGCTGGACTCCTGGGCGATCGGGAGGGCCAGGGTCGCGAAGAGGGGCGAGACCGGATCGGGCAGGAATTCGGCGAAGCTCATGCGCATCATGACCGCCCGCGGGACCGGGCTCTCCCAGGAAGGGGCGCTCTCGGGCAAGGTGGTGATGGGCCGCGCCTGGAGAAGGTAGAACTCCCGCTCCGAGAAGGCCCACTCGACGTCCATCGGCCTCCCGTAGATTCCTTCCACGCGAGATCCGAGCGCGGCGAGCTCGACGGACTCGGCCCGCGACAACACGCTTTTCCGCCTCCAGGACTCGGGGACGGCCTCCTCGCGGGTCCCGCCCCGCGCCCGAAGCGTCATGCGCTCCTTGTCGTCGACGCGGCGCTCGAGAATGCGCCCGCTCGCCTTGTCCAGGACGATCGTGTCCGGGCTAACAGCGCCCGAGACCACTGATTCCCCGAGGCCCCAGGCGGCGTTGATGACGAGCTGGTCCCGCCGTCCGTTCAGCGGATTGGCGGTGAACATCACGCCGGCCGCCGAGGCTAGGACCAGCTCCTGGACGACGACTGCGAGGGCCAGGCTCGCCTGGTCGATGCCTCGCTTGAGCCGGTATCCGATCGCCCTCGCGTTCCAGAGCGATGCCCAGCATCGTCTCGTCGCATCCAGGACGGAGGAGCCGCCGCTGACGTTGAGATACGTATCCTGCTGCCCGGCGAAAGAGGCTTCGGCGAGGTCCTCGGCGGTCGCCGAGGACCTGACCGCGACGGCGACGGGGCCCATCGCGGAATAGGCCGCCAGGATCTCCTCCTCCAGGTCCTCGGATAAGGGGGCCGCGCGGAATAGCTCGGCTATCCGCGCCGAGGCCGCCTCGAGACTCTCGAGCTGCTCTGCCCGGAGACCGTCCAGGGCCTCCAGGATGAGGGGCTGGAGGGCAGCGTCGGCGACGAAGCGCCGATAGGCCTCGGTCGCGACGCAGAAGCCTTCGGGCACCGGCAAGCCCGCCCTGGCGAGCCTGGAGAGGGACATGCCCTTCCCTCCCGCCCTCGCAAGCGTCGCCTCGCTCGAATACAGGGGAATGACGTACTTCGACATGATCGCCTCCACGCAAGAGCTGCTGCGAAGGCGGGGAAGAGGCTGGAATCGGGAACGCCTAGAGCCAGGCCGAAGGCGATTCGAGGCTCTCGCCCGCGCTTCGACGCGGGACAACGCCCGGATCTTCAGCTTTTTCCGCTTTCGTACAACCTGATGGATCCAAGGGAAGCCTCCTTTCGCCCGTGATCGGCCGCTCTACGGCGACGCTGCCCGGGGGCGCAGATAGCCCCCTGAAGGTTAGCTGAGGCTAACATAATTCAGCGATCATGGGAAGCCCCAAAGCGCGATTTCAACCTTGCTCCGCCTGGAAATCGCTGGCTACGAGCCTCGAGGCGCTTCACGAGCGTTCCCTTCCTCGTCAAGCCCGGTTGGGCGGCCATTTTTGTGACACAAACATAGCCTTGACTCGTTCGACGAGAATTCGTTACACTAAATTACCATTCGAGAGGGCGCCTAAGGCCGGCCTAAGAGGCGGCGGAGCGGCGCCGGCCGCCCGGGAGAGCGCGTCGCGCGGATCCGGGCGAGCGACACGCCGGGGCGCCAGGCCTCGCGGGCGGAGTCTCGATCTTCACTGGACCCGAGCGAGTCACCCCCGCGGGAAGGGCTTGCGACTCGGGTACGCGGAGGTCGGCATGGCCGCCATCTCGGTCCGAGAACTATCCAAGAGCTTCCGTACAAAGGTGAGGCCCGAGGGCCTCTCCTCCTCCCTTCGCTCCCTGCTCAGGCCGAGCTACCGCGTCGTCGAGGCGGTGCGAGAGGTCAGCTTCGAGGTCGCCGAGGGCGAGGTCGTGGCCTTCCTCGGCCCCAACGGGGCGGGCAAGTCCACTACCATCAAGATGCTGACGGGGATCCTCAGGCCGAGCTCCGGGAACGCCCTCGTCCTGGGCCTCGACCCCGCCCGACAGCGGGCCGCCTTAGCCCGCTCGATCGGCGCGGTGTTCGGGCAGCGCAGCCAGCTTTGGTTCCACCTCCCGCCCTCCGACAGCTTCCGCCTCCTCGGCGCCGTCTACGAGATCGAGCCGAGGGAGCTCAAGCGAAGAGTGCCCGAGCTCGTGGAGCGCTTCGGCATAGCAGCCTACATGGACGTCCCGGTGCGCAAACTGAGCCTGGGGGAGCGCATCCGCTGCGAGATCGCGGCGAGCCTTCTCCACGAGCCCAGGGTCCTCTTCCTCGACGAGCCGACCATCGGCCTCGACCTCGTGGTCAAGCGCGAGGTGCGCGCCCTCCTCGGCGAGCTGGCCAAGCGCGACGGAAAGACGGTCTTCATCACCAGCCACGACGTGGGCGACATCGAGCGCGTCTGCAAGCGGGCCATCATCATCCATCACGGCGAGGTGGTGGTCGACGAGTCCATGAAGGAGCTTCGGCACCGCTCGCTGTCTCGCAAGTACATCGGGGTCAAGT
>Ga0181529_10003054_pt1 | contig 19472 bp, 20 predicted proteins | sample PEATcosm2014_Bin_36_FD_119763 | JGI IMG/M metagenome (GOLD analysis project Ga0181529, IMG submission 119763) | Peatland microbial communities from MTU Mesocosm Facility, Houghton, MI, USA - PEATcosm2014_Bin10_30_metaG | ecosystem: Environmental > Terrestrial > Soil > Wetlands > Peat | place... | reverse complement strand
GTTCGCAGAGCCCCATGATTTAATCAGGGTTCGTTCTTACACTCCCGAAATTTCAGGCAAAAACCCGAAAAAGGCATTTTCCCCCGCTATTTTCCCTATGGGGTGTAAATCTTCAGGCAAAACGCTATCTTTCTCCGTATAAATTGCCGGTAAGTTTATGATAACCCGGAAAACAAAGATCAGGAGATTTAAGTGTAGCATTACGCCGGAAAATGTCCTGTATGAACACCCGGGTATTACCGGCCACCGCACTGGTCATTATCGCGGCGATTGTTCTCGCAGGCGTTGTCTTCATCATCCCCTTTACCGGGTCCGGACAGAATAACGGGGATCCGACCCCGCTTGCCCCGGTTGCGGTACGATCCTACCGCCGGTCTGGGGCCGATCAGGTCTTTGTAAGTATTTTCCGTGTCATGTCAATGATCCACCGGCGGTTCAGATACAGGTGGAGGAAGACGAGAAGACCGAGGGTGATACCGGACCAGTCATGGAGATCTGAGATGAACGCGGAGGGAAGGACCACTTCACTCAGCCCGGTTACCTGCAGCAGTACCGAGTATTTCAAAAGGCCGGTGATAAAACAAACAAAAAATGTGATGCCCAGAGCGAGATCGACCAGCCATTTGAGTATTATTTTGTTCATTTGATCTTCGTTTCCCCTTGCCCGATGATATTGTTTTGTGCGTGGCAAGGGAGACGTTCGAAAATATGGGCGATCCCTTTTCATCCCCCCCGCCCTATTTTTGTGTCATGCCCTACGATCCTGCGCAGGTGTACCAGCCCGAGGCCGACACGTTCCTGCTTCTTGCCGCAGCACGGGTCGAAGTAAAACCCGGGGACCGGGTGCTGGAGATTGGTACCGGTTCAGGGAGCATCGCCGCGGCACTGGTGCAGAAGTGCGATGTCGTGGCGACCGATATCAATCCCCACGCGGCTTTCTGCGCGAAAAAGGAAGGCCTCGATGTGATCCGGTGCGACCTCTTCTCCGGCCTCCGGGGCACATTTGACCTGATCATTTTTAATCCGCCGTACCTCCCGACACAGCCGGATGAACGCATCGACGACTGGCTGGAATACGCGCTCGATGGCGGGGCGAGCGGCCGCGATGTCATAGAGCGGTTTGCTGCATCGATCGGCACGGTGCTCGCCCCGGGGGGCAGGATCCTCCTCCTGATCTCCTCGCTCACCGGGCTCTCCGAGGTCCTCGGGCTCTTTGCCGGGAACGGCTTTTCCGGGGTAGTGGTACGGCAGCAGACCGTGGAAGACGAGGATCTCTTCGTGCTCCGGATCGCAAGAGACTGAACCTAACTTCTCAGCCAGAGAATAAGCACGACCACATTTGCAGCAGGAATCAGGCCGATCATTGCGAGCCCCGGCCAAAACCAGCTGCTCTCAAAGAGCAGGAACGCTGCCCAGAGTAGTCCTGTGCAGGAAAGCAGGAAGAAAAAGATGAACTGGCGCAGACTTTTCATGGGTTCTTCTACTGTACGCCGGGCCGGGTAGTAGCCTTTTTGTTGTGCGATCGTCACCAAGTGCAGATGCCGGGAACGTTTTCGTGCTTTGGGTTCCGTGAGTGTGACGGGGGAATCAACTTATTTAAGGAAACACCGGCAATATGAGTAACAGATTTTTGAGCAGTTCCCGCTTTACCCGCCTCCGTATATACAGGTAATCCTATGGACCCCTTTACCCACGACGACCTCTCCTGCCTCCTGCCTCGCTTTGCCACGGCCGTGCAGGAGACCCGCACCCACGCCACAGAGCGCAGCGCCTTCGGGCGGTACCGGGCCGGCTCCCCGTATTTCGCGCAGTACCGGTTGCGCCGGCTCATCCCTCCTAACGGGAAGAGCGCCCTGCTCACCTCCTAGTTCCACAAAGAATTCGGGTGCATCAGCAGAGAGCTTGGCGCTCTCGAACAGGAGGGCGGCAGGGCGTACCGCGAGGAACTCTTCCGCAACCTCTCGGCATATACGGAGGCGTACCGGACCCTGCTCTGCTATCACGAGCTGGGGCTGTGCTCCCTGGACGGGATTTTGCACGATCCGCTCCGGGAGGAGATCGCGATCCTCCTTGGGGAACTTGCAGGGGAGTTTCCTCTCGAGGATATTCGTGCGCTTGTTGCAGGCCTCGATGAAACGTTCTGCCTCCTCCGTCAGTCATCCGGCGCGGGCACCCCCCGGCCCGATCCTGCCGGAAGCGCAACGGGAACTCTCCCTGCTCTCCTCCGGGAGTGCCCGTGCTCCTCCCCCCGGCCGCGGGACCGGACCGGCTCTCTCTGATCCCTTTTTTTCCTGCATTTACACGATCAACCGGCGCCGCATCAGGTTGATCGACACAATGCAGAAGATGACGGTTGTCACCAGAATCCATGCGATATTGAGTGGCAGGAGTGCCCCGAGCGCGGGTAAGGTGGCCATCCGCATGAGCGCTACGAGATGGGTGAGCGGTAAGACTGCAAGGGCTACATACTGGAAGACTGCAGGAAGGACTGCAAGGGGAAAGAAGGTGCCCGAGAAGAGCATCATGGGCGTGATGAGCAGGAACGAAGGGTAGTTGAGCGTGTCGATGCCCGGGGTGATCGCGGTAAAGCACATGGCGAGGCCCGCAAACATGAGCCCGCCGAGGAATGCGAGCGGGATGGCAAAGAGGGAGAAGGGAAGCGAGATGACCCCGAATGCGACGAGCACCGGCAGCATGACGGCAACCGAGATCACGCTCCGGGTCGCGCCCCAGAGTATTTCTCCTGCGATCACATCCTCGATCGAGAGCGGCGTCGCGATGATCGCGTCGAAACTCTTCTGGTAATACATCCGCACGTAGGAGCCGTACGTGCACTCGAAGAACGCGGAGTTCATGGTCGCGATGGCAAGGATGGCCGGCGCGATGTAATCGACATACGGTACGCCATCGATTGCACCCACGTAGGTCCCGATCCCAAGGCCGATGGCCGTGAGGTAGAGGAGCGCCTCGATAAACGGCGGGAAGAAGTTCACCTTCCAGGTCTTTAAAAAGACCTCGAGGTTGCGCTGCCAGACCTTTCCTGCACGGCGGGTAATACGGGGGAACGACCAGATGGACTGCATGTTATTCCCTCAGGTTTCTCCCGGTCAGTTTCAGGAACACGTCTTCGAGCGTTGCCGGCCGGGTGCTTAACTTGCTTTTTTTGCACCGGTCGAGCAGGGTCTTTGCGAGTTCCCGGGATGCGTCTGTTGCAACCTGTACCTGGTCGCCAAGGGTTTCGTAGGCCACGCCAAGAGCAGCAAGGCACGCGATCACTTCGGGCGTGTTGTCCATCTCGATGATCTCGCTTCCTACCTGTTCGCGGACAAGATCGGCGGGTGCTCCTTCCACAAGGAACGTACCGTGGTCCATGATCACAAGCCGGTCACAGAGCCGGGCAGCCTCGTCGAGGTAATGAGTGGTAAGAACGATGGTGTTGCCCTGTGCCCTGAGGAGTCGGAGGCGTTCCCATATCAGGTGGCGTGCCTGGGGGTCGAGGCCGATGGTTGGCTCATCCAGGATGAGCAGCCCGGGGTTGTTGATGAGCGCCCGGGCAAGGATGAGCCGGCGCTTCATGCCTCCCGAGAGTTTTTCAATGGTTGAGTCGCGCTTCTCGGTGAGTGCCACAAAGGCGAGCAGGTTCTCCACCCGTTTTTCTGCTTCAGCAGGGGGGATATCGAAGTACCGGGCATAGGTAAGCAGGTTTCCCGCGCACGTGAAATCCGGATCGAGGTTCGTTTCCTGCGGGACGACGCCTATCCGCTCTTTGATCTCGGCCGGTTTCTTGTCGGGATCCATGCCGAATACCCGGAGCGTTCCCGAAGTGCGGGGCGAGATGCACTCGATCATCCGCATGGTGGTGGTCTTTCCTGCACCGTTTGGCCCGAGGAAGCCGAAGATCTCGCCTTTGTTCACCTCAAACGTGATGTGGCTGACGGCAACCGTTTCTTTGTAGGTCTTGGTCAGGTCTTCGGCTTCGATGATGATTGGCATCAGATCTCTCCTGTATCCATCAGTAGACGGCGCATCCATAAAATCCTCGTGACGGAACAAAAAATGGTAACAGGTGTGTACCGTGGGTGCATATAAAAAATCAGATTGGGGGTGCTGCAACTTCGCTTTTCACGAGCACGATGCCGGCGATGAGGACTGCGAGGAGTGCCACGGTGGCAAACATCTGGAGCGCATCGGTGGTCGCCACATTGTAGATCAGGATATGTCGTACCATGCCGGTGAGGCCGGCGATTAAAAGTGCCCGGACTTCGACATGCTTGGTCCGGAAATAGACCGTGACCGTCTCAAAGAGCACGATAATGGTGATCGTGAGGAGCAGGGAATAGATCACATTCAGGAGGCCGTTTGCGAAGTCGTGCGAGACGATCATGGTGACGATTTGCTGCGCCGCATCGTAGACTGAGAAAACAGCGATGATCGTGAGCAGTGCAGCGACGATCAGGTACAGCGCCATCGGGACCAGTGAGAAGAACCTGATGATGTACTCGATACCGGCCTGCTGGATGGGCGAAGGTGCCGGGGGTAAATTTTCTGTCATAATCTAAACTCCTGAACAGGTACGAGTAAGTAGATGGTGGGAAATTAAAAAATGTTGGGCCGGATCACACCCTGCCATGGTGTTACATCTTTTTACGGATACGGGAAAGGGCCCGGGTCGCAGCCTCCCGCACGCCGTCGAAAGGATCCTCTGCTGCTTTCATGAGCGGTCCTTCCGCCCGGCAGTCGCCGAGCCTGCCCAGCACCTCCGCCGCCCCGGTACGGATCCGGTCATCGCGGTCGTTCAGGCAGCCGGTGAGCGGGATAACCGTCCGCCGGTCCTTCAGTTTCCCAAGTGCTGCGATTGCCCCGGCCCTGACTTGGGGGTCGGAATCGGCGAGCGCAGCGATAAGGCCCGGCACGGCTTGGTCGTCGTCCAGCCGCCCGAGTGCCTGAGCCGCTTCCCGGCGGACGGCTGGATGAGTGTCGGTCAGCGCCTGTACGAGCGGCGCCACTGCCGCAGGGTCGCCGGATGTGCCAAGCCGGGCCGCTGCGTCGCGTCTGGTCTTTACCGTGGGTGAGCCCAAAGCCAGAATCAGGGGGGTGATATCGGTCATGACAGGATCGTTTGCGGTGGCGGGATCAGCGATCGCATTCAGCGCCGGATTCGTATGCCGCGATCACTTTATTTGCCATCTCCGGGGAGATCCGGTCGTGGATGAGTTTCACGAGCGCTTCCGCATCCTCGACCTCCAAGCACCCGAGACCTTCTTCCCCGGTCAGGATCTTTTCCGTTATATAGGCTAGCTCTTCATCGGAAAGTCTGCTGATCCGCCCAAAAAAATCCTCGGCACTCTCTGCAAAATGATTAGAGACAGGAGGCAGGATCGCATGGAACTGATGTCCCGATCCGCCACAGGTAAGGTCCCCGCATTCAGGTGCGAGTTTTTTTAGGATTGCAATATCCTTTTCGCTGAGTTCGCGTGCCATAAAAATCGTAACTTCCTAAATGAAAGTATTTCCCGGTGTACCGGTTCCCGCCAAAAATGAAGGGTGAAGATCAAAAATATTTATTGATCCAGTTTTTGATCCCTGCAATAATGCCATTCCCGCTGCCGGATGAAGATTTCCTTATGGGAGACCGGCTTGGCTGGGGCTGGGGCCGGCTGGCCTGGATGGGCGGCGGGTGGGAGACAGTCCTCCGCTGGACCGGTTCCTCCCGTTCGGGAACGTCCCGGATCATGCTTTTCGATTCAGCGGCTTCGGGTTCAAATCCCCACGAGAAGCCGACCTTGTATGCATTCTCGTTCTGCCGGATCCAGTTTGCCGCTGCCATATACCCCCGGTCTTCCGCCCGCCTCACGGTATCCTGGGTGTCCAGCGTGAAATGGATCTCACGCTCAAGAGCGACCAGCTCTTCATACACGTTACTTGGAACTTTAATCTTCTCCCTGCTCATAGTAAATCATATAGGGATATGAAGGGATACGATATTTAATCTTTCCTCATAAAAAATCGCAGATACGCGTTAAATCCACAAACCGGGTTGAAAATTGACCTTTAAATGCCCGGAAAAGATCCCCTTTAAGAAAGTTGATACCTGTCCCGGTGAAACAGTAATTATTCCCTGTATCCCCATTTCCGGGATACATGCGGGGAGAACTTATGGCAACAGTTGTTTTTGTAGATGATGATTTCCGGCGGATGCCCCGGACGGACATGGTAAAACTTCAGAGAATTATTGCAGCTGGCAAATATGGCGTGCATAAGGTCTCGTATAATGACAAGCAGATCAACGTGGAAATAAAAAAAATCGGTGATAAGATCCAGGTCAAGATCGCCCGCATGATCTAAACCCCGAAAAAAAACAGGTGTGGCATCATTACAATCCTGCCATCACAAACCTTATAGCACACTAAATGTAACGTCTGAATTACATATTGGCTGGAGGAGGGGGAGAACCTGACAGGCAGGAAGGTACAGTATTTTACTGAGAAGGAAGAGGAGTTTGCCCGTATCCTGATCGGGATTGGGGTTCCCCGGACCGTAGCAAAAGTTCTGGTATTTCTGGGGAATACCCCTGAAGCCACCTCCCGCGATATCGAGCGGGGTGCCGATCTCCGCCAGCCGGAAGTCAGCATTGCGATGCAGTACCTCAAAGAGCAGGGCTGGATCGCAAGCAGGCTTGAACGGTCAGAATCGATCGGCCGGCCACAGCATGTCATCAGCTTGTCCCGGCCCATTGCTGATATTATCGATCAAATCCAGACTGAAAAGGAAGAAGCGATCCGGAAAAAAATGGCCCTCGCGCATAAAATCCGGGATTACCTCAACTAGGTGTGGACAAAAATAAACGGGTAACCTTTTTCCGGGATACCCTCCATCAGACCTGATCTAAAGGCCGGATTCCCGCTCCGCTGAAAACAGCAGGGCTTTTACCAGAAAATAGGCAAGCACGGCAGCAATACAGAGGAGGGCTATCGCAAGCAGGATCCGATCCTGCGGAGGAATTACAAGGGACAGGTATGCATGGTTAGAAAGCATCGGTCATTCATCTGCCGTATGTTGTCAGTGTGGTCTTTTTACTGTCTCTGTCTTTAAAAAAGTGTTGATTGCCCCCGTGACATTTTTTTCGATAAGGGGTGATCCCTTGCCGTATCTGGTGGTACAAACCCGGGACAGGCCTGTAACGGGAAAACACGGTAGATCCGGGAAAACCATTGATACCGGATAAGAAATATAGTATAAGGTATCCCAGTACACGCACAGGATAATCCTCAAAAAGGGGATTGTGGCCGTCATGAGTGCATCGATCATTTCACCTGAACTCTTCACCTTTGTTGTCGTACCTCTCCTGATCTTTTGTGCGCGTATCTGTGATATGAGCCTGGACACGATCCGGGTTATCTTCATGTCGAAAGGGATCAAGTACCTCCCGTCGTTCATCGGCTTTTTCGAAGTGATTATCTGGCTCGTTGCTATCGGCCAGGTCATGAACAACCTGACAAACGCTGTCTGTTATATCGCCTATGGCGCAGGATTTGCGACCGGGACCTTTGTCGGGATGGCAATCGAGGAGAAACTGTCGCTTGGCCTTACCAGCGTACGGATCATCACCAAGGAAGATCCCTCTCTTTTGATGCAATACTTCCGGGCCCATGACTACGGCGTTACGAGCATCGATGGCGAAGGCGGGACCGGCCCGGTGAAGATGGTCTTTACGATTATCAAGCGAAAGGATCTCGCCCACGTAGTCGGTATCATCAAGGAGTTCCACCCGAAAGCGTTCTATTCGGTTGAGGAAGTGAAATCGGTTGCCGAAGGGGTGTTCCCGGAGCGGAGATCAAAGGGGATCTTCGGATGGATCAGCTCGCTACGGTACCGGCAGGTCGGGAAATAACCGGCAGACCTGAAGGGTCCACAATGAGGATCCGGATGACGGGATAGGATCCCCTGTTTTTCCGGTGCACCTGTTTTCCGGTATGTGGTGAAGACCCGGGAGGGAGATCACCAGAGACTTCCTGAGTGAAGGATGGAGAAGTTTTTTTGATACCGGGCCCCCCCTCCCGCCCTGGAACATGAAGGGGCACGTCATTGCACTACACGGGAAGGCCGGCACTCTGCGATACAGAATGGGTGCGGGGAAGCGCACCCGGACATGAGCCGGGGTGGCCGGGGGTCTTGCAGATTCGATGATAAAAAAGATTTTTTCCGGGAAAGTACCCGGCGTTATTTTTCAGGATACTTTTTCCCGGCTGAGAATGCCTTCTCAACCTGCTTACCCACGCTGAAATAGGCAGACTGGGCATAGACGATCGGTTTGATCTTTGCAATATCCGGTTTCCCGTCGGTCAGGCAGGAAGCATCGGCATGGATCTCCACGACCTCTCCGATATACAGCAGGTGGCTCCCGCAGTCAACGGATTTGTACAGCCTGCACTCGATGTTGACCGGGCACTCCTCCACAAGGGGGGCGGTCTTCAGCTTGCCATAAGTCGAATGGAAGACTTTTGACTTGTCCGCCTGTGTCCCGGAGACAAGACCGCAGTGATCGGTCTCGACGACCTGTTTGACGGATGGCACGTTCAGGGAAAAGGTCTTGTTCTCTTCGATGCCCTTAACGGTATACCGCATCTTGTTGAGCGCTACGCAGACCATCGGGGGCGCCATGCAGGCGACCGTGGCCCACGCCGCGGTCATGTAGTTCGGTTTTCCTTTCACGTTCGCACCCACGAGCACGGTGGGCATAACACTCATGTACGGCATCGGGCCGACTGTTACCTTGGCCATATGATTCACCGGACTCTAGGTTCGCGAGAGAGGGTTTTAAGGGTATCTTTGCCGGTGTTGTCGTGACGATATGGTTACACGTTTTTTCCGATTCCGTAAAAAAAAATCGCATAATCCCGGTTATCGTTTTTTGCCGGGAGCAGGATTGCAGAAAGGGTAAGGACAAGGATCCACAGGAATCCCGGAGAGGGGTGGTGTGGCTACCAGATGACCTGATGGACCTGTGGACACAGGATATAAATACGGATAGTCAGAATTACCGGAATTCTTGGTAAATTGTATATTACAATATGTCCAATATACATGACAAGACGTTGCCAGGCAGATGTGGCAGGTGCCAGCGTTCTGCTGCGTTACAAGGTGATTGATCTGATCAACCGGGAATTTATCCTGAAATACAAGGCAGAGATCCTTCTGGCCGGCATACTGGTCGTATCCGCGTTCCTGAACCTCTGGAACATCTGGAACCAGGGCTTCACGAACACCTTTTACGCAGCCGCCGTAAAGAGCACGCTCGTCAACCCGGTCGCCGGTTTCTTTAACTCCTTTGATCCTGCAGGATTTGTAACCGTGGACAAACCTCCGGTCGGCCTCTGGATCCAGGCGGTCTTTGCCGCAGTGTTTGGTTTTAAAGGCTGGGTCCTCGTCCTTCCGCAGGCCCTTGCGGGGATCGGATCGGTCGCCCTCATCTATTTCATTGTCGCCCGCCCGTTCGGAAAACCGGCTGGCCTTGTCGCAGCCTTAGCTCTTGCCGTAACCCCCATCCTTGTCGCAGTCTCCCGGAACGGCACCATGGACACCCAGCTCATTTTTGTCCTTCTTCTGGCGGTCTGGGCCGTACTCAAGGCAACACGGGAACGATCCCTGCCGTGGCTCCTTGTCTCGGTCTGCCTCATCGGGATCGGGTTCAATATCAAGATGATCCAGGCGTTCATCGTGGTCCCTGCTGTCCTCGTGGTTTATTTCCTTGGCACAACAGACTTTTCGTTCAGGAAGCGTGTGCTCCACCTTGGAATTGCCGTCCTTGTTCTCCTTGCGGTCTCTCTCTCATGGGCGGTCGCGGTCGATATGGTCCCGGCAAACGAGCGCCCCTATATCGGCGGGAGCGGGGACAACACGGTCCTTGGTCTCATCATTAACTACAACGGCCTCGAGCGACTGGGACTGGAAAACCGCGGGATGCTTGGCATGGCCAACGGTAGCAGGGAGCAGAGGACAGGTGCCATCCGGCAGGATGAGCGGCAGACGGGAATCGGTGCGAGGGCTGCCGGTGCGAATCCCGATGGCGATCTGGCTGCCGCCCGGGGCAGCGCAGCCGGCGGCGTGGCAAACGGAGAGGGAACGCCGGGCATTACCCGTTTCTTCGGGGAACAACTTGCAGGCCAGTTCTCCTGGCTCCTCCCCTTTGCGCTTATCGGGCTCTTTGCCTGGGTGCGGAGACCGGCTTCTCTTACCCTCAAGGGGTTTGAGGATGCCGGGATCTCCAGCGAACGGGGGCTCACTCTCATCGCGATGCTGTTCTGGCTCGTGCCCGGCCTGCTGTTCTTCAGTTTTACGACCGCGTTTGGGCATACCTACTATATCGCGACCATTGCACCACCTCTTGCCGCCCTTATCGGGATCGGGGCCGTTGCGATGTACCGGGAATATCTCACCGAAGGATGGAAAGGCTGGATCCTCATCGGGGCGGTGCTCATAACCGGGCTTCTCCAGGCCCTCTTCCTTTCGTATGACGTTGCATGGTCCGGTCTCCTAATCCCGCTCGTTTTTTTCGGGACGATCGTATGCACAGGAATTCTTGGGTCCCTGTGGATACGGAAAAATGCGGTTTCACAAAACCCTCAGAAATACATGGTAATTATCGCTCTCGGGCTCCTCTTTGTCGCTCCCTTCATCTGGTCCTGCACGCCCCTGATATACGGGAGCAACCAGGGAGTCGCGGGCCCCCCGGCAGCCCGGATTGGCGGGGGGATCGGGAATGGAACTGACAGGGAGCTTGGAACAGGAATTATACCGGGCACCGATAGGGGTCGTTTTACGCAGGATCTGTCGGGCAGGGAACGACTCTCCGGACCGGATAACGCCAGCTATGCATCAGTCTATGCATCAGGCCGGGGTTCCATGGCCATATCGGGTATGGGTAATGCATCGGACACCCGGCTTGTGAATTACCTGCTCTCCCACACTACGAATGAGACCTGGATCCTCGCTGTCCCGAGCAGCCAGGCCGGTGCGAACCTGATCATTGAGACGGGAAAACCGGTTATGTCCATCGGGGGATTCTCGGGCAGCGACCGGATCCTGAACATAACCTCGCTTGAAACCCTGATCCGGGAGGGTAAAGTCCGGTACTTCCTTACCAGTGGTTCAGCGGGTGTGAGTGGGGGGATGAACGCGGGCAACAGCGGGATCTTCAGCTGGGTGAGTGCCCACTGCACAGCAGTGGACCTGTCCTACGGCAACGAAACCGGGGCGAACGCAACCAGCACTGCGGGATCAGAGACCCAGACCGCAGGATCCCTGTATGACTGTGCCGGGGCAGCAGGCTCTTGGTAACTCATCGTTTATGATCTGTATGAGTGAACATGGGATCTGGAGTAAAATCCCGGCCGTTCTTGGCCAGGAAAAGATTATCGGGTTTTTCCTCATAGGAGTGGTCTCTACCCTGATCGATGTAGGTCTCCTGTATTTTTTTACCGAGCATTTCGGCATCTGGTATATTTGGTCTGCGACCGTCTCGTATACCTGCGGGATGGTTGCCAGTTTTTTCCTGAACAAATACCTCAATTTCCGGGATACGAGCCGGCATTATCTCCGCCAGTTTCTCTCTTTTGCACTGATCTCCATGAGCAGCCTGGCCCTGACACTGGGGGTTCTTTATCTCGCAGTCGAGATCTTCTCCATCAGTTACCTTCTCGGAAAGATCATTGCCATCCTTATCGCATTTCTCTGGAACTACTTCGGCCAGAGCAAGATAACCTTTCATCTGGGTAACCACGAGATAAGCGGCGATCCCAGGATGTACGTGAAATGAGGTTGACCGCGTGAAAGCCAGGGGTTCAGGATCTGTCGTGTTACTTCCCTGTAATGACAATTTCTCCTTGTTCAGGGAGTAAAAACGGGGGATGGGACGTGCCAGTCCTGCCGGAAGGGAAGAGAAAAGAAAGATACAGATCCGGATTCACCCGGGGGAAAAAAGTGCGTGTGAACCAGTAATAAAAAAACACCCGAAACTATTGCAGTAAGTCCCGGATTACCTATCAACAAAGTTCATTCAAATCCATATCGGAAAAGATCGTCCTGGAGTACAATAACCGGGTGCCATAATTCGGTTCAGACAAACCTCCGATCTCTGCTGTAATTTTCCGCTTCCGGCAACTGTTCAGAACCGGTGACATGACCGCCAGTGTAAATGTGGGGCGGTGAAATTATTTGTTGTTATTCGTCTCCGAGGTGGGGTCATTGCGTAACACCTGCCGCAGGAGCGTACGGAACTCATCATCATGACGGGCGAGATTAAAGAATACATTACGCATCGTTTCAGGGAGGCGTTCACTGTTCATATCATAGAACTGGCAATAATAGGCACACGCATCGATAATAATATCGTCACGGTTCAGGAACTTCTGTTTTGCAATAGTATCCAGTTTTTCAACCAGATCAGTGGGTATGTTCAGCGAGACAGCAGTATCCTTATGATCCATGTATTGTGTTATTTCAGAGGAAAGTAATGAAACTGTTGCTTGAATGTCATGTATTTTCCTGTGCTGTTGGCAGTCATTTTTGGGAACTCGTATATCCTATAAGTGTTTTTTATACATCATGGATGAGGCCAAAAAGTGGTTCAGTGAAGGTGTGGCTCTTTACGAAAAGGGTGATTACCGGCATGCAATAACCGCATTTGACAAAGCCATCGCCATTGACCCGACCGTGGCCGAAATATGGAATAATCGCGGGTTAGCGTTGATCCAGACGGAACAATACCAGGAATCTCTCAAGTCCATTAACAAGGCATTATCTCTCCATCCCGGGTACGACAATGCTAGGAAAGCCAAAAGAATCGTTCTTGATCTCCTGAAAGAGCCGGAAAGTGCAGATACCGCGCCGGGACCGGCAGGTTCTCCCGCGCCAAAGAACCCTGCTGCCCCGGAACGGAAGCGCTCGAAAACCTTTACGATCGTAGTCATCGTGATCATGGTCATCGCAGTGGGAGGGTTACTTGTCGTGAAAAATATGCAGAACCCTGCCGGTACTTTCCTGCATGCGGCCCCCACACCGGAACCAACGACCGTCCCGACGCCCGTGCCGACTGTGGTCGAGACGCCCATACCGACACCAACGCTCCCTGTCGTGCCCCCTTCAGGAGTCTGGGTGGAGATCATCTATGACCAGTTCTATTCGGGGTCTGTAGGTACACCGGGCAACCAGCAGGTGGTGGCCGGCAGCCAGCAGGTAATGCCAAACACCGGCGATCATTTCTACCGGGTACCGGCAGCAAATGACGGTCTTGTTACTGCATCCGTCCAGAAAAACGATGGCTCGGGAGACAAACTGACTGTCAAGGTCTACAAGGATGGCACCCTCGTCAAGACCGATTCGACAACGCTCCCCTACGGGATCCTTGATGTTGTGGCAGATATTCCAGCATCCGTGGTGACATCAGTGGCCAGCAATAGTACGGGGAACGTGACCGATCAGGCACCGGCCGGGGCCTGAGCCCTTTTTTTTAGACCGCCTTACCATTTCCTGCACCGAGACCGGCATCCTGCAATCAGCTGCTGGATCGTTCCTCCGCCGTACTCCCTTTTCCCGCCCGGGCAGGCAGGGAAAGGGCAGGGGACCCATCCCCGGAAAGATGGGGGGGTGGGGGTGGCCTTGATCCGCAGTGGGCAGGGGGGTACCCCTTCCCGCCTTATGATTGGCAGGCCCCCTCCTCCCTCAGGGTACGGAGGGGGTAATCCCCCTCTTTCGGCGGATGCTCCACGTGAACAAAAGGTTGCGCTGCTGGAACCAAGGGGGGTAGTCCCCCCTCATGCTGAGGGTTGAGGGGGTACCCCCCGGGGCACGGGAAAAGTTGGTCGGGGGGGAAGGGGGGTGCTACCTGTGCGTGGAGGGGGCCCCACCCCCCTTGCCACGCGGCCGGCCGGATTTTGTCTCACGCCTAAAGTCCACGGGAAACGGTGCACTATTTCATGGAGGCGAGGGGGGTCCCCCCTCCCCCCATTGGCCATGCGGTCAAAGAACCCATCAGGATCCATCAGAAACCGGTCGGGAAATCCAAGCGGTTGTTGCACCGTTTTTGCACCTATACGGCTTGAAAACTGGTAATTAGTCCCCCAGCATTATCTTACATTCCGGGCAGTACTGCCACGGGATCGCGCGTCATGCCCTCGATCCAAGGTCATATTATTAAAATTGTTATCTGGAATCTCCCTTTTTCTTTTCTGCTAGATCAAGCGCACGATCCAAAGCTGTATTCAATGATTCACCGGCAAACCCGAACCTTTGGAGACGTTCATAATTTCGCTGCGATATCTTAACCATTTTCGGCGGTTCCGTCACCATTTCAGGATTGTTTACCATTTGGTCCATATATCCTTTCTTTAACTTGGTTAACTATTTTAACTATGTAAACTTAGAGGATCAGTGATCAAAATGGAGGAGTGTGAGGATGAGTCAAGTCGTTATCGATACAGACAAGATATGGAGCGAGATCCGTATCCCATTAGCTATCATCGTAGTCATTGCCCTAGTAATCATCGCAGGAGTAACACTATATGACAAAGGCAGGGCCGATGCAATTGTAGCACAAACCATGGCAGCTGCACCAGTGGCAACAGTGATCGCCCAACCAACCGCGATACCTGCCCCGACCCCGGCAGGATTTGCTGCATATTACACGCAACCGTTAGAAATCACGAGTATGGAGACGGGTTCTGGTCCACAGGTTGATACAATCGACGGGGAACACTTCTATCTGTCATCATGGCAGGACTATTACCGGCTCCAGCTCCATGAGATTTGTTCGTTTTATGTAACCGGGACAACGAACCCCTACGGAACGGTAATGTTGCAAGCTTCACAAGTCAGTGTTGTTGGGTATTCGTGGGAGAACAATAACCCGCGCCAATGGAATGGACATCAGTATTATTATTGGAATGGGAAATACTGGGATGAAAACGGCAATGAGGTGGGATACCGAGATGCGACAGGGAATATTATCGATGGAAAACCACCAATTAATTAATCAAACAAGTATCAATTTCTCTCAATTTTATCAGCGCGCACTGTTGCTTGTACCTTACGATGATACAACAAGTCCTCCAACATTTGAGCGCCCTGATTCAAAGATCTCTATCGATAAACGTCTGTCTTCCATTGAGACGGACATTAGAGAGATAAAAGAGATTCTAAAGGTGAAATAAATGGAGTTGATTGCAGATACAACCGTTAAGAAGTTGGCGCCAAAGAAGGGATATCTAGCACCTTACATTCAGTTACCTTATGGATATGATTCTGCGCTCATTGGAAAGACTGTTTCTATCTACAAAGTAGAGGGTGGATTCTTTGTAGCATTGGAAAATAAGGAGTTTAAACCAGTCTATTCAGACAACACCAAAAAGTTCTCATCTGTAGGTGAGTTTAAACTAAACGAATTTAAAAATAAGTTACAAAATAACCCTGAATTAACAAAAGGGTCATTAGAAGGGAGTGCTGCTAAGGGGATTCGAACCCCTGTCGCGAGCGTGAGAGGCTCGCATGATTGGCCGGTCTACACTATAGCAGCGTAATTGTTCTAGTAATATGGGCGATGGAGTTACTTAAAGTTTGTCAGCAGTACCCCCGCCCTTCAGGCGAAGGCCCGGGCGGGTAAAATCGCCCGGGAACCGGGCCGGTCAAAGCAGGGAATTCCATCAATTTGTGGGTATCCTGACGTCTGGGCGGGATCGAAAGGATTCCCGATAAACAACTATATCCCGAACCTGCGTCGATTAATATAAGAAATGGTTGGTGGTCTTGAAGAGCAGATAGCCGAGCTGGAAGCGGAGCTGACAAAGACTCCCTACAATAAGGCTACCTCCAAGCATATCGGGCGGATAAAAGCGAAGATGGCAAAACTTCGCGACGAAGCGGTCTTCCGTGCGATGAAGTCCGGCGGTGGCGGAGAAGGTTTCTCCGTCAAGAAGTCGGGCGATGCGACCGCGGTGCTCGTCGGGTTCCCGTCGACCGGTAAGAGCACGCTCCTCAACAAGCTCACCGGCACCGAGAGCGCGGTGGCTGCGTACGCGTTTACCACGCTCACCGTGGTGCCCGGCGCGCTCGAACACAAGGGCGCGAAGATCCAGCTGCTCGATATCCCGGGACTGATCGCTGGTGCCGCCATGGGCAAGGGGCGCGGCAAGGAAGTCATCGGCGTCGTGCGGAGCGCCGATATCATCATTATCCTCGTTGACGTCTTTAACGGCAAGCACGTGAACGTCCTCATCAAGGAACTCTACGATGCAGGCATCCGTATCAACGTGCCAAAACCCGATATCACCATCAAGAAGTCCTCGGTGGGCGGCATCCGGCTCTCAGCGGTCGGGACGCTCGACCTCGATATCGAGGACGTCCGGTCGATCCTCTCCGAGAGCAAGATGATGAACGCGGAAGTGCTGGTTCGTGGCAACGCCACCCAGGAAGATTTCATCGACGCCGTGCAGGGAAACCGTGTCTACGTGCCGGCGTTCATCGCGGTCAACAAGGTGGATCTTATCGACAAGGAGACCTACCTCGATATCGAGCACGACATCAAGGACAGGTTCGACGTCGAGCCGCTCATGATCTCCGCCCATTCGGGGTACCACATGGAGGAGTTCAAGGACGCGATCTACGACTGCCTCGGGTTCATGCGGGTCTACCTCAAACCCCGGGACGGCGATGCCGATCTCGAAGTGCCACTGATCGTCCGGACGGGGAGCACGGTCGAGACGGTCTGCATCAAGCTCCACCGGGATTTTGTCCGCAGGTTCCGGTATGCCCGGGTCTGGGGGAAGTCAGTGAAGCACGGCGGCCAGAGGGTCGGCCTGACGCACACACTTCTCGATGGAGACATCCTCTCTATTATCATTGAGCACTAAATCCCTGTCAACAGGACTGCACGGAGTAGGATCACCCAAGAGTCGGCAGCCGGCTCAGGTTTACCCGTATATTTTCCCGTGTCCTTCAACCGGATATTATATCAAAACAAATATTTTGTACAGCAACATATACCGTCCTGCTGGAGCGAACGCAGAGGATCGAGAAAAATCGACGGTCTTCCAGCGGTACAGCGCCGGGTAAATTCCCGGGGAAGTGACGATGGAGGCCGATTTTAACCGGAACGGGGACGGACAGCGGTACCGCATACTTCTGGAAGCCCTCAACCACGTGGTCTTCGTCATCGATGAGTACGGGAAATTCGTCTACGTCAGCCCCGGGTGCGTTGAAATCTTGGGATTGCTGCCCGAAGAGATGGTTGGGCGTGCGATGACAAGTGTGGTAGTGCCTGAAGATACAGACCGGCTGTGCGGCAAGTTTGAACAGATCAAGCAGGGCACGTCATTCCCTTCGGATTACCGTACCGTGGATACGAAAGGGACGGTCCATCATGTCCGGGCGGTTTCCCGCCCGTTTACCGACACTGACGGGAAAATATACGTGCTGGGGATCGTCGGGGATATCAGTACCTGGAGAAGTGCAGAGGAAGCGCTGGTCGTCGCTCAGACAAAACTGGAAATACTCAGCAGCATCACGCGGCACGATATCAACAACCAGCTGACCGTCATTTTCGGGTACCTCTCGATCCTGGAAGATGCGGATCCCCCCCTGCTGCCCCGGGAGATTGCCCAACGGATACGGGGGGCAGCAACGACGATCCAGCGGATTAACCGGTTTAGCAAGGATTACCAGGATCTTGGCATCATTGCCCCGGTCTGGCAGAACGTCGGCGACCTTATGGTACGCGCCCGGCAGGAGGTTCACGCACGGGAGCTCGATATCACCATAGGGCCGGAATGTTCCGCGACCGATATCCTTGCCGACCCCATGGCCGGGAAGGTCTTTTTTAATCTCCTTGATAATTCGCTGCGGCATGGCGGGAATATTACCTCGGCAAAATTGTCATGCCACAGCGAGGGTGATGCCCTGAAGATCGTCTACGAGGATAACGGTACTGGCATTTTGGCGTCCGCCCGCCCCGCTATCTTCCAGCACAGCAAGGGAAAGAGCCACGGGTACGGTCTTTTTTTGATCCGTGAGATCCTGGCGATCACCGGGTTTACCATAACAGAAAACGGTAAGGAGGGCAGAGGTGTGCGGTTTGAAATTGCCGTACCCCGGGGATCGTTCCGGGTTGCAGTAAATAAGCTGGTTCCTGTGCCGTGCTGATCCGGGTATCCCCCTTGAGCGATCCCGGGACATGAGGGCTTTTTTTCAGTCAGGTTTTTTCCCGGTCCTGCCGTAGGGGCGGATTGCTTCGAGAAGTACCGGGAGCGGGGCGTCGGTTTTTACCCCCGTGCCGGAGAAATGCGTCCGGCTGGCTCCATACCCGGCAGAGCGCAACCGTTCAAGGATGGTCTCGATCGGCGGAGGGGAGGTGGCAAGTTTCTGGGCAAGCATATGGTAATCGTAGAAACTGGAGACCGCAAGTTCCTCCCTGCACACCGCTAGGATCTTTCCCAGTTCCTTCTTTGTCCCGAGCGTCATGTCTGCCAGTTGTTCCTGCATCTGCCCGAGGAGCTCATCATCGAACAGTTTCCCGAGATAGAGCGGCCCGATGGGGAGGAGCGGTTTGTTGCAGTACGGGCAGGTAGCCGCGAGGGGTGGCACCATGCCGTGCTGCTCTTCCCGGTAGGCACAGGATAGGCACTGCATGACAAATCCGATGCATGCGATCGTCCGGTCGGCAGCCTGTGCCCCCCGGGTGAGCCGGAGGTGCAGCCGGACGAAATGCTCCCGGGCAAAGCAGAAAAGCGGCTCGACACCCCGGTCGTATTTCACCGTTTCCCGGACGACGAACCCGAGAAGGATCCGCAGGCCCACCTCCGCGTGGTACATGGTGTTTGCCGGCCGGGCAAAGTACCGGCGGATACCCGCCTCGAGGTGGGCCCCGCAGAGCGGTGCGGTATCGGTGGCCGTCACGAGGAGGAACCGTCGGCAGCCCCGGACCCCGGCGTCCACGAACGGCGCCGGTGTCCCGAACGGGTCGAGATCGACCGCGTCAAAGGATTGCTCGAAGAGCAGCGAGCATGCATCCCGGCAGGTGACCGTGACGGGCAGCCCGGACCGGGCGACATTCTGTTGTATCAGGGAGATGGCCTCCGGGTCCCTGTCGTTGATGGTAACCGGGATCCCGCATTCGTTTGCCACCCGAAGCCCCCGGACGCCGGTCGCTCCCATCGTGTCAACATAATCGGAGGGTTTGAGAACGGAGAGGAGAAGGATTGTCGAGTCCCGGTTGAGCTCCATACGGCGGTTGAAAAAGACAGGAGCCGTCCCCGGCGGGAACTGTTCCTGGTTGTCCTGGACCGGGACAAAAAACGTCGTTCTTCCTTCCGTTGCCTCGATTACGTCCATTGCGGGAGAGATGTTGAAGCGCGCAAAACTTATACATATTCCCCTGCAATTGGTATGAGCAGTGGGCGAGTGGCTTAGTCCGGATAGAGCGTTAG